>Ga0209542_10005387_pt1 | contig 25540 bp, 16 predicted proteins | sample RifCSPhighO2_01_FD_184028 | JGI IMG/M metagenome (GOLD analysis project Ga0209542, IMG submission 184028) | Soil microbial communities from Rifle, Colorado - Rifle CSP2_plank highO2_0.1 (SPAdes) (version 2) | ecosystem: Environmental > Terrestrial > Deep subsurface > Rock core/Sediment ...
TGACGTTCGAAGAAACTAGGCCGGATGGAACGGCGGGAGGAGTGACGTCGGCTCCCGAGGTGGCAGTTTGAGTCGTCGCGGAAACAGCGGCTGAATAAGCAGAGAGACGGGCAGCGGCATCAAACGCGCGGACACGGTAGCGATAGGTGGAAGCGGAAGCAAGGCCAGTGTCAGAATATGATGGAATAACAGAGGTACCGACTTGAACTGTGGGTGTGCAAGTAGTACCGAGACAGCGATAGATGCGGTAACCAGTAACAGCCATGTTGTCGGTTGACGCGGTCCATGAAAGATTGACTGCCGAGGTTGAAAGGACGGTGGCAGAGAGACCAGCCGGAGTTGAAGGATTTTGGGTGTCGTTGAAAGTTGCAGTAACGGTAACATTGCCAGCAATTGATACCACACAAGTGGTAGTGGTGGTGCAACCGGAAGAGATGGCGCTTGCCGGAACAACGGCCCATGTAGCAAAAGTTGAACCGGTAGTAGCGGCGCGAGTTAAGGTAACTGCTGTGCCCGAAACAATTGACTCGGTGCAGTCAGTCCCGCAGGTGATGCCGGTGCCTGTAACCGTACCAGCGCCTGTACCTGCTTTAGCTACAGTTAGAGTGTAGGTAACAGGAGCAGTGTAATTGATGAGATAATCCTCGACAGACCAGCCATCAACACCTGTATCGTAGTTGATGTTCCACCAGATGAATCCGTCAGCGGAGACAGGGCCACCAATTACGGTGCCGAGGTCTCCTGTCGTGTGCTGGCCGAGGGGAGTGTTGTTGATAGTAGGAGTGGGACGGACATTGACGCCGGTATTGTTTACTTGGACGCGGTCGTTGAGTTGGAATTTGGTTGAGGGAGTTGCAATATCAAACGTCGCCGTCACTGTTGTATCAGCGTTCAGTGTGAGTGTGCAGGTACCTGCTTGCCCCGCAGGAGGCGGGGTTCCACTACACCCTCCCCCGCTCCAGCCTGCAAAGGTTGAGCCGCTTGCGGGAGTTGCCGTAAGAGTCGAGACAGTTCCCGGAGTGACGCCCGAGACGGAACAGGTTGCTCCGCAGTTGATGGAGCCGCCTGTTACTGTGCCTGTGCCTGTACCAGCTTTTGTGATGGAGAGGGAGAAGGTGGTGGGAGGGGTGGCGGAGTAGCAAGCGGAAGGGTTGAAAACACCGCCACCGGCAAGATTTTGGGTTTGATAACATTGTTGCGCGGGAATAATATTTGTCATATTCGCCACATCTGGGCCGATGGCAGGGTAAGGAGAGCCGTTCCACCAACTTGGTCTTGCCGAAAGATAAAGCGAATTTGGCAGAGTCTGCTGGGATAGGTAGTTTGATAAACTTCCGCCTCCTGTGGGAATATTGTTATTCCAAATCACTGAGTTGGTCACATAATCATAGTTTCCTCCGAGAAGCAAAGTCGACAGGGCATTATTTATTGAACTGCTGTCTCCGTTATCGGCCACATCAGGATATCCTATGTTATAAATCGTTGGAGTGGTGTATGAACGGGCTGCCGGCTTGGCGACCATATATACTCCCCTCCCCGTGTAGTACGGAGAACCCAATATGTTGCCAACAATATTTGTGTAGGTACTCATAAGTTCAACTTGAATCGTGCGAATAATTTGAGTGACTGGAGTATTGTTGTAGCCAATGGCCTGATAACCCGAGACATTATTTCTGAACAGAGTTGTGTGGCTACTACTACCCCAGATATAATCAAAATTAGCCATCAAGTTGCTATTGCCTTCGTACAGATTAAACATCGGGTGCGAACCATGAGTAGACATATCCTGTATTTGAGCTTGTGGAGAATTTTGATCCCAGTTGTTTGTAACAAAATTATAGCCAAAAACGTTCCCAGCGGCTCCCCAATTGTTCATGAGCGGAGCATGTTGCCGATTAAAAATATTGTTTTCAGTCAAACCAAGCGTTGTCTTCAGGGCTAAAATCACACCACAATCGTGGCCTCCGCCGTAAAATGCCTGATCATGGAAGTAGCTATCTCTGATTTCGGGATGGTAGGAATAATAAGCTCCTGTGCCAGCACTGTTATTGGAAACATTGCAGCCATTCACGGTCTCCACGCCCTTGATCCAGCTGTTGGCAGACGCGTACATGCTCATATTTTTCGTGACATTCCCACCGGTATTCTGTAGTTGTAAATCTTCCACTCCAGCATATTTGACAACGCCATTGAGAATGGTGACTTGAGGAGTAAGGGTGCTTGAATAATTCCAGAATAATGAAGGAGTAAATGTTATAGTGTTGCCGGAGACCGAAGTAACTCGGACAATTTGTCCCATGCCGCGGTTTCCCGTGCGGCTGCACCACGAACAATTGCCGTAATAGCCTATTTCGGATACAAACGAACCGTCATCCACTTGATCAATGAGGAGATAACTGCCAGACACTACTCCTGAAGAATTGGGATCCGCTGTGATACCGGCGGTACTGTTTAAAGACATACTAGTAGCTCCCTTGGCGGGACTACCTACTATATTAATTGAAGCACCAAAAGGATTACGGCCACCATAATTGATAGCAATCATGTCTTCCGATGCACCATAGAATGGATCACTCCATGTTCCTGATTTGATTATTGTTTGCGATGGACCGGCTCCACGAAGTGTTACGGATTTAGAAACATCTAGAACGTGGTTGATTGTGTAAGTCCCGGGATTTAGATAAATAACGGTGTCGTTTGGACAGCCGGAAATAGCGGAGTTAATTTGATTGGCGGTAACACTCTGCGCATAGCTCGAACTTTGCCCTGCCAATCCAAGTGTTTGGCAAATTGTTGTCCTGCTTGGGATACCTTTTACGCTATTTGTTTGAACAACGCCCGCGTTACTCCAATCGATCACGCGGTCAGAAGGAATAATTCCTCCCCCGCCTGTCGTGTTAAACGTCGCCGTCACATTTGTATCTGTGTTAAGTGTAAGCGTGCAAGTTCCGGTCCCAGAGCATCCTCCACCGCTCCAGCCGGTGAAGGTTGAGCCAGAAGTTGGCGTTGCCGTGAGAGTCGAGACAGTTCCCGGAGTGACGCCGGAGACAGAGCACGTTGTTCCACAGTTAATTGCTCCTCCGGTGACGGTGCCCGTTCCAGTGCCGTTTTTGGAGATAGTAAGAGAGAAAGTGGTGGGAGGGATAACAGACGAAAGGCAATTGGGCGCAAGACCTTGGTCATAACAATACTTTGCGGGAATGGTACTGTTCAGTAGCGCAGTTGGATTTGTAAGATTTGGACCATAGGCCGGCCAGGCAAGAGTGCCGAACCAAGAAGGCTTGCTTGCAATATAGAAAGAAGACGGGAGATTGCGGTTAGTAATTGATGGATCCCAAACTATTCCATTATTAACAGAGTCCCAATTACCATGGCGAAGCATGGTGGCTTTGACCTGCGGATCAACATAACTGCCCCACGGGCTATCGTATCCCAATCTGTATATAACTTTTGCCCCAGCATTGGTGCCCGCTTGCTCATAAGCAGTTTCTAAACCCAGAGTTCCGAGAACATTACCAATGGCGTTATTGTAATGATGCCCTCGCTCAATATCGTATGTCTGTAACTGATCGAGAGTCCCCGGCATCTGCTCAATTCTGTTCCTAAAGGTGGTATTGTAGTGGCCTGATGCAAAATATGAATCTTCTCTATATCGGCCCTCAATAATATTGCTTTCAATCAGGTTGGACGAGCCGCCGCCGTGGTTGATAATCATCAGGCGGTTGGCTGTCGTGTCATACCAGAGCGAACCGGTGGTATAGTTGTATGCTATGACGTTTCCGGTAGTCGCCCCCTCAAAAGCGGTGGATAAAATGACTGAATAAAACTGGTTGTTTTCAACTAATATGCCCGAAGTACCGTAACCGAAGAAGATGCCGTACCCCTGGTTGGTTTGATTGCCTTCCCCGCCGTGAATCTTGCTATTTTTTATACTTAGCCATAGCGAATTATAAAGATGGAAGTGACGGCTTTGGTTGCCAGAGGGAATGCCGTTAATATCCAAATTCTGGAATGAAGAGTCGAATAAGTCATAGATGTAAAACACGTTAGGAGCGTCGCTCGTGCTATTGTCAATGGTAAGATCTTCAACAGATATTCCTTCAAGTTTTATATTTGCTTTTTTCCCTTGGGGGCTGAAGGCCGTATTGTAATCAGAGTACAACGCCGGGGAGATATCCACCGTATCTGAATCAATAACACTGGTTACTTTAACTATTTGAGCTCTTAAGCGGGTTCCATTTGCACGACTACACCAGGTGCAGCCATAAATAATTTCAGGTGGATTGCCGGTCCCGTTGTTAAGTTGATCAATAAGAACATAGTCGCCGACAACCCAATTATGGTTGCCTGTAGTATTGATCCGTGTTGAACCTTTATTAAGTCCTGAAGAAAGCGCGACTGCGGTGGTTAATGTCCAGTCCCAATCGGGAGACGCGCCCCTTCCCGACCAAAAATCAAAAAACTTATTGCCTGAAAATCCCGCCTGTCCCTGCAAAATAGTCTTCCCCTGGCCACTTCCACGCAAGGTAACATTCGAATTATCGCCCCACACGATTGAAGAATTGATTTTGAATGTTCCGGAATTTAGTTTTACCACTTGGCCCTGTGGACAGCTGGCAATAGCGTTTTGAATTGCAGTTGTATCGTTTCCTCCGCTTGGAGAAAGTGTGGCGCAAATTGTATTTCTACTTGTCCAATCATTCCGCGCCCCGACATTACTCCAATCAATCGCCCGGGTCGGGTCAATAATCCCGGACCATGGATATGCCCCGCTCGTCTTATCCACAAACGTCTCCACCGTCCACCCATCGGGAGCAGTGTCGTAGTTGATGTTCCACCATACGAATCCGTCTGCGGATACAGGTCCTCCGATAACAGTGCCAAGGTCTCCTGTCGTGTGCTGACCAAGTGGTGTGTTGTTTATGGTAGGGGTAGGACGGACGTTTACCCCAGTGTTATTTATTTGGACGCGGTCGTTGATGGAAAATTTGGTTGAAGGAGTTGCTATATCAAACGTCGCCGTCACAACTGTATCAGCGTTCAGTGTGAGCGTGCAGGTACCTGCTTGCCCCGCAGGAGGCGGGGTTCCACTACATCCTCCCCCGCTCCAGCCGGTGAATGTTGAACCGCTCGACGCTACAGCCGTGAGAGTTGAGACAGTTCCCGGAGTGACGCCCGAGACAGAACAGGTTGAGCCACAGTTTATTGAACCGCCGGACGAGGTCACTGTTCCTGTGCCTGTACCATTCTTTGAGACGGTGAGGGAGACGGAGGTGGGAGAGGTGGCGGAGTAGCAAGTTGAGGGCGTGAATATTTTAATCGGATATATTTGCGATGCCGGATCTGCCGCATATGCCGGATCTGCTGCCGCATTTTCCCAACACAGTTGTGCCGGAATTTTATACGCGTGACCGCTCAAACCTGATATATTCCCGCCGCTTACATCGGGCCCGATAGCGGGCCACGGCATTGAACCCCACCATAAAGGTCTGGCGGAGAGATACAAAGAAGACGGAATGGTTTGTGAAGACGGAATCGCGTTAGGCAAAACAGAAATAGCAGATGGAACTTCGCTTGCGACAAAACGGGCGGCTCCAGTTACGGTATCATAATTACCCCACCGCAGAGTAGTAGCCGCAACAAGAGGATCAGCCGGAATAAAGTTTGAAGCCCCTCCTAAACTCCAGATAGATAAGGAGCCGCTCGTACCTTGGTACGTTGTGTGATAACCCGACTTGCCCAGCACATTGCCAACAAAGTTGTAGTAACGATTTGTAGTGGTGAGGACGACAGGATAGGTATTTGTATTCTTGCCTGCTTCCCATCCAACCATGTAATTGCGAAACATTGTCATGAGGTTGGATGTACCGTGAATATTATCTGACATTATGGCTACCCCAGAATTGCCTTCGTGTAAATCCATGCCATTTCCAACATCGTGCGAATAGTTAGATCCCTGCATGAATGTGAGCGAAGAACCGGAACCGTAATGATCGTCAATCGCGAAGTTGTATCCGTAGACACTGCCAACATCTCCGTTTGCAATTATCATCGGCGTTCGGTGCTGGCTTATATTATTTTCTACGAGAATGTTTGCTGTTCCAAACATTTCTATACCATAATTAGTTGACATACCCGCATCTCCTTGAGAGCCGACAATGTACGAATCACGAACCGTATCATGAGCCGACATGTACATCTCTATGTGTGATCGAGGCGATGGCGCGTTAATGCTTCGCACTCCCTTCACCCATGAGTCGTGCGTCATAACCAACGCGATATTAGCATTGACTCCATTGCTATTCGTATTATCAACCGACAAGTCCTCAATACCATTCCAGCCAGATAGGCTATTAACATTCCCCCACCATGCCTGCGGAGACTGGTTTGCCCTGAAATTTGGCATATAAACTCCCGGGGATATCGTGACGGTATTTCCATTTATTGCCGTTACCAAAGTCATTTGGCGGTTTCCACGATCAGCGCGACCGTTGCCACCGCCCCCTTCATCAGTACATGTTCCCTGTTTTGAACAAACATAAATATTGCCTGTGTCAGAGGCATCATTCAACTGATCGAGTACAATGTACATGCCCACAGACAAACCAGTTGTGGCGCTTAAAGTAATTTGAGTAGTTCCTTGCGCGTACCCAGCTGTCCAATTAACCGAATGCGCCGGCGGAAAACCATAGTAACCAAAGTCGTTACCCGGAATACATATAACAGACCTTACTCCCTGACAACCATCATCATCCGCAAATATTAGTTTTGTCTTATCCGCGCCGGCGCCGCGTAAAGTAACATTTGAATTTCCGCCGAAAGTTAGACCGACATTGAGATTATAAGTTCCCGCGTTCAGCTGAACTACTTTATTTGCACACGCCGAACTGCCAAGTTGTGCGTTTATCTGCGACGCCGTAGCTCCCGGGTTGAATGTCGCGCAAATTGTTGTGCGGTTAGGAATGCCTCCTGTGACACCTGCAGTGCTCCAATCAATCCTACGACTCGGATCAATAACTTGTCCGGAAGGAGTTGCTATATCAAACGTCGCCGTCACGCTTGTATCAGTATTCAGTGTGAGCGTACACGTGCCCGTGCCGGAACACGCTCCCCCGCTCCAGCCGGTGAATGTTGAACCGCTCGACGCTACAGCCGTAAGAGTCGAAACAGTTCCCGGAGTGACGCCCGAGACAGAACAGGTTGAGCCACAGTTTATTGAACCGCCGGATGAAGTGACAGTACCTGTGCCGGTGCCGTTTTTGGTGATGGAAAGGGTGACGGTCACTCCACCGCTTGGATTCGGCAAACCGTTTGCATCAAGGGGATAGGGGTAGATGAAGGGGGTATAATATAGCGTCCAGACATTAGTCGAGCTGCATTTGTATAGCGCTCCATCGTTTGCGGTGCCATTTATCGCATTCCAATTCCCGCCTGCGTCAGTTTTCCAGAAACCGGTATTGATGGTACACGACGTCGGCAATGTTGTGCCGGTTCCGACGCCGCTGGTACAGCTTCCTCCTGCCACGCAACTCGCGCCAACATCGCGATACACATCACGATTGAACGCGACCATCCCAATTACTTCGGGCGCTTCGCAAGTATCAACATTTACAGGGATAGTGTTACCCCATATATAGGCCGGATAGAGTATTTGATTTTGCCCGCGTCCGATTTGATATAGCGCCGGATAGCCGGAATCTTCTTCGCATAGGCCAATGTCGGCGGTCAACGATGTACCCGACTTCGTGTTGTTGAAAACAATGCCCGACCCAGCACGGAGGTTCATCACGGACCCGCCGGCGTTGCCGCCGGTTTGCGTGAACGTATTGTTGTAAAATTCCCACCACCGAGCGCCGATACTGCCTGGCGTCCCATGCGCATCGACGCGAGTGTAATTGAATGTGTTATAGCGATACACTGAACGCGCGCCGTAGTAGCTCTGGATCCACGCATTGTTCGGCTCGCTCGTGGGCGTCGTAAATACGTTGTCCTCGAAGTAGATTGATTCGCTTGATCCGGGCGCGTGCGCGTTCGTCCAGCCTGTCGTATCGACAGCGCCCCATCCTAGAATGTGGACGAACTCGTTTGCCGCTCTAAGCGAGGTGAAGGTGTTGTGGTCAAACAATCCCGGAGATACGCCTTGATCAACTATGTCATGCCCGTTACCAGTGAATGTGTTGTGATCGATGCGCCACCGAGCAGACGCAAGACTGCCACCGCTAATGTCTATGACACCAGAACCGCCAGTAAACGTGAAACCGGTAATTCTTGTGCCTACCGTCGCGTTCGGCGTAAATGATATCGAGCCGCTATGAGTTGACCCATTACCATTGATTGTTATCCCCTTCGAGCTTGGGATCGATGCATTTCCGCTCCAGTTTCCCGCATTGCAGTTGATAGTCGCTCCGCTTACGGCACTGTTGATCGCGGCCTGCAGTGTTGCTTGGTCGCAATTGATTCCACCCACTACCGCCCCCGTCGTCCCAATCTGACTGCTTGATTGAGCCGAGTTGTTTCCCGCGGCATCATACGCTGAAACCGTATAGAGATATGAGGTGGATGCCGTGAGTCCGGCGTCCGAATATGAGTTAGTCGCAGACGTGCCGACCTGTGTTCCCCCTCTGAAGATTTTGTATCCTGCCACGCCCACATTGTCCGTTGACGCAGTCCACGCGAGGTTGATTTGGGACGCGGAAACAGAGATAGCGGTGAGGCCGAGTGGGACGGAAGGAGGTTGGGTGTCTAGGGTTCTCGCTTGTTTTACCGTAACTGCGATGATAGACCAGTAGTCACTACTTATGGACCAAGACATGGTAACTGTCCCCACTGCTCCGGCTTCCGTGCTTCCGCCACCATTATTTCCATAAGTTGCACAGTCATATTCTTGTTTCCACTTCTCTGTTTGATTTGCTCCCGCTGATGCGCCCCCGCATCCGTTCGATTGTACGTCAACTACCATATCTCCGGACGTACTATCGGTCACATTAACGGTTGCTGCGGTACCGTTTCCTGCGTTAGAAACCGCTGTTCCAAGCGGCGTATTAGTATCCGAATTAAGAAAAGAAACGGCGCCACTCGTAATAACACTGTTTGATTCGGTTGCACCCGATAGCGAAACGACAATACTCTTCACCCCGGAAGCAGGACTTGCGAGAGACCACATCTCAGAACGCGCATTTCCGGTCGTTTGAGATTTTACAAAACTAAGCGGGGTTCCTCCATACGTAACGCCGGTCACTGATGGCGCCGGGCCGCCGGAGCCGCCCACCGTAACTCCAATGATGAGGAGTGTTGCGCCGGCACTCGTATTGCCAGAGTTATAGGTTAAGGAGCCGGCTCCAGTATTTGATACTGCACTCGCAACAGCATCCACTCCTACGGCCGGCGGCGCCACCTGCGCGAGCTGGGAATACGGAGAGACGGGTTGCGATAGTATTGAAGAAACTTGTTGTTGGAGGTTGTTGAGAAGCGCTTGGAGAGATGCGATAACAGAGGCGAGATTTGTTTCTCCGGCGCCACCTGACACCTGATACGTGATACTTGATACATTACTCGGGGATTGGGCGAAACTCGTGGCAGGGAGAGCGGGGACGAGGGAGAAAGAGAACGACGCAAGTACGACGAAACAGAAGAATCGTTTCATGAATATTATTTTAGCGTATTAATTATTGTAGCATATCACTTTAAATCAGAAACATTTGCCGTGCATTCTCAAAAATGATACCCGCCATTTCTGGCAACGATTTCTCTTTGATCTCCGCCAATTTTTTAACAACCTCCACAACATAAGCCGGCTCGTTGCGCTTTCCTCGATATGGAACCGGAGTCACATACGGCGCGTCGGTTTCGGAAAGAATTCGTTCTAGGGGAATCATCTTAATCACCTCATCGTAATCGCCCGCGAGCTTGCCCGCCTTCGGCGGGAACGTAATGACGCCGCCGAACGTGAAGAAAAATCCCAAATCCAGAAGTTCGCGCGCGTTCTCATTCGTACCGCTAAAAAAATGCACGATGCCCGGCCGCTCCGGCAATTTTTCTGATTTCAATATGGCAATAAGATCTGAAAACGCATTTCGACCCGCCCCGATATTGGGCGAGGCTCGCTCCGGCACGCCGGAGCGGCAGTGAATCATAAGCGGTTTCCCCACCTCGCGCGCCAAAGCGATTTGCGCCGCAAACGTTTCCGCTTGCCGCTTTTTCGTTGAATCGCCGAGGTGATAATAATCTAGGCCGCATTCTCCTATCGCAACTACCTTTGGGTCTTCGGCGAGTTTTTTGTAATGTGCAAAATCAAATGCTTCGCCGCGGCTTGTAAATTCGCGAGTGGTATCGTCCGTTCCTAGTTCTTTCACGTCATGAAACGATTTTTCCGTGTGCACGGGATGCAAACCAACCGCGGCATATATTCCTTTATCGTATTTCCTTGCGATTTCAACTGCTCGCAACGACGTATCTTTTTGCGTCCCTACATTCACCAGCCAAACATTCTTGCCAAGCGCCCGATCAATCGTCTCTTTCCAGTCCTTCTCGAACGCAGCGAACTGGACGTGAGTGTGCGCATCAACAAATTTTATCGGTTCTTTCAACATATTTTCCAGCTATACCCTAGTGGCCATACCCTAACCCCTAATTGCCATCCATCCGCGGGAATAGAATCTTCGGCTTTTTGACTCGCAGCGTACCGGAATCATCCCATGTAATGCTTTCGGCAATCTTTTTCGATGCGCTTGGCAAAAATGGCGCGATAAGCGCCGCGACATTACCCAATAAAACTACCATCGAAAAAATAGTACGGGACGCATCGGTCGCACCGGGCTCCCACGGTTTTTTTTCTTGCAAATAGGTGTTTCCGAAGGCAATGAGCTCCCATATCGAGGTAAGGGCATTATGAAATTTGAAATACTCCATTGCCTCAATCGTTTCTTTCTTTATTGAGTCAATTTTTAATTGAACCTCTGTATCTATAGTTCCTCCCTCCACGAAGAACCAATACTTTTCTGCTAATGTAAGAGTACGCGCGGTCAAATTCCCAAGCCCGTTCGCGAGATCGCTCACATAACGCTCATCGAATTTTTCGTAAGAAAAATCTCCGTCTTCGCCGAACGGAATTTCCCGAAGCAAAAAATATCGAAGCGCGTCGAATCCGTATTTCTCTCCGAGTTTAATGGGGTCAACGGCATTCCCCAATGATTTCGAAATTTTTACCCCGTCGATGGTGAAAAACCCGTTCGCAATAATGCCTTTGGGAAGAGGCAATTCCAGAGACCACAGCATCGCAGGCCAGATGACCGCGTGAAATCTCGTAATATTTTTCCCGATTACATGAAGGTCGGCGGGGTGCTTTTTCCACTCCTCAATTCCTATTGCTGAAATATAATTTATCAACGCGTCGAACCATACATAGACTACATGCGTGGGATCATTGGGAACGGGGATCCCCCAATTTTTCCCCTCCCGTGAAATACTAATATCTTCCAACCCCTCGCTTACAAACTTTTTTACCTCACTGAAGCGCCCGGCGGGAATAATAAAATTAGGATTTGATTCATAGAACTTGAGCAGGTCTTTTTGATATTTGGAAAGCTTAAAAAAATAATTTTGCTCCTCTATGTATTCTGGTTTGGTTTTATGATCGGGACACAAGCCGTCAATCAGATCAGATTCCTTCTTAAACTCTTCGCATCCGACACAGTACAAACCCTTATATGTTCCTTTATATATATCTCCTTTTTCCCAAATCCGGCGCCACATTTCCGTAACCGTTTTTACGTGCCGCTCCTCGGTTGTACGAATAAAATCCGTATTCGTAATTCCGAGAGTTTCCCACGTCGAGTTCCAAATAGCGGCCAAACGGTCGGCGTAACTTTTAATTTCTTCTTTTGCCTTTAGCGCCGCCTCAACAGTTTTCTGCGAATTTTCGTCCGTCCCGGCGAGAAAAACAACGTCTTTTTTTGCAGCTCGGGCGTACCGGGCTAGAACATCGGCGACAATAGTCGTGTACGCATGGCCTATATGAGGCCGATCATTCACATAATATATCGGAGTTGTGATATAGAACTTTTCTTTAGCCCCCCTCTCATACATCGCTTTCGTTATGAACTGATGAATTTTCGAGCGTCCGCCGAAGGCGGATCCTCCTCCGGAGGAAAAGCCGCGAAGCCCGACGAAGGCGTAGACTCTACTCCGAGGAGGGATGAGCTGCTTGTAGCCGAAAATGCATCAGTGGAATAGAAATGGATGTATGAGATGGGGGCTAACATCAAATAGGATCGGGGGCTGGCCTTCGTTTACTCGACCACTCATTCAGCACTTCGTGAAAAACCGCGGCAGCCGGAACCGAGATCAATATCCCTAAAAGTCCAGCGGTTTCAGCGCCGATAAGCAGAGCAATAATCACAATCACGGGGTGCAGGCCAACCGAGCGCCTCGTAACAAGCGGAATAAGAAGGTGTGATTCAAATTGATGAAGCACAAGGAACGCAATAAGCGTGTACAGCGCAAGCCACCCTGAAGTCAAAAGCGCAACAAGAACTGAAAGCGCGCCAGCGAGAATTGGACCAACGAATGGCATGATTTCAAAAATTCCAGTAAGCAAGCCTAAAATAAACGCGTGCTTTACGCCAAGAATTGTAAGAAGTATCCACGCAAAAATACCCATAATTAAGCTGTTTAATATTTGCGTTTGAAACCACGAACTTATCTTTTTTCGGGACCGCTCGTAAATATTCATCGCGGTTTTTTCATAATCGTTAGGAATGATGAAACGCAAAAATTTCCCCACTCCATCGCGAGTGAGGCTTAAATAAAACGAGCTTACAAGCACTGCAATGGCGAGACCAACTCCTCCTAATGCATTCGACAAAAAATCCAGGGGCGATGACGCGCTGGAGAAAAAGTCGGAATAAAACTGATTAATAAGAACATCAAGCGACTTTGAATTTTTAAAATTAAGGAGCTGCCCTAACGTCGAAGACGTGCCAAAACCGGAAAACAACTGATTCAAATCCGCGATCATGAGAGGAATTATCGCATATATGATAGTCGTCGCGAGAAGCAGTCCGCACAAAAAAATCAGAATCACGCCGAGCGTCCGTGGAACACCTTTTCGCTCGAGAAAATCAACGACTATATCGAGTCCCGACGAGATGATAATGGCGAGAAAAAGCCCCAGTAATACCTGCTTTCCCGAAAATAAAATATAGGCGAAGAGGAAAAAGAATAGGATTTTCCACAAACTTGCCCATGAAACTTCAAAAGATCTTGCTTCCATGGTTTTTTTGTTTAGCGTAGCACCCCAGAGGAAAGTTTAAAGACCTTTTTGAATACTTCTCTATCTTTATACGGCCCTATGATGGCGAGGTTTAATTGCTCTTTCTTGAAGAGCAATTTTGCCAGGGCTTGGATCTCGCTTGCGGTAACGGCTCGAACCTTCGCGATGAGCTGCGCCGGCGTCACGATTGACCCCGCAAGAATTTCCTGCCCTCCATAGAAAGACGCGAGTTCATCTGATGTCTCGAGGCCAAGGATCAAGTTTCCGATCAAGTGATCTTTCGATTTCTGCAATTCTTTCTCCGGAACAGGCTCGTCCCGTAGCCGCGCGAGCTCTGCGAGCGCCGCCTTGAGCACATTTTGAATTTTTGTATGATCAACGCCCGCGGACACGACAAAATGCCCATGGTCGATATAAAAATCAGCCGAAGAATTCACATAATACGCCGCGCCCATTTCTTCGCGCACCCGCTTAAATAAACGCGAACTCATTCCCCCGCCCAACACATCCGCAAGAACCTGGAGCGCGTACCGGCGTTTATCAAAAATATCAAATGCCTTCACGCCCAACACGAGATGGCTCTGATCGGATTCTTTGAATTTCAGCAGAATTTCCGGAGTGGTTTGTTTTTTATGAACCGTTTTCTTTTTTTGCGCTTTCGGGCGCCGTTCCAGGCCGCCGAAAGAATTCTTGATTTCCGCAAGCGTTTTTTTCTCATTCATATTTCCCGCGACGACAACGAGCGTCTTTGAAGCAACGTAGTGCGCGTTCCGATAACTCACAAAGTCTTCCCTCGCGAGTTTTCTGATCACTTCTTTTTGCCCTGCGATGTCCCAGCCCGCCGGCTGATCCCCGTAGATAAGCGAAGTAAAAAGCTCTTGAACCCTCCGCGCAGGCGTGTCTTCGTACATGTTAATCTCTTCGATGATTACCCCTCGCTCTTTCTCGATTTCTTCCGGATTGAATATTGGGTTGAGATATAAGTCTGAAACAATGTCTAAGATTTTTGGCAGTTTATGACTCTCCGCTTTTGCCCAATATCCGGTGAATTCCTCGCCGGTAAAGGCATTTGACTGGGCGCCAAGACTCGCAAGCTCCTCCGCGATCATGCCGGGCATCGGGCGCTTCGTCGTCCCTTTGAACATAAGGTGCTCAAGAAAATGTGAAAGGCCATTAATTTTTTTGGTTTCGTATTCCGATCCGGCTTCAACCAAAATAAGCACGTTTGACGCCAGACTTTGCGGCCGGGGAATCAAAATGACCCGAAGACCGTTTCTTAAAGCGATTTTTTTGAATTCCGCCATATTTATTAGCTTACTCTCAACCTGTAATCGTGTCTATGTCGCCTTGGAAACTTTTTGCGCGACTTACGACTGCTTCGCCATACGTCCATAAATAACTCCGCCATCGCCCGCCAGCATAATATTTCGCCGCAACACATCTGTCTTGGCTCGCTTCCGAAGTATACAACGTCGCGCACGTTCCCATCGCATCCTTAAGGTATAAAGCTGTGGCAACAAACGCGTCTCCATTACTCCACGGAGAAGGAGGTATGTGGCCGGTAACTTTCCCAATCGCGTTTTTGTATAAATTCCATGTTGAAGGGATAAACTGGGCAGGACCCATCGCGCCACCGTAGACCCCATCTCTATTCGCGCATGAAACCGTAACAATATCGGGATTAATACCCAATTCCCTTACGATATCCAAAAATAACGGCTGATTTGAAGGGCTCATCGCGGTTTTGTAATTGCATTTTCCAACATTCTGCCCGAGCGCTGATTCCCTATCCAGCACGGCAAGAAGCAATGCCGGGCGTATGCCCGTCGCGCCGCTGGCGAGCTTCGCGTATTTATAGGCGTCTTCGAAGGTCAGTTCTCCGCCGCCCAAAAACTGGAATATTCTGCTTCGTATTTGCGCGGCAGTGACTTTCGTTTCCTTCAAGAGTGATTGGTATAGGGTTTCCTGTCCCTTGGTAACCTCGAGAAGTTTATTTTTTTCCTGTTTCGTCGAGTCGATTTGTGCTTTTTGCGCCGCCTGATACGCACGCACGCTCTCGGCGTCTGCGCGCGCTAATGAAAATTGTTCTTCCTTATCTTTTAGATCGTTTTTCAAATCTGTTATTTCTTCAATCGCTATCCGCAAATTGCTTTGAACAATCGTGATATTGTTGATGTTGCTGAAAAAATCGGACAGTCTGGGGTTTTTAAGAAACACCTCAAGGAATGAAGCACGTTGGTTCTCGTACAAACTTTGAACCAATTTTCCCAACGCCCCCCGCCGGAACTCGATGTTTTTCTCGGTAACCTCGATTTGCCCCTGGGTTTCATCGATCTTTTTATTGAGCTGCCCCAGCGTCAAATTTACCGCCTGTATTTGTAAATTAAGTTTTGCGATTTTGTCGTTTAGGATGGTGATCTGTCCCTTGAGATTTTTCCCTTGTTGTTGGTAGCCGACAACCTGGCCTTCATATTGGTCTATCTGCTGTTCAAGCTGGACCAGCTGGTTCTCGAGAGCTTTGCGTTCGTCGTCGGTTTGGGCGCCAGAAGCTGTCGTGAAAAACGTCGGCGCGTTAACCGAGCCCGCAATCAAAAAGATTGCCGCAAGCATACAAACGGCGAATTTAGAATACGCGACAAGAGATATGCGAAGCACGCTCTGGTAGCCCAAATTAAGCCGTTGCGGAACAGAAGAAAACGCATCAGGCTTCCCGGCGCGCCGGTCACGAGACGAAATATCACTTACAACTTTCGGCTTTAAAAATTTTCTCATACATGCACAAACCAGAAGAGGCACATGATACCTCTTCTACATTATACATATAAAAACACTATTAAGTCTGAAAAAGTTACTACTTTGTAGGTTTTTCGGACTTTGCGGGCTTTGCCTGCTTTTCCGCTTCCGCTGGTTTTTCTCCTTTTTGAGTTTTCTCCGCGTCTCGTTCCGCTTTCTTCTCTTCCGACTCAACTTTTACCGTACTCACATCAACCGGAGCTTCTTCAACTTTTTCTTCAACCGGTGCCTTCACTGTCGCGACCGCGGTATCGAGATCAACCAAAACTTTCACGCCCTTCGGAATCAAGATATCTTTCACATACACGCTCTTGTTGATATCAACGAGCGATGAAAGGTGAACGGTGAGCCGATGGGGCAAATCCGCCGGCAGGGATTCAATTTCGATTTCGTGCATGCTGATGTTCAAAATACCTCCTTTTTCTTTCACGCCCAGAGACTCGCCCGTAAATTCAAGCGGAACTTTCGCTTTGATCTTTTCGTCCATACGGACACGGTAAAAATCCACGTGAACAATCTCATCCGTCAAATAATCCTTTTGAACATCGTGTACAAGCGTGGAATATCTCTCTCCTCCTGCGGCAAGCGTAATCAGCGTATTTTTTCCAGCGTTTTTGAACATCTTCTTAAAATCCTTCGCGCTTACGGAAATATGCAAATTTTCCAACCCTTTTCCGTATACCTCGGCTGGAATCAAGCCCGCTCTCCGGGTTTGCGCGACCGCTTTTCCAAATTTTCCCCTTGTTGTGACTGCTAATTCCATCCCGTTAGAAGCAGATCGCGATCTGGGCGAATCCGCTGATTACTTTATTGCAACGACTATGCATATTATTAAATATCCCGTAGGCAACTCGATCGCGGCTTCTAACGGGATCCATAGGGTTTATCCTATCAGCGCTTTGAAAAAATGGCAATGGGCTCCGACTTCTGTCCTTTCGGACACGTGCTCTGATTTTTCCAGCGAAAATCAGGCACTCGACTCTCGCCCTGATGATTCCGACCTATGGTCGGAATACCAAGCCATCAGGGCTCCGAGACGTTCCGAAAAGACATAAGTCTGCTATGGTTCTAGAAAAGGAGACACTTCGCAGAATATAAACAAGAATAAATAATTTGAAACAAAAAAAGCCCGCCGGGAATCCCAGCGGGCGACTTAGTTTTTGAGTTACCCCTGAATAGTTAGGGGCACCGGGCAGAATGGCAATTTGCGAGTGCCGACCACGGTTTGCGTCGTAAACTCTTTGCCGGACAGGTGCGCGCGCAATTGGTCCTCTTCGAAATGTCCATCAAGAATAAGATATTTAGGATACTTGGGGTCGCCGCTGGCCATGGTCATGAACACATTGGCAAGATGAAGCATCTCGAATTGAGCCCATCTCGTTGATCTTCTCTGTTCCGATCCCTTTGATTCCTTCAAGATCAAGATTGTGAATTTTGCCTGCCTTGCCTGCTTTACTGCCATTTTCTTTGCCATAACTCGAGTTGACAACATGAGTTTTGCGAGGCTTTTGCGCCCCTACACAACGAGGTGGCTTCCTAAACTCATTTGCTAGGAAATATAATACTATGGAATGAAGAATAAGGCAAATGCGAGAACAAAATGTTATACGAGCCCGATCTAGGCGGCGAAGTAATGATAAATTTCTGTTTAGATTCCACTAAACAGCTTTAATTTTTCCATCACAACTTTTTTAATTTCTTCCGCGGCGAAGGGCAAAATTTTGTACGGCGCGACTTCTTTGGGATTATTTTTCAAAGCATTTTCCAAACCGCGCCTCCAGGCAACTCTGATTTCGGTATTGATGTGGACGATGCGAACTCCGGCTTTTATTGCTTCAACAAAATCGTCCGGTGAATTTCCCGAGCCGCCGTGGAGCACGAGCGGAACGCCCGCGGCCTCCCGAATTTCTTTAATGCGCTTGATGTTTAGCGCCGGGTCATGCCCGCCAGAGAGCATACCGTGAATATTGCCAACCGCAGGAGCGAGCATATCCGCTTCGGTTTCTTGAATAAACTTTGCGGCTTCGTCCGGCTTCGTCAAAAATTCCTCGCCAAGTTTCACGCCCTCGGGAATTTTGTCGAGCACCTTGGACGACTTGCCGATGAACCCGAGCTCCGCTTCAACCACGATTTCCGGGTTTACCTTCCGCGCATACGCCACGCACTTTTTGGTAATTGCGACATTGTCATTGAGCGAAAGCTCGGTGCCATCGAAAATCACGGCGTCGTATCCCGCATCTATCGCTTCTTTTACCTTTTCGAATGAATACGTGTGATCTGCATTTAAATAAATTGGGTAATCATATTCCTCACGTAGACTTCTGACGAGTGCCGCCGCTTGCCGTACACCTATAAATTCCCGCTCGCCTTCCGAAGTGCCGATAATAATTGGCACGGAAAGTTCCCGCGCCGATTCGAAAATTGCTTTAAGGGCGGCGAGGTCCGAAATGTTGAAGTGTCCAATGGCAACTTTCCTTTTTTCTGCTTCTTGAATTACTTGCCTTAATGTTTTCATGTTGTATTTGTTTTTAGTTAAAAGTTATAAGTTATTTGTTGTTTATTAACTGTCATTTATTAAACACAATACTGCCCTTGTCAAAATTCTCTATGAGCAATCGTTCCGCTTCCGCCTCGCCTCCCGCGTACTCCTGAAAAATTTTGGTCCACAGCGCTTCTCTTTGATGATACCCGAAAATCTCTTGTTTGCCTTCCGCGGCGGAAACCGCAGACATGGCATTGTCTTCAAGATCGAAACTCGCAATGCAGTCGCACATTTCATCGTAAAACGCGACCCAATCCCGATTCCACCACATTTCAAGCCCCAGATTTTTTTCGTGCTCGCCAAGCCGCGCGATATCCCGTTCGCCGCGAAGCCAGTGGAGAGACTCTGGATTTACTCTCGGCAAAAAGAGCCGCGGGTCATCCGGATTTTCCTTAAAGAGATATCTTTGGACAATGAGCCATTCGCCTTCCCGCACCGTCATTACGTTTTTAACATCCCCGCGAAGCAACGCTTTGAGCCGAACGGCGAAATCGGGACCACCTGAATAGCGCCTGAAAAGTTTCGAGTAAAATTCGATCTCGTGGAAGTAGTGCAAAAGCAGGGCGAAGTCCCGCAAGAATTTTCCCGGGATGTCTTCGGCAATTGGATTTAAAAATATAACGCCGAATTCCTTGAGATGGCTTACATTGTGGTGCTTTTTTGCCACAAACCTCTGCGCGACTTCTTTCCACTCCGGGCCGAGCACCCGCACATCAATCGCGCGCTCCTCGAAATCCGCCGCGGTAAAACCGCCATATCCTTTTTCGAACGTCTCGTGCATCCATCGATCGGACTCGATAAAGCGCAAAGCGCTGAAAATTTCCGTAACATCATATTTTTTCAACAGCTGGGAAACGGTTCGCATCTTGAGAAACCTAAGCAGATTCGCCGGGCGATTTTTTCGCAAAATTTCCGCGCCGAATTCTTTTTTAAGGAAAAACCCTTTGCCGACCTGCGCAATACGCTTTGCGAGGCGCGCGGCTTTTTCAAATTGAGTATCGCCAGGGCTAACTTGAATGTACTCGAGTAATTCCTTTTCACTGTTTTGTATTGCGGCTAGAAGCGCCTTGTGCACAACATCCACGTTAGCATCTGGAGGGATATTAAGTCCGTGAAACGTGTCGCGCACATGGACGCCATTTTCTTCGCTTATTCGATCTAAAACCCCTTTTCGGCCGACGCGGCTAACCATTGCTTTGTCAAGGCGTTTCAAAAAGTCGAGTTCGACCCCTAAAATTTTTGCGAGTTTTTCCATAACTATTAACGCGTTATATTCTTTTTCTCTTAATCTTGCGGGTGTAGTTGAGCCACGCGGGGCCGAGCGAGAGCACGTCTTCGATTTCGGCTAATTTAAGCCGCGTGATTTTCAAAATCTCTTGAGTCCCCATCTCAAAATACCTGTCTGCACGCGAATACTGGTGAATCTTGCGCGAGACAAGGAGCGACGACGAAGGATTGCTGGACGCACTCCGAGGAGAAGCGACGATGTGACGCGCGAGATTCACCGTATCCCGCATCGGGTTGCTGAGATTTTCTCGTCCCGCTTCGTTGCGACTTCGTCGCAGTGGGCACACCACAGCTTCCTCGTCGCGCCTTGCGGATACGAGAACATCTCTCGCAACGCGGCTAGAACGTATTTTGGGATGGGGACTAGAGCAATGCGTACATACGTGAAATTTCTTTATTTCTCCGTTTTTCTTCGGCGGACTAAATAGAAGTCCCCCAAATTCCGTAAGTTCTTTTTTGCAAAAATCGCATGCTGGCTTGATGGACATTGTATTACCGGGTAATTTTTTCAATGCTTATCTTGAATCGTCCCCATCGAGGATTTTTGAATTCGCGCGCAGTGAGCGTGCCCTCCGTCGCGCCATATTTTTCGACATTAGCCGTTGAATTCGCACTTGCCAACCGAACGGCATAACAAATATCTTCTTTCGCAAACTTTTGACTTTTGACGTTTGACTTTTGACGTTGGAGGAGTCCCGCCACAAACCCGGACCCGAACGCGTCGCCCGCGCCAGTGCGATCCGCGAGTTTCTTTTCCTTGAAAATGCCCGCGCGATAGATGTTTTTCCCGTCAGAGATGACCGCTCCGTCTCTTCCACTCGTAACGGCAAGAATCCCCGGTGTCCATTGGTCAAGTTTTTTAAATACTTCGCGCGACCGTTTCCACGGAATGCCGGTCAAAAGCGCCGCCTCCTCGTCATTTAAAACAAAAAATGAAATGTCCTTCAAAAACCGGATGATATCGTTTCGTTTGTGCCGCAGGTGATGCCCGCTCGGATTAAAGGCAACCGAGATATTATTTTTCTTCGCGTATTTCATGAGCGCCGGAAACATATTGTGCGACTCACCTGCCAAGGATATATACCACCACCTCGCCGCGAGATCTTTTAGTTCAACATCTTTTATGGAAAACAAATCCGACGCGCCGTGGTATCCGATAATCGTCCGCTCGCCGCCCTGTGTCAAAAGAACCGAATACGCCGTTGGCGCCTTATCCGTGCACGACATATATCGCGCGTCAACGCCCTCGCGAACCAGGCGGCGCCGTATTTCTTCCCCGGAAACATCGCACCCAACCTTCGCAACGCAAGCGGTTTTGAGCCCCTGTCTCGAGAACGTAACGCTCGCGTTCGCGGAATTCCCGCCGATTGTAAAAAGCGTGCTTTTTACTTCAAGCTTTTCGCCAAGCGGCAACGCATATGCTTTTTTGGACGGAGTTTTGGGCCACGGAATTGTTTTAAAATCCACTTCGAAAAAAGCATCGCGCGTGGCAGACCCGATGGTGATAACATCGAACATGTGTAAATTATACCTTGCGGTAAATAAAATGGAAATAAGATATTAGCGAAAAATGGCGCTATTCGGAATCTTTATTTTCTGTCATTGCGAGTGCATACGAAGCAATCCAGTAATTAATAAACATCTTTCTGGATCGCCGCGGGTTTGCGGACAAACCCTCGCGATGACAATCGCCTTGCAAAACCTTGTCCGGGGAACTATAGCGTCAATTTGACCCGTCGAAAATGTGCGGGAGCGGAATTGCGGTTACCGGAACAAAGACATTATTTACGTATCCTATGTACCAAAAAGCGGCGATAGCCCCGCAGATAATCAAAAGCAAAAGGAAAATGACCGCCGCGCGGGACCTCTTTTCAATTTTTGCCGCAACGGCTTTTCCGTCGCTTGTGAAATTGACTGCCCTCGTGTGGGCGCCCACCGTCGCGAAAATCCTATTCGGATCGTAAAACGAACGGGAGTCGTCGTACCGCTTGAACGCATCGCTTATTTCTTCTTTTGTCCAATGAGTATACAGAAGCGTTGTCCGTATGACGTTGTCCGACACGCCGCGGGATTTTGCTTCCTCTATGTACTTTATGAGATCTTCTTTGGAAATCAATTGATGCTTGTGTCCGCCGAAGATGGATTCGCGCCCGACGAACAGGCAGGAGTCCCCAGCGGAAAAATTATTTTTTTCTCTTTAAAACTCTATGCACTGCATGCTTAATGTCTTTCATCCCAAGCCCATATTTTTCAATAAGTTCGGAGGGCGAACCCGATTCGCCGAAGGTGTCCTGTAGCCCCACAAATTCCATCGGCACGGGAAAGTGCTTTGCCAAGACTTCCGCCACCGCCCCGCCGAGTCCCCCGTATATTTGATGCTCTTCGACAGTTACTACCGCGCCGGTTTTCTTCGCAAGTTCAACGATTTTTTTCTCGTCAATCGGTTTTATGGTGTGGCAGTTCAAAACGATGGTTCCGATCTTTTCTTTTTCTAAATCGCGCGCCGCGAGAAGAGCGTTGTACAAAATACCGCCGCAACCGATTATCAAAATCTCGGGTTTTGATAATCGTCCCGAGCCATGCGAGGGGCTCCAGAAAATTTCCGCTTTTCCGGGAGTATATGGAGTAAGGTCTGTTGTAAACACAGGCGTTTTCTCCCGCGCGAATCGCACATAGATCGGCCCCCAGATGCGGGACGAGGCAACCGTCGCCTTTCGCGCTTCAATCGCGTCGCACGGAACAAACACTTTCATATTGGGCAATGCTCGCATGATGGCGATGTCTTCCGTCGCCTGGTGCGTCGCTCCATCCGGGCCAACCGAGATGCCCGCGTGATGACCGGCAACTTTCACGTTCGAATCGTTGTACGCGATGGTCGTGCGGATTTGTTCCCAATTCCTGCCGGGAGAAAAAGTGGCGTACGATGATATAAAAGGAATTTTGCCACTCACGCCCAAACCCGCCGCGATAGTCGCCATGTTTTGTTCGGCGACGCCGACTTCAAAAAACCGCTCGGGAAATTTTTTCGCAAATGCTTCGACGCGGGTTGACTCAATCAAGTCCGCGCACAGCGCGACCACATTCTTATTTTCTTCGCCAGCCAAAACCAAACCGGCGCCATACCCGTCTCGAGTCGGTTTTTGGTCGATATCTTCCTTGAAAATTTTTTCCGATAAATGCGCGTCGGGATTCAGCATTAAAATAGTACTTAGTAGGCAGAATATAGTAACTTAGACCAAATTTATTATACCAAATCTGTCTCCGCCCGCTTCTATAGTCTCTATAGTCTATAGACTAAATACTATTTTCTTCTTTTTTACCGAATCCCCGTATCAATGTCAAAATCAAACGTTGTCGTCTTGCCTACGCTGACCGTGATAGTTTTAGGAAGGTCTTTGCTACCGCCAATGCCTGATTGTGGAATAGCAACAACATACTGCCCCGCCGGCAATTCAAAGCGATACGTACCATCAGAATTAAAATGAGCACGCGCGACTTCGGTTACTCCATCAGTTTTATACACAATCACCTCGCGCGAGGTGTATGCTTCCGGCGGCACGGGGCACGGCACACCAACCCGCTCAACGGGGCAAATCGGACCGACGGAAACTTTGCCGGAGAGCGTTCCAGCTGCGCCGTTTGATGTCGCATCGGGACACTGCGCAAATTCGCAATTCGGGCCGGTGCGACCGACGTAGCTCCCGTCGGGGCATTGCTTAGCTTCTTCCGTGCACGCGCGCACTCCCGCGGGCAGTCGGGCTTTTACCGCAAGGTAAATTCCGCCGCCGAGTATGAATAGCGCGGCAATAGCTATGACTATGAAGACAGGAGAAGCTATGCCTCGGCGGTTCATTGCATGAACTTAAACGTGGAAAGGATCTGGTCGGCAATGGTTGCCGTGGTTTTTATCGCGTAGTAGTAAAAGGTACTGCTCGAACCGCGCGGCGCTTCCAGTTTGCGGTAATTTTGATACTTCGGATCTGCAAGCGGAAGGAGCTTCTCGTCGATAGCCAAAAATTTTTCGCAGCGCTCTTCAATACAAATACCAAGCCCCGTCATTTTGGAGATGGGAGACGTTTCAATTTCGAAATTCGGCGGATACTTCATCTCAAACCCATACTTATCGTTGCGGTAGGTTTTCCAATTTGCGGCGAGCGAAGCCGAACCGTCTTCAGTTGTCGCGGTATATATCGGCGCGACCGGAGTTTGCCGCGAAAGAAACACCGCCGCTAAAGCGGCAATGCCTACCAGTAGCATAGCCGCGATGAGAATAATTGGAATTATCGGAACAGAATGCCTGCGTCTCATTCTTTTAGAATTACCGCTCGGGGAAAAACTTCCGCCGCGCCCATTTGAAAATCTTCCACAAGAGCCAAACTACTAAGGCGACCAAGAGAACTTCTATGATAAGGACGGGTAAGCCGAATACGAAAAAGATAATCGAGTTTGTAAGCTGAACAAGGCTTTCGAGCAAGGACTTGAACGCCTGTTTAACTATCGTAAGCGGGCGCCATACGATGCCGAAGACCTGCACTTCCGCTTCGGACGTGAGCGAAACGGAAATCGAGGACATATCAACCTGCCGAGAGAGATAATTCAATTGTCCCTGCGTTTGCTCTATCCGCCCTCGCACTTCCGCAAGCCGCGACGCTACGTTCAGCACGTCTTCAATCTTCACCGCCTTCGCCATGATCTGGCGATATTGTTCTTCCTCGGCTTTGTAATTTTTGAGCTGGGCTTCGAGATCAACGAACTGCGCTGTTACGTCCTGTGAATTTGTGTTTTCGCTTTTCACCTTCACCGCGAGCTTTTTTACTTCTTCCATCGCGGGGGCAAAGTCGCTTGCCGGAACGCGAATCGTAATCGTTCCCGCTTTCACTCCTTCCGAAACCTCGTATACATTTGAACCTTCGACAAAGCCATTGCGGCGTTCGGCGATGCCGCCGATTGCCAAAATTGTTTCTTCCGCTTTCTGCACGAGCAGATCAAGAGAACCGTTCTGGATAACCTTTCGGTCCGCGGTTGGAATTTTTGGCGTTGAGGGCGGCACGCCCGGCACCGGAGGCATGAAAGAATCTCGGACAGCTTCCCCTTTTCCATACGCTCCCGTATACGACGGCATGACGATACCACCCATCGCCCCGCCGGATACCCCACCTGATTCATTTGTTTGATATAGCCGATCTTTCGGATTAACGAAATACAGCACGACGGCAAGAAACAGCGCGACCGCCAGAATTCCCCCGACAACATTTTTTGTTCCATATTGGGACTTAAGTTTTTCGATAATGTTCATGGGTTTAGGGTTTAGGGACCAACGGTTTTTGCGGCGGATACAAATCGGGATCAATGGTTCGCGAAAAACAAACGTGTCCCGCAACGTGATCCCAGCTTTCATTCATCGCGCCCGAGCCCTCCATGGTTGGATATGGCCGCGCGTAAGAATTCTTGTCTTGAGAATCTTGCGACGTGAGGTTGAATTCGGCGCAGAGTTCGAATGTTCTGGTGCCGGTCGCGCGATATTCGTATGCCGTGCCGCTTTGCGGATCGCGCGGAGATATGTAGCCCGCAATGTCATCCCGAAGCTCATCTATCGTGGACGGAAGTTTTTGCTTTTTCTGCCAATACATCACAACTTGCCACTGGAT
>Ga0209542_10005390_pt1 | contig 25526 bp, 19 predicted proteins | sample RifCSPhighO2_01_FD_184028 | JGI IMG/M metagenome (GOLD analysis project Ga0209542, IMG submission 184028) | Soil microbial communities from Rifle, Colorado - Rifle CSP2_plank highO2_0.1 (SPAdes) (version 2) | ecosystem: Environmental > Terrestrial > Deep subsurface > Rock core/Sediment ...
CCTTCCAAGTCTTCAGGAGAACAGAACACATATTTAGCAGTTCATTACGTTGCACTTCATTCACCCAAATTTTCCGCTTGTTTTTATTGTCTTAATTTGGCGGAAAACTTTGCTAAATATGGGATGTGCTGTTCAATTTTGCTCCTATTTTTACCCATCCACATCCCCACCATCCAACCCTTCATTAGGAGCAAAACTCTTCGCAATTTTTATTATCATAAAACCGATTGCATCTATTGCTCGTCCTTCCAAGTCTTCAGGAGAACAGAACACATATTTAGCAGTTCATTACGTTGCACTTCATTCACCCAAATTTTCCGCTTGTTTTTATTGTCTTAATTTGGCGGAAAACTTTGCTAAATATGGGATGTTATGTGCAATTGCAAATTCTCTTTATATTAAGAAAATACTAAAACTATCGCTGAGGGCACTTTTACGAAAACGAAACTGGTTGGGGGCACGACGGATTGACTATGAAACCTAAATTAGAAAGAATTTTAAATAAGCTTCTTCCAGTATTAGTATCATGCTAACAAACTTGGATTTAATATTAATAATTGCTTACTTTATTGTAGTTTTATTTATAGGTTGGAAAGTTTCTCGCAATGAAAATAATGAAGGATTCTTGATTGGAAACAGGCAAGTAGGTACAACAAGTTTAAACGCTACCGTTTCAGCAAGTTTAACAGGTGGTTCTGCTCTCGCCGCTTATGTCGCATTTTTATATTTGTGGGGAATTTCTGCTTTTTGGATTTTTATTGGTGTCGCCATAGGAATTTTAGCCTTTATTCCATTCGCGATTAAAATTAAGAAAGAGGGAGATAGACGAGGGCACTATACTATGCTTGATTTTCTGAATGAGAAATTCGGAAAACGAAATACGATAATTGCCGCAGGATTGCTTATGCTTATGTTTTTGGCAATTATTCTTGCTGAAATGATTATTGGCGGAAAAGTTTTTGCTCTTGTTACAGGTTTGCCTTATTGGTTGAGTGTTATTATTTCTTCTGTGGTTATTCTTATTTATGTATATCTTGGTGGTGTTAAATCAGATGTAAAAACAGACTTATTTCAATATCTTATGTTTTTCTTACTTTTGATTATTGGTTTTATGTTGTTTCAAAAAACATCGATTGATACAACACAACTTAATATTTTATCAATTGGCGCTGTTCAAATAATCGGGATGATTATTATGGGCATTTTTATTATTTTTGTTAGTGCTGATGTTTGGCAGAGAGCATATTCTGCTAAAGATGTCAAAACCTTGAAAAGAGGATTTACTCTTGCAGCATTTTCTTATCTTTTGGTAGGAATTGTTATATCAGTTATAGGTTTGATAATAAAGTCTAATTTCCCAAATATCAACCCAAATGATGCCATGATTTATGGGTTTAGTCAATTGCCTACAGGTTTGCTTGGGATAGGTTTAATTGCAATACTCGCAGCCACCATGTCTACTATTGATACGGGATTAATTGTCGGTTCTCTATTCATATCAAGAGATATTATTTCAAGATACAAAAAAACCTCTAAAGAAGAACTTATTAGACTAACTAGAATTTTTATTATTGCATTATGTTTAATCACAACAATATTGGCGATGTTTACTGACAACTTAGTTTTTGTTATTTACAATATGTTTAATTTTGCATTAATTTTAGCTCCTGCTGTAACTTTTTCATTCTTTTTTAATCTCAAAAAGAGAGCAATAATGTGGAGTTTTATATTAGGTATAATTTCGGCAATAATTCTCGTTTCTCTCGGTCAAATCACTTCGGACGTAACGGTAATCCCTTTTTTTATTAGTCTTATTGTTTTAGGAATAACACAAAAACTGTTTAAGTAAAACTTACTTATCCAAAGTCTTCTTTTTAAAAAAGAAGCGAAAAACTACTGCCCCCCAACTTAACGAAACTAAAACGACGGCGACAATCTGAAATATTAATGGAAAACTGCGGTTTTCCCGCCATCCCAGAGTTCGCTTTAACTCTAAAATTTTGCCTTCGGCATCGTTGCACTAAATTTTAGTCCCTGCAAGTATTCGGGAGAGATTAACAGCGATTAAGCGGTTCCAAAACCTTGCAGGTTTTTCCACCCATATTTTTCGGAAAATTTATAATTTTTAGATAGTCCGAAAAACATCGCTTAATCGCGATGTTAGTAGAAATAAAAATCAATTTTCTCGCCCACCCAAAATTAGTGCGTGTGCTTTATCTTCTCGGAAGAACTACAACTCCAACTCCATAATTTTCTAGTTGTCTTTCGGCTCTTTCAGCTTCTTCAGCAGGTGCAACTCCCAAATCTGCATAAAGTCTCATGAAAAATGCGGTTACATCTGTTCTTGCCATCATTAATTCTGGATGGATAAATTCAAAATCTTTTGGTTTTGATTCTAACCTTTTTGCATAATCATCAAATTTCCCTCTTTCTTCAGCGTAAAGAAGAATTGATGTTGCATCTAATTGTCTTCCTGCATATTGTTCCCCAATTCTTCTGACTCTCTCTTGTCTTGTTTCTGGAAATTTGCTTACGGCTCCTTCCAAATCAAAACCTTTTTCAGTAGGAATTTCTCCAGCATCTATTGGCACATTTGGGAGTAAATAAAGTCTAATTCCATCTTGAGCTTCAACATATCTTGTTCTAATTCCGCTTCGTTCTTCCGTATGTATAGTTACCATATTTTTAGTATTAAGTTAAACTTTAAAAATACATAGCATACTTAAAAATATATACGCACACGCTTATTGATTTCCCACCCTGAAAATTGATTTTTACTCTGCGGATTTTCTTTCAGAAACTCCTTGCCCCGTTGCACTCTCAAAATCTTTCGAATTTTTCGGGTCTACTAACAGACATTTACAGACTCGCTGCGTTGCACTTGTTCGCCCAAATCGCTCACTTATTTTATAATTTCAATTTTGGCGAGCGACTTCTGTAAATGTCGTATGTTCAACGTAATCTGTCTTAGCCCTTCCAAAGCAGAAAAGTTATATACCTCTCCGTAATTATAGATATTATGAGCATAAAGAAAGTTATCTCTTCACCAAAAATTGAAATTGGAAAGTCGCAAATTCCGCAAGCTGGTCGTGGAATCTTTGCGAGACAGTCAATCAAGAAAGATGAGGTCATTGAAGAATGTCCTGTATTAGTTGTGCCTCGCAAAGATTATCCTATATTAAAGAAAACTATTTTGCATAATTATTATTTCATGTGGGGCAAAATTACTTGCGGAATTTGCTTTGGTTTTGGTTCTTTCTATAATCATTCTTACAAACCTAATGCGACTTACAAAAAAGACATTAAAAATCAAATCATTGGGTTTGTTGCAATCAAAGATATTGAGAAGGGTGAAGAGATAACTGTAAACTACAATTACGGAAAACCCGATGATAAAAAATCGCTTTGGATTAAAGAGATTAAGTCATGAACAGGCTAAGACAGACTCGCTCACTATCGTTCGCGCCACGCCGCGCTCTCACTTCGTTCGGGACGCCTAACAGCGATTAAGCTAATTATAAACTTTATCTCTTTTATCAATCTTTACAACAATAATTCTTTTTTCTTCGTAATTCACACGATAAAGTGCGCGATGCTTTCCTATTCTAATTCTAAAAGTTGGGAGTTCATAACCTAAAACTCTTTTTGCATCATGTGGAAAAGGATTTTGTTTTAAGGTTTCAAGCTTTTCCGAAATTCTCTCAAAAAGTTTATTTTCGCACTTAGAAAGGAAATGTTCGGGTTGTTTATCTAGATTTATTTCGAACATTCTTAATTTCCTCTAAAGAAACTAAATTTCCAGACTTTTCGTTTTCTACACTTTCATTAAGCATTCGCCTCTCTTCTTCTGTTATAATAACATCTGCATCTATCATGTTTTCTTGTATATATCTTAGGGTTTTTTCAATTCTATCTAATCTAGTGTCTATATTTTGCTGTTCCATAAATAATAGATAATTCATACCTATATAAAATTTTCTAAAGAGCGCGCCGTCCCCCGCCCTAACAATCGGAGATTTAAATTTCTTAACGCCTCAGAAAAAACTCACTCCTTTCAGTCGTGCCACATTGCATTTTCGCCTATCGGCTCGGGGCGTTGAACAGACATTAAACGGCTCAAGTCTTGCAGACTTTCGACCCATATTTGCTAACGCAAACATCGTTTAATGTCATAAGTTCAATTTACCGCAGACCCCCAATAGCAAACTTTTTATAAACCTTTAATTATTCACTTATAGTATGAAGATATTTATTACAGGCAGTTCAGGATTTATTGGAAAAGAATTGATTCAACACCTTTCATTAAAATATGAAGTGGTTGGTTTTGCTCATAATGAAGGTTGTGATATTCTCAACTATGAACAACTGAAATCAGCGATGAAAAGTTGCGATGTTGTAGTGCATTTAGCTGCGCACAGAAAACCTTACGAAGACAAAACCTTCAGAGATTATTTTGAAACCAATTGTCAAGGAACTTTTAATGTGGCTCAAGCATGCATGGAAAATAGAGTCAAAAAATTGATTTTCACGAGTTCAATGAGTTACTATGGTATGGAAAAAGGCATGCCTATAAAAGTTCCTGTTGTTGAAGATAGTACAGTTTTAACTCAAAGAGTAAAGACTGAAGATTTACCTCAAACTGTAAGAGATTGTGATGTCGCATATTCCACAAGCAAAGTCATCGGAGAACAAATCCTCGCAAATTATGGAATGAGAAAAAAGTTTGAGGTGATTATTCTTCGCTTAGGACCAACTAGACCAAAAGGTGTTTACAACCCATTTGGTGAGTTAAAACTGCATGTTAAGATTGAAAATGCATTACAAGCAATTGAAAATGCAATTGAATCAGATAAAAAATTATGGTATGAAGCGTTTTCTATTGTTGATGAAATTGAAGGTGTTGATATTTCTAAAGCGAAAAAAATCCTGAACTACAAACCGATTTAACGGGTTCGGGGGTAAACTCTGAAATTTCCCTTCGGGACGTTGCACTAAATTTAGAGTAGAAAGAAGTTCTAAACCTGAACATCAAAGGAAAAAACTTGCATCCTTCTAAAATCAATGTTTATACCCAAACAGATTATCATAATCTTTATGGTTAAAAATATCCATAACGAATGCGATTATTTCAACTTGGTTTCCAGTAATTGTATAAACTAATCTCCATCTATCTGCTAACTCAATTCTCCAAACATTATCCGCATCAAACTTTTTACTGTATTTATCTGGAATTAATCTTTTTGGAACTTGATCACCTGCAAAAGGATTTTGTTTTAATAAATCTCTTACTCTATTTATCGACCTTAATAGTGTCTGATGGAAAGAGCTATCAATTCCCTTAAGTTTCTCTTCTCCAACTATCTTATTTAGCTCTTGATAAACATTATCTGCTTCTTCCGAAAGTTTAACATTAACCTCTTTTCCTTGAAACATTATATCTCTCTTGCGTTTTCAATTGCCTTTCTCAATTTAGGACTGGGATTGTAAATCCATAAAATTCCCTTATGGCTATCAATTATCATCCCCTTTTCTTCTAAATATCTCAGAATTAGATTTAAAGTCTGGTGCATAATCTTGGAAGGCAATCTTCTTTTAAGTTCTTCTCTGTCTATCATTGTATCCGCTTCTCTTAAAATTCTTTCTACCATTAGCATAGTTCTTAGGCTTGGATAGTGTATTATTTCATTGTCATTATATATTTCCATACCAATCTTTATATAAACTTATATATAAATCTTTTGTTTTTGCTATTTGTCTAAAATATTCTTTTTCAAAAAAAGAAGCAAAAAATTCCCGCCGACCCCCTAAAACCTCAATTATACTATCGAACCAGCCCCTATTTTACTAAATTTAATTTACTCCAGCCGACTTTGATTTTTTGCCTTGACATCGTTGCACTAAAAATCCAACCCCTCCAAGTATTCGAGAGAATAGAACAGCGATTTAAAGGTTCCAAAGTCTTGCAGACTTTTCCACCCAAATTCAATTTCAGCCCTGTAAATTTCTCCAGCTCTGTTCGGATTTTTCAGCTCTGAACTGCGGTTCGAGGAAAAATCCTCACGAGGTCGAAATTTACGAGGAAATTGAACTTCGTTAAATTCCGATGTTAAGTGCAATCGTGTCTGGGCTATGGGAAATTTAATAAAGTCTTACTGATTATATTTTTTTATGAGCAAAGTAGTTTATATCATTTCGGGTTTTACAGAAAAAATCAATCTTAAAGGATATCAACAAGCGATAAAATTTTTCAAATCAAGAAATTATAGAGTTGTGCCAATAAAAATATATTGGAAGTATAAAGTGATGAGTGATTATGTAGATGAATTTTTTTGCCAACTCTCACACAAAAAAAGCGATGATGTTTGTCTCTTTGGATTTTCATTTGGTGCTATGGTTGCTTTTATCTCTGCTGTTAAATTAAAACCAAAAATGCTTTTTTTGTGCTCACTATCACCCTATTTCAAAGAAGATTTGAGATTTCTGAAAAAATCTTGGAGAAACAGAGTTGGCAAAAAAAGATTAGAAGATTTGAAAAATTTTTCATTCCAAAAACTAGTCAAGGATATTACCTGTAAAACCCTCTTAATTGTTGGAGAAAAAGAACTAAAAGAATTGCATAAACGAGTTGATGATGCTCATAAAAAAATTAAAAATTCTGAATTATTTATAGCAAGTAATGCCAAGCATGAAATTTCCCAAAAAGAATATATAGATAAGTTACATGAAGTTATTTCTAATATTTAGACGCCCAGACACGACTTTATCCCTTCGGTCGAACCACGTTGCGCTCTTGCTTCATTTCATTTCGTTCGCACGACTTAACGGCGATTAAGCGGTTCGCAGGACCGCTTCGCTAAAATGCCAAGCATTTTTCCCTGCTCTCCCAAATGCCTCGCTAGATATAAATAGTCTTGTCACCATTTGCACATATGAAGAAGCGGAAACACGTGTTTTGGGAGACGCTATTGATTTTGGGTTCGGTACTTGTGTTTCGCGGGCTGTGGCATCTGATGGATAAGATTTCTTTTATGGATGATGTTTCTTTCCTAATTGTTTCTTCTTTCATCGGACTTGTTATGTTCGGTATTGGCGTTTATCGCATGGCGCACGCGCACTGACCCTTTCGCGAAGCCGAACCCATAGTTTTTTATAGTTCTTCTTCTTTTGCACGCTATGAGACGAGGGTGGTTTGTTTTTCTTTTTCTGCTAGCGTTTGCCTCTATTGTGCAGGCTGCCTCTCTTGACGAGTCTTTGCGGAAGGTGACGCACTACGCTGAGGAATATGAAACTGGCAATATTGATTATGCGCAGTTGATTGTTTACACAAGCTCTTTGCAAGGCGAGCTTGCCACAATGATGGGTGCTGTTGCGCAAGGGCATGATGCCGTGCTTGACGCTGCGCAACTTGAGCAGGCATTGGGAAAGCCCACAGAGCATACTAAATGGGTGTGGGTTGAAGGGCAAAACCGCGAGAAAAAATTAGAGAGCGAAGCGGCTGCCTGGCGAAAGATAATTTTTGACGGCGAGACAATCCAGCTTTGGCTTGGTGCTTGGCCTAATCTGCTTGTAAAAGACGGAAATGAGCGATTGTTTTATCGTTTGCATTTAGATGTTCAGTTTAAGCAAGAGGAGGAAGCGATTGATATTGAGGATGACATTGAACGGATTGCAAAACTTGCTGAAGAGTTTAATACCGAACCCAGCGACGGCAATCTGGAGCGCTTGGCTGAAGAAAGCGTAAGTGCTGAACAGATATTTAATTCTAACTTTAATCAAAACCCTGCGCAATGTGGTGAGATTATGAACGACCTTTTTGGAAGCGAGAACAAGCGAGAGAATCAAAATCTGCTCGTTCAGCAGATTAGCTTTTTTGAAAGCGATAAAATTGATGCAATTATGCGGCTGGAGATGTGCGATGATTGTGAATGGAACTGGATAAACATTAACATGTGGTATGAAGCGCGCGGAGGATTTAATCAGCCGAATGAGGAAAGTAGAGATTCGCGAGGGCAGTTTGAAGGCTTAAGTTCAGAACAGTTCAAGCAGAGAACGAAAGAGCTTGTTGACGAAGCGAAAGGGTTTCTTGAAGCAGGAGATTATCAGTCTGCCCAAGGGCGTATGTCAGAGCTGCGTGTACTTACTGATGCATGGAATGAACAGGCCAATAATGTGTGGGAACAGTTTGAAGGACAGTTTCAGGTTGATTCCGCGTCTATGACTCAAGCAGAGCAGGAAGAATGCTCAAAGACGTATTGCTGGCTTAAGGCGAATCAAGAGCGCATGCTTGCTGAAAAGACACTGAGGAAAGCTAATTACGAAGAGCGGAAGGCATTTTATTTAGATTTATTTGCGGGCTATGAAAAGAAAGAATTCTATTCTGCCCAGAAGCAATGGGAAACAAGACTTTTTGAAGCATTTAAGGAGTCTGGCAAGGAAACATGCAACAATAATGTTGATGACAATACTGACGGGCAGATTGATTGCGGCGACGCACAATGCGGAGGGCAGATTTGCGGGTATGATAAAGTCATGGTAAATGATACTGGTGCGATGCAGGAAAAAGAAGTTGCTTTGTATTGCATTGCAAGCACGTGCCAGCAGCGCGAGGAAGTTGTTAGTGTTGAGGTTGTTGCGTGTGGAAACAATGTGTGCGAAGAAGGCGAAGCTGACAGTGTTTTGGGCATAGGAACGTGCGCTGCTGATTGTGTTCAATGCTCTGTATTTGAACCTTTGGCTTGTGACGGAAATGTTGTATTTTCAGGACAAGACGCCCAAGGGTGTCCTTTGGAACCTGTGTGTATTGAAGAAACTTTTGTGTGCACGGCTGATGTGGATTGCCGACAGCCTCTTTGCGGAACAAGCTCCTGCGTTGAGGGTTTATGCCAGACAACAGTGCTTGATGAGTGCAGAGTGGAAGAATGTGCGGCTGGGGAAAAAAGAAGGCAAATGTGCGGCGATGGGAATATTATTACTGATTCTGTATGCGAGGCGGGCGTGTGGATTGAGACAGGTGTGGTGTGTGCGTCAGGCGTGCCTGGGGAAGAAGTTCAGAAAATTGAGGAAGAGCAGGAGCTTTTGGGCGATGCTTGTGTCATGCGCAGTGATTGCGGCGGAGAGCATGATGTTTGCAGCAATGGACAATGCGTTTCTTTGCCTGACTTGCTTGAGTCTGAAGAAGTGGATGAAGAAATTATCGAGACTGGCGATAGCGATGAAATTGGAGTGAATGAAGAAACAGAAGAGCAGGCGCCTGAAACGTCGGAAGCTTCTGAAGAGCAAACTGAAAGCGCTGAAACTTCAGAAACTTCTGGGTCAGGCATTACTGGAAATGCTATTTTTTCTTTCTTTAAGACTTTTACTCAGAGATTCACTTCTGCGCTTGTTGTAGATGAGGGCGGTGGTGAAGGCGGGGAAGGAGGTGTTAATTCCGGCGAGGCGGTAACAAGTGAAGGAGGAGATAATCTTGGTGAAAATAATGCCCCTGGGGAAAATGAAGCTGGAAATGATGGGCCTGAATTTAGTCCTGATGATGAACGTCAACGTGAGGACGAACGCCAAGATGACGAGCGTGAAGGGCGGGAGCAAGAGAATAAGGAGAGGCAACGGACTGAATGCAGGGAGCGATGCGACAGGGAGTTTTATGATGGAAAGATAAGGCCGTGCACAGAAGATTGCATCCTTGAAACCTGCGGACAGAATTTGCAATGCAATATTGATGATGTACGTGTGACTTGCGAATCTAGCTGCACTGAAAAAAATTCTCTTGAAAGCGGTGCTGGCGCATGTTTTGACAAATGCTTGGCTGGTGAGAACACATGGGTTGAGCCTGAACGAGAAGAACGCGCTATGGAAAAATTTGTGTTTACTGTCGGGGGCTCGTGCCGCGAGATTCAGGGAAAAGAGGAAGGCTCTATTTGGTTTGGGGGATGGGGCGAGGGGTTTGATGATTTTCACCTTGTCAAAAATAAATATTTTTTAGCAGGAGGGGGCAATGATTGGTGCGAGCGTGATTTGGAAAATCTTATCCGACAGAGGAAGGAACTTGAACAATCGTTAAATAGCGAGTTTGCCCGATGGTTCTTTGAGCAGTATGTTGCTAATTCAGCAGACGAATGGCAGAATCATGTTTCCGGTATTTTTGACTTATATTGGAGAGATGTTGATTTATCCAGGCAGATGGCAGAACGACTACGCTGTTTAGATAGAACAGATGCGCCTTCTGGAAATCTGATTAATTTTAAGTATGAAAGTGATTACGGCAGCGTGGAATTCTGGGAAGAAGTGAAGAGCGCGAAACTTGAGGGATTTGAGGAAGATATTGAAATTATATCGCCGTATATGAAAGTGTGGCTCTTTCCGTCCCGCGATTTTTTCAAACGAGAAATGCAGCGTGCAATGAAGCAGCATTTAATGCCAGGACCGGCAGAAAAACAAATTGAGAAGCGAAACGGACCTTCTGAAGAAGAAAAAGAACGCTTGCGTGAAGATGAGGGGTTTATGGAATTTATACGCGAGTTTAATGGAAAGTATGGCGAGAATCTTGCTGTGCAGTTTAAAGATATCAACACTGGAGAAGTCATGCTTAATATTTATGTGCGACTGAATGAAAAAGAACTTTTATATTTTGAGCCAATGCTACCTGAGGAGATGCCTGATGTGGGTTTTAGCATTGTACTAAATTCTGAAAAACTGTTGGATATTGTTGAATTTGGAGAAAGCGGGCATGTTGAACTTCAAAGTCCGCCTTGGGATCAGCAATCATCTGTTGGGTTCGTGGAGAATGTTGTAGATGGTGCGCAAATGTATCTGAAGTTTCGGGCGCTGATGGGTTCGATGCAGGTCACGCCCGAATCTGCAGAAGGAGATGCAAAAAGATTTATGCGCGAGTTCTTTGGTCTTGTGATGGGCGATGATGACCGCAATCGTGGAGATCCAGATGGAGAAAAGCAAGGGGAAGAAGAATTTTCTGAAGGTTTTGAAGAGGGCGAATCTCAAAACAGCGCGGGCGATAAGCGATAGTTGAAGGCAGAGATTTCTGATAATCTTTACTTGCTGTCTCGTCTGTCGACTTGAAGTTGTATAATAAATTGTACGCGTAATTGTTTGATTAGATTATAGCGGAGGATTTATAAACATACCAAGGTTATATATATTAGTAACTTTGGTTAATTGTTACATTAATCAAAAATGGCAAAAATACCCCTAATACTAAAGTTGAAAAAAGAGTCTTATAAAAATATAGCGAAGGCTCAAGACATAATTGTTGAAGAATTGTTTAAAATCTCTGATAATGCTGTTTTGCATGGCGGAACTGGCATCTGGAGATGTTACAAGGGAAACCGGTTTTCGGAAGATGTCGATGTTTATATCCAAAAAGATGCAGAAAAGCTCAATAATATTTTTGAGAACTTAATGAAAAGAGGATTTGCTATAGAAAAAAAGAAGATAAGTGAGAAAAGTCTTTATTCTAATTTAAGGTTGGATAATTTATTTGTTAGATTTGAAGCAATCTTTAAAACTGCCAAAGGAGAATTAAAAGAGTATGAAACTGTTGAAGGCAATCTTATTACGGTAAATTGCTTAAGCGCAGGAGAATTAATAAAAGAAAAGATTATTGCGTATTCTAACCGGCTAAAAATAAGGGATTTATACGATATATTCTTTTTGCTAAGATATGTAGATGATAAGAAAAGCGTTCGAAGAGAACTAATGCATTTTATTAGGAATTTTAAAAAGCCTCTTGATGAACAAAATTTAAGGATTTTAATCATTGAGGGGCTTGTGCCAAAAGTAAACGATATGCTGAATTATATTCAAAGAGAGGCAAAATGATGGGAAAGCAAAAATATCTTTTGAGAGTTACATCTTTGTTCAAGGAAAGTCCGGTAGTCAACTTTAGCTCTATTGAGCGGATAGTTAAAAATAAAAAAAATATAAAACAATATACAAAGCAGCTCATAAGAAACCTGATAAAACAAGGAAAAATAAATAAGTTAACAAAGGGATTTTATACTTCCCGCGATGAAATTTCTCTTATTGTTTTTTGCTTCAAGCCTGCTTATTTGGGGCTGCAAAATGCGATGAGCTTTCATAATCTATGGGAGCAGGAAACAGTTCCTGTTGTTATTACAACCAGAAATTTAAGAGTGGGAATAAGAAGAGTATTCGATATGAACGTATCTATCAGGAAAATAGACAAGAAATATATTTTTGGCTTTGAATATTACAAAGACGGCGAGTTTTATTTTCCTTATTCTGATATAGAAAAAACTTTTATGGATATGGTCTATTTCCGCCAGCCTTTAGATGAAGAAGTTATTAATAATTTTAGAGAAAAGATTGATAAGAAAAAACTTAAATCTTATCTTGAGAAATATCCCCTCGAATTTGGGAAGATTGTTATGAATAGACTGAATCGAAATAAACGACAGGCTTAAAACCCTCTTTTCTCTTTGGGATTATGGTCTATGAGATGAAACCTCTGTTTGAAGAGCGAATGAGAAAACTTCTGCCCGATGAACGTGATTTTGCTAAATTTAATGAGATTATTCATACTGGTCCTCGGAGCTTTATTCGGTGCAACACGCTTAAGATAGCGCCTGATAAATTACTTGATAGATTAAGCAAGAAGTGGAAAGTTAAGCAGTTATTTCCAGAGCATCCTGAAATCATTCTGGTGGAAAACGAGCTGGGTCCTGGGGAATTGGGCAAAGCGATTGAGCACTTGCTTGGATATTACTATGTGCAGGAAGTTTCAAGCATGATGCCTGCTCTCGCGCTTGAGCCTAAGCCTGGCGAATTTGTTCTTGATGTCTGCGCTTCTCCTGGTTCAAAAACCGGACAAATTGCTGCCAGAATGAATAATCAAGGAACAGTTATTGCTAATGATGTCAAACTTGATAGGGTTGTTATTCTCGCTGCTAATCTTGAACGATGCGGGGTGAGCAATTGCGTTGTTACTCGGCTTGACGGAGTTGGATTGTGCACGCGTTTTCGCAAAGAGGGTTTTCTTTTTGATAAAATTTTGCTGGATGCACCATGCTCTGGAGAAGGAACTTTGCGCTCCTCGCCTAAAACGTTCGTGATGTGGAATCCAAAAGTGGTGGAAAATCTTGGGCGCATGCAGAAAAAGATGCTTGCGAGTGCGCTGGGCTGCTTGAAAGCTGGAGGCACGCTTGTCTATTCAACGTGCACGCACGCGCCTGAAGAAAATGAGGCGGTTGTTGATTTTGCTTTGCGGAATTTTCCTGTTGAAATTCAAGATGTGAAATTGCCCTTGCGATGCAGGGAAGGAATTACAGAATGGGATGGTGAAAAGTTCAATGATGAATTTAAAAAATGCTGCCGCATTTATCCGCATGACAATGACAGCGAAGGGTTTTTTGTTGCGAAGATGAGATTGCTGGAGGAAGTGGGATGAACGCTAAATTTCTATCATCTGGGGAAAAGAAGAAACTGCTTACTGAACTTAACGATAGATTTGGGATTGAGAAGCTCAACTATATTTTTGTTGAGACAGGCAAGCAAAAAATACGTGCGTTTTCAGGGACTTTGTCTAAGGAAGAGCTTGTGCGACTTGGGGATTTTGCGAGGGTTGAGCTGATAGGACTTTATTTTGCCAGAAGAGATGATATGAGCGGACTGCGATTGAGCTTAGACGCGCTGCATTTGATTAAAAATCAGATTAATAAGAGCGTGATTGAGATTGATGATAATCAATTTGGGGAATGGATGCAGGGAATGAATCTTGATATTAGCATAGGGAAAGGAGTTTATGTTGTCAAGCATAAGGGAGATATATTGGGGTGCGGGTTTTCAAGCGGAAACAAACTTTTTAATTATGTTCCACGCGAACGGCAGGCGAAACGAGTGTGAATTTTTTCATGACTAATTATTTAAACTCTTTTTTACAAGAAATTTAATGGAACATTCAGATATTGAACAACTAAAGAAAGCAGGGCAGATTGCCCGCGATGCAGTTGCGTATGCACGTTCAATTGTGAAAAAAGATATGCTGCTGCTCGATATTGCTAACGTGATAGAAACTAAAATTATTGAATTGGGCGGAAAGCCTGCGTTTCCTGTTAATTTGAGCATTAATGATATTGCGGCGCACGCTACGCCTGCCTATGATTCTGCTGAAAAAGCATATGGGCTGTTGAAAGTTGACATTGGGGTGCATGTTGACGGCTGGATTGCAGACACTGCTTTTTCTGTTGACTTGGAAAACTCAAAACTTAATAAGGAATTAATTGAAGCTGCAGAAGCAGGGCTTGCTGCTGCTGCACATTTGATTAAGGGCGGAATTGCACTTGCCGCTCTTGGAAAGGCAATTGATGCTGTGATTCGGTCGCGTGGTGCTGCAACCATTGTTAATTTATCTGGACACGCGATTGAGAGCTATGATGTGCATGCTGGTTTAACGATTCCCAATTACGACAATGGGGACATGACTCGGCTTGATGAAGGAATTTATGCAATTGAACCATTCGCTACGAATGGAGCAGGGAGAGTTATTGACGGAAAGCCTTCTGGAATTTATCAATTAACAAAACATGGAAATGTGCGCGACAGCTTTGCGCGGACAGTTCTTGCTTTTATCGCAGAGGAATACAGGACTTTGCCGTTTTGCACGCGATGGATTCACGCCCGCTTTGGAACACGGGGACTGCTTGGCTTGCGGTTTATTGAACAAGCAGGGTTATTGCATCATTACGCGCAGTTGATTGAAGCAGGCAAAGGCATTGTGGCGCAGGCAGAGAATACTTTTTTGGTTACAAACAAGGAAACGACGCAGATAACCTGAATCTTATGGTCGCGTTTACTATGCGACAAAATTATAGAGAATTCTGATGATTAAAGCACATTTAGTCCAGAATTCTCTTATGGATAATTGTCAAAGATAGTGATGCAATTAACAGAATTATCCATAATTGTTTCCTGATTCCAGCTCTTTCAATCGTTCGAGAACTTTTTCATCAACAATCATGATGTTGCTTATGGATTTAACCTGCTTATGATTTATGAGTATATTTTTCCGTCTTATTTTGCTCTTCATCTTTTTATCCGGGCGTATAACCCACCCATAAATATTGGACCCTTTATTTTCTAAAACAGCTTCTTTTATTTTTCCAACGTAATCTCCGTTTTCTGCATAAACTCTGAGCCCTCTGATATTGTTGAGTCTCGTTACATCTCTTCGCTTTCCCCTTTTCATAATTCTCCGCATAATAATAATCAGCATAACAAATAAACCAATAATTGATATTCCCACTATTACATTAGTAGGAGACACTATCTCTCTGACAACTTCCCCAGTTAGATTAAATTTAGGAACATTTATTAAAATAACTGCTACCCCTGACGTAATTAGGGTATAAACCGCATATTTTCTTTTTGCAAATATGAACAATGAACCTACCATAACCAAAAGAGCAATCAAGATGGCAGGAGTGTAACTGGATTTAATAAATTTCATTATATTCTGGACGGTTGATTTGGGCTTTTCTTTTTCAATTACTTCCTCCTCTTTTGTTTCGCCTTTCTGTTCTTTGTTGCTTTCCTGAATTTCGTCTTTATCGCAAATTAGGTTATTATTGGCTTCTAAACAGCAGCCTTTTTCATATCTCATGTAAGGAGGGTTGCAAACAATCTCTTCTGTTGCTTTTCCTGTCAGGCTTCTTCCGCCTCCGCCACCTGAACTTCCTCCTTCTGAAGAAGTTCCGGAGGTTGCATCCGAAACAACTTCAAAACTATCAAATGCAATGTCTGGACCCCCGGTATAACTTGCCGATGCCCTTAGCTTGTACGCTCCTGCAGAACTTGGGGCAGTCAAGGTTACGGTTGTGTTTTGTGACGAAGAGGCTCCGACATAAATTGTGCTTTGTCCAGACGTGTAATTTGTAATTTCATCATTACTTGTTATCCAATAATCCAATACAAAATTTTGCCCGATGTCTGAATTTTGGTTTATTATCTGTATTATTGAATCAAATGAACTTGAAGCAGAAACAGATGCTGGTGCGTAAACGATTGTATCGGCTGGACCGCCATATCCCGGAATCTGCACATTTATCTGATTTGATTCATAAGTTATTGAATTAACTGTCGCGGTTGATTTTACAAAAAGTTTTTCCGTATTAGAAGCGGCTTTCTGAACAATCAAAGAGGAAGAAGAATTATAAGATTGGGTTCTATTCAGGCTGATTAAGGAATTAAGATTTAAATCAGAGTCAAGAAGAGTAATTCCTGTTAAATCTATACCGCCTGAATTTAGAACCTCTGCTGATAAAGTGTAATTAACTGCTGTTGAATTTTCTGAATTAAAGTAAGCATTTTTTATAAGAGTTAATTGCTGTTCCGTTGCTGTTGGAGGAATTGTAAGATTGATTTGAGTTGAATTGGCTTCTATCATTGAGTTTGAGTAGGAATTGATTCCTTGTGATTGGGCGATAGATAATGCAGAATAATAAGTTGTAGAATTTCTCGTATATGTTTTTGTGTAACTTCTTGATATTGATTCTCCTCCGTTTATAGCGCCTATGTTATATGGGCTCTCACTTGAATCTATATCTGTTATATTTGAAGATGTTGCCGCTCCCCCTCCACTGTTTGTAAGTCTTAAGGTTAAATTATACGAGATTGTTTCATTTGTTACGTTGTGAAAGCTTGTTATTTTATCAAGGACAAAAGAAGCTGAACCTCCGACCGCAAAACTATCTGTGCAGGATTTATTGTTTCCTTGGTAGGATGTGGATGCATTTAAAACGTAATTTCCAACACCGAGGCCGGAAAAAGTTGTTTGAAAACTTCCGTCGCTTAAAGAAGTTAAATTTTTTGAAGTGTTAAGAATAGCTTCTTTGTATATTCCGACAGTCACTAGTTGGGAGCTTAACGCAGAAGTTCCATTAGACACATTGCCCTGCGCTAAAACCAATGCTCTTTCCTGATACGGTCCTCCTGCCTCGCAGTTTATTGTTAAATTTATTATGCTAAAATATCTGTATTCTTTGGAAGAATTTTTCAACCCATTATTTGAAATAACTGTCCAGTTGTACTGCCCTAAGTTTAGCCCTGTCCAATTATAAGTTAAGGTTGTGCTGTTTGTTATGTTGTAGGATGCACTTAGCAAACTTTCATTGCCATAAAGCCAGACAGTCATATTGTTTAGTCCAGAATCGTAGACTGTGTAATTAAGCTGAACAGAACTTATATCGTTTAAATAAGAGTTATTATTTGGGTAGTTCAGGCTTATTGTTGGAATGGTGTAAACCATGCTGAAATTTCGTGTTTCTGAAACTCCGGAATTATTTGATTCATCAAAACAGTTAACATACCAAGAGCGATTTCCTTCTGCTAAGCTCTGCACCAAGAAATTAGTTAGGGCTCCAGAGACAACAGAAGCATTTGTTTGATTTAAGGAGGAATCTATGTAGAGGCTGCAAGAAAGATTAACAGAAACATCGTCCGAAGCAGTAAAATTAAATGAAATGTCTTTATAGGATGCGTTAAAATTGTTCGCCGGCAAATTTAAGGTTACTGCTGGGATGGCTGAACTTGAGTTTATGGAATAATTGCCTCCGCTTGTAACATTAAATGTAACATTCCCTGCCTGCATAGAAGTTAGATTTGTGCAAATTGACGAGGGGCAAACAGCACTGTTCCTTATAATCTGCAACTCGGTTGAGGCAGTAGGCAAATTGTATATGGTTATTTCTGCAGATTTGTTTAATAAACTGGTGTATTCATCAATTCTTGCAAAATTATTGGTTATAGATATTCTATTGCTGAAAGTTGTATTTGTTCCACTTAATAAACTTAAAAATCTAATCTCTCCTGCTGATGTATTCTTCACGTTTAGAGTTCCGCCGGTTCCTGTAAAAGAGTAATTTCCGATTGCCTGGTCAATTAGCCAAGTGCCGTTGACGCTTGCTGTTCCATAATTCAAGTCTCTTCCGGCAATGCTTAATAATTGATTATTGCTGATATTGTTGCTTTCAGGATATCCCGGAGTTACAAATAAGAAATGAAAGGCGTGAGAGTCTGTTCCTCCGGAAGTTGATATGTTGTTGTTTTTAGCGAGATTGTTTTTTGAGCTGGAAAGAAAGTAAAAACCATAGTCTGTTGCCGTACCCGAATTTGAAAAGATATTGTCCTGAAAAATATTATAATGGCTTTCAGATACATACGCACCAATATTGGTTGTGCCGTTGCCTCCTGGATAGACTTTGTTTCCAAAGTAGTTGTTATTTCTTGAATTTGTGATAAGAGAAATTCCGTAATTCAATCCTCCTCCATCTGTGTAAACAGTATTATTATGAATCTCATTTTTTTTAGAGTTTACTGCGAGGTGTATTCCCCAGTTATTGGTCGTTCCAGACTTTGTTGTCCCGTTCGTGGTAATGTTGTTCCCTATAATCCAGTTGTCTGAAGCGGCTGACAAAAACATTCCATAATTTGTTGTTGTGCCGTAAGTAGAAATCAGATTGTTTTTTATGATATTGTTTTTCGTGTTTGTAAGCAAATAAATTCCATAATTTGTTGTTGTCCCGTTCGTGGTAATGTTGTTGTTCTCTATGACATTTCCAATGGCTTGTGTCAAATAAGTCCCGTAATTCAAGGTTGTGCTGCCTCGGGACATCAAGGTATTATTTGCAATTGTGTTGTAATTGGCAGAAATTCCCAGGGTCATTGGGGAGTTAGCTGTTGTTCCAAAACTGGTTATATTGTTTCGGTTAAGAATATTTTCCTGGGAATATAAAAGATAAGCTCCGTAGAGCGGGGTGGTTCCAGAAACATTTACAGTGTTGCTGTCAATTGTGTTTAAATAGGAAGAGAGAAGGTACATTCCATAATTCGTTGCGCCTGTTCCTGGAACGCTTATGGTGTTTCTTTTTAGGGTGTTCAAATAAGAAGAAGAAAGATAAACCCCGTTAAGTGCGGTTGTGCCGTAAACATCTAAGGCGTTATTTTCAATATTGTTTGAATAAGAAGAAAGAAGGTATATTCCGTAATCGGGAGTTGTTCCGGTTACGTTTATGGTGTTCCCAGTTATATTGATTAAAGAAGAAGAAGATAAAAGAACCCCATAATTCGTTGCGCCCTTTCCGCCTCCGATTACCGAGTTATTTTCAATGCGGATTTTTTCAGAAGAAAGCGCATAAACTCCGATAGTGGATGTGCCAATTGGCAGGAGAGTGTTGTTTATTAAATCGTTGTGCGAGGCTGAAGAAATATAAACTCCATAAATCGCTGTTGTTCCGTTTACATGAATAGTATTGCCTTGAATGAGATTTGATGAAGAGTAAATAGCGTAAACTCCATAATTTGTTCCTTCACTCCCGTTGTTTATTATATTATTATTTGTGATGGTGTTGTTATCTGCAACATTGACCAGATACACTAAATAATTTCTTGCCCGCGAACTGCCGTAAATGTAATTTTCAGAAATGCTGTTGTTTACGCTTCCTGAAATATACACTGTATTTCCATCAGTGTTCCCTGTTGCTGCTGTTGAAAACGTAGAAAAACTATTATTTTGAACAATATTGCTGTCGGAGCCTGTTGATATAAGAAGAGAATAACTTGTTGTTGTGCCTGTTGCAGTAATTGTATTCCCTCTGATGACATTATTATCAGAAGCAGATAACAGATAAATCCCGTAGTTTCCGGTTGTGCTGCCAAGAGCGTTTATTGTGTTGTTTTCTATAAGGTTATTATTTGAGCTGGTTGTTAAATACATTCCGTGATTTGTCGCGGTTCCGTTTGTCAGTATTGTATTATTGAAAATGTAAGAGTCTGAAAATCTTGTCAGCATTATTCCATAGCCTGTTGTTCCTGAAGCGTTGACATCTTGAATTATGCAGTTTTTGACTGTCAGATTGGTCTTTGGAATTAATCCGAGAATTGCATTAATTCCGATTGCTCCATTCGCTCCGTTTGAGCCGTAAGAAATTGCATTGCCGAGGCAGTTAATTTCAACATCGTTTGAGGTTACTGTCAAGCAGGTTGTTGTTCCATTCAAGCTCTGGTTCAGTTCGTACTGTCCCGGAGAGGATATTGTTGTTCCGCAAGTGGTTATGTTTGCTGCTGCTGAAACAAAAGGCAATAAAGCAAATACCAAAAATATTACAGAGAATTTGGATAATTGGGTTACTCTTTGTCCCAAATTCTCTGTCTGGAAAATTCGAATTAACTGCAACATAATCACCCGAATTCTCCATAAAATTAAATATCTTTTACTCATTTTTTATCCCCAACTCTTCCTTTATTCTCAAAATTTCTTCTGCCTGCTTAATTTTTTTCAGGGCATTGTTGTAGAAGGAAGAGACTGCGGGCTGGGAAATCTTAAGTTTTTTTGCGGTTTCTGACTGCGTCAAGCCTTCTTTTTTCAGTTTCAAAACCTTTATTTCTTTTTCAGTCAGCATTATAATCTAAATAAGTTATATGTGCATTATAGGTTATTAGGGCTATTTAAATATTACTGCATTTCCGAAAGAAACTTGCCTGTCTAACTCTTGCCTTTTTCTTCTTTTTTAATTTTCTTGCCGAGAGAGTTTGCAACTATTTCTACTGCGCGCTCAAAGTCGTCATTTGTTATTTTAATAACTTCTTCTTTAGATTTGACTGCACGATAGCAACGCTTGATTGCAATCAGACCTGCGTTTTTGCAGATAGCTTCTATTTCAGCTCCGCTCCAGCCGTCTGTTTTTTTCACGCACGCGTCAAGAGCAACATCAGGATTGAGAGGCATGTTCTTGGTGTGGACCTTGAATATTTGTTCTCTTGTTTTTATGTCAGGCATGGGCAGTTCTACAATTGCGTCTATGCGCCCTGGACGCAAAATTGCGGGGTCTATCAAGTCGCGCCGGTTTGAGGCTGCTATTATCATGACGCGCTCAAGCTCTTCAACGCCGTCTAATTCTGTTAGTAACTGGTTGACCATGCGCTCTGTTGCGTCATTGAACGAACTGCCGCGTGGTTTTGCTATGCTGTCAAACTCATCAAAAAATATAATGCAGGGCGCGACCTGCCTTGCTTTCTTGAAAATGTCGCGCAGATGTTTTTCTGATTCCCCTACCCATTTGCTGATAAGCTCTGGGCCCTTGATTGAGATGAAATTAGCATTTGCTTCATTCGCAACTGCTTTTGCAAGCAAAGTCTTGCCTGTGCCCGGCGGTCCTGATATCAACACGCCTTTTGAGGGCTTGATGCCCGCTTTGGCAAATAAATCAGGGCGCGCGAGCGGAAGCTCAATAAGCTCACGCAGTTTTTCTTTCGCTTCTTCAAGCCCACCTATATCTTCCCAAGTTGTATGCGGTTTGTTTATCAGCACTTCGCGCATGGCGCTCGGCTCAACGTTTTTCAGCGCGTCAATGAAATTTTGCCGCGAGACATGAATTTGCTCTAATTCTTTTGCAGGTATTTTTTCCTGCATGTTTTTTAGCTTGCTGAAATGAGGCTTAATTGCTTTTAGAGCTGCTTCTTTGCAGAGAACTTCAATGTCTGCTCCTGTAAAACCTAATGTATGCGCTGCAAGTTCGTCAAAACTTAAATCTTTATCCAATGGCATTCCTCTTGTGTGAATGCGAAGAATTTCCTTTCTTCCTTCTTCATCAGGAGGGTTAATGCACAGCTCTCTGTCAAACCTTCCTGGACGGCGAAGCGCTTCATCAATATCTTCAGGGCGGTTGGTGGCAGCCATGACTACAACTTGGCCTCTTGATTTAAGCCCGTCCATTGATGTAAGCAACTGCGCGACAATGCGCTTTTCTGTCTGGTCAATGCCTTCTCCTCGTTTTGGGGCGATTGAGTCTATTTCATCAATGAAAATAATTGAAGGGGCTGATTTTTCTGCTTTTTCAAAAACTTCGCGCAGATGCTTTTCTGATTCTCCGTAGTATTTGCTCATTATTTCAGGTCCTGCAATTGAATAGAAACTTGAATCAGTTTCATGCGCAACTGCCTTGGCAAGCAAGGTTTTTCCTGTGCCTGGCGGGCCTGTGAGAAGAACTCCTTTTGGAGCGCCCACGCCTAATTTTTGGAATACTTCAGGATGCTTCATTGGAAGCTCAACCATCTCACGAATGAGTTCTATTTCGTTCTTGAGCCCTCCAATGTCTTCATAAGTGATGCTTGTTGATTTGTCATCTCCTGCGTGAATTGTTTCTGATATGACTATTTTTGTTGCAGGCGTGACTATAACTACTTCTTTCGGCGTTGCTTTTACAACTATGTAACTTAGCCTCGTGCCGAACAAGTTAATAACTATCATCTGCTTTTCTACTAAAGGAAGGTTTAGCAGTTTGGTATGGAAATATTCTGTTGGGTCTGCACTGAATTGCACTTCACGCAATGGCGCGAGAGTAATTGACTGCGCTGCTTTTGCTTGAATGGGCTTTACAGAGATTTCATCTCCTATAGATGCTCCGAGATTTGTTCTGCTGGTTCCGTCAAGCCTTATAATGTCGCGCCCTTCATCTTGTTTGAGCGAGCGCACAGCGCGAAGCACGAGAGTGTGCTTTGCTTTTAGCTCTATAATATCACCAGATGCAATTTTTAGCTTATTCATCAACCGCGAAGGCACGCGCGCTATGCCTTTATCAATGTCTTCCTGAAGCGATTCAGTTATCTCAATCTTTAGTTCATTTGTCATTTTATTCTTTGTCAAATCTTAATTCGAGTATGCCGTTTTTCATTGATTCAGCGTATCGTTTTATCACTATTCCTTCCGGAAGCGCCCTCTTATATTTTAGTCCCTGCGCGAGCTTCTCGGCAAGATATTCTTTTGCATTATCCGGCGCGCGCTTCTTTGCCTGTATTTGAATTATTCTGCCTTCAATTTTTATTGTTACATCTTCTTTTTCGTAGCCTGGAAGCTCAATAATAAAAAAGACATACTCATCTGTTTCAATGAAGTCCATAACGCGCTCATCTTCTTCGCTTGACTGCTTGGTATAAGTGCGCCTGCGCATCGGCTGGCTGAAAAATTCGCTGAAAATATCATCAATGTCGTCGTCAAAGAATCCCATTTTTTCTATCCAGTATACATCGGACCCATTTCAACCCCGCCGGCTCTTGCGGATTTTATATAATAATCCTCGATTTTTTTGTAACGCTTGGCAGTTTCCTCTGAGACTGAAGGCTTGACTTGCATCAATGCCTCATCGAAGTCCTGTATTGTTACGAATGAGGCTTTCATATCTTTTCTTAAGGCATTGATTGCCGCTTCTCTTACAATGCTTTCGATGTCTGCGCCTACGAATCCTTCTGTTTTTGCAGCCAAGTAATAGATTAACTTTTCTTTCTCGGATAAATCTTCGAAATTAACTCTTTTTTCTTTTTTTATTTCCTCTTGCTTTTTAATCTCTCGTACAGACATAGTTTCATCTCCCGCCATTTTAGATGCCGCGTTTATACTTATTTTTTCATCTTTAAACCTTCTTCCGATATCTATTAATTCTTTTTCACTTAATTTTATTTTGGTGTTTGCAAGATGGATTTCGAATACCTTTCTTCGGCTTTCTTGGTCTGGCACGTCTACTAAGAGCACACGATCAAATCTGCCGGGGCGGAGGATAGCTGGGTCGAGCATGTCTGGTCTGTTGGTTGCGCCTATAATTGTGACATCTTTTAGACCTTCTAATCCGTCCATTTCTGCTAAGAGTTGATTGAGGACGCGTTCGGTGACTTTGGTGCCCATTTCAAGCCCGCGTTTGCTTGCCAGTGCGTCCATTTCATCGAAGAAGATTATACATGGAGCGACTTGCCGCGCGCGTTCGAAGACCTTTCGAATGCCTTCTTCTGATTTTCCGACCCACATGCTCAAGAGCGATGGACCTTTGATATTAATGAAATTTGCCTCGGATTCTTTGGCGACTGCCTTTGCGAGGAGAGTCTTACCCGTGCCCGGAGGACCGTAGAGCAAGATGCCGCGCGGAGGTCTAATACCCATGCGTTCGAAACTTTCTCTGTGTTTGAGTGGCCATTCGACAGCTTCCTTTAGCGATTGCTTTGTGTATTCGAGACCGCCGATATCTTCCCAGCCAACGTTGGGCGTTTCTACCAGCACTTCGCGCATGGCGCTTGGTCGAACGACTTTAAGTGCGTCTTCAAATTCTTCTGGGCCGATAATCATAGTCTCGAGAATTTCTTTGGGAATTTCCTGGTCTTTATCTAGCTTGAACTCCTGAAGTTTCTTTCTCAAGATGCACATGGCTGCTTCTTTTGCGAGTGAAGAGATGTCTGCTCCGACAAAGCCGTGTGTTTTGGCGGCTATGCTTCCCATCCAACCTTCCATCATAACTTTGGAAATAACTTCTCTTTCTCTTGCTGGCAGTTGTTTGGTGGCTGCCTCATTTTTCTCATCATTTTCTACAAAAACTGCGCAGACTTTCTTAATTATTTTCAGTTCTTCCTGGGCATCGGATTTATTTTTCTTTATGTCTGCCAGTTTATTTTCTTCTTTCATACTTGTCAACTTTTTTTCATAATCCAAAATCTTCTCTTCAAGTAATATTATTTCTTCTTCAAGCAGTCTTATCTTTGTTTCCAAATAACTCTTTTTTGAAGGCGCTTTTAGAGGCATGTTTCTCGTGTGGATTTTTAGAATGTTAAGACGGCCTTTTTTGTCTGGCACGGAAATTTCTAATTCCCTATCGAATCTTCCCGGACGGCGGAGTGCAGGGTCTAAAGAACTTGGGCGGTTGGTTGCGCCGATGACTACAACTTTTCCTCTCGATTTAAGACCGTCCATCATGGTGAGCAATTGTGAGACGACGCGCCGCTCTACTTCACCCTGCACATCTTCTCTCTTTGGAGCTATGGCATCGAGTTCGTCAATGAAAATGATGCTGGGCGCATTCTTTTCTGCTTCTTCGAACAAATCTCTGATTTTTTTCTCTGATTCTCCATAAAACTTTGACATAACTTCCGGGCCATTTAGCAAGGTGAAATTTGCCTCTGACTCGTTGGCGACTGCCTTTGCGAGGAGAGTCTTACCAGTGCCCGGAGGACCGTAGAGGAGAACGCCCTTAGGAGGATCAATGCCCAAATGGTCGAATACTTCGGGATGTTTCAGCGGAAGCTCGATCATTTCCCTGACTTTTTGTATCTCATCTGTCAATCCGCCGATATCTTCGTAGGTAACGTCTGGTACGGATTCTTTAGACATATCAACTGCTTTTGCGTTAACGACTAGCTCTGTCTCTTGGTCGATAATTACCGGTTGATTGGGAGATGCTGACACGACTAAGAATTTGACGCGCTGGAAACCTGCAAAGCCGAAATTGCCCCCGAATAGTTCGTTGATGTCGCCAAATATTTCAGACATATCGCCACCCATCAGGTCTCTGCGGCGCTGTGCTCCGCCGAGCGAAATGATATCGCCTTTGAGGACGGCTCTGCCTAGCAAACCATTGCGGAATAATTCTGGATCGCCTTGGACCATGATGCCGGGTTGAGCAGGAGCTATGGCTACTTTCTTGGCTGGTTTGACTGCTGCTTTCTTTATAGTGACCATCTCGCCT
>Ga0209542_10005391_pt1 | contig 25520 bp, 22 predicted proteins | sample RifCSPhighO2_01_FD_184028 | JGI IMG/M metagenome (GOLD analysis project Ga0209542, IMG submission 184028) | Soil microbial communities from Rifle, Colorado - Rifle CSP2_plank highO2_0.1 (SPAdes) (version 2) | ecosystem: Environmental > Terrestrial > Deep subsurface > Rock core/Sediment ...
AATTTTGTGGTTTATAAATCTTTCTCACTAAATAGTGATAAAATTGGTAATAAGTTATAATTTAAAAACTTGAGAATATTTTAGGATAAATGAATAAGGTGATTGATTTTATATTGAATGTTGATAAGTATCTGGAGATATTAATTGGGAAGTTTGGGGTTTTGACTTATTTTATCTTGTTTTTGATAATTTTACTTGAGACTGGGCTTGTTGTTACGCCTTTTCTTCCAGGGGATTCTTTACTTTTTGTTGCTGGGACATTTGCATCTGGAGGTTTTTTTAATATTTGGATTTTGTTTATTTTGCTTTCGGTAGCAGCAATATTAGGAGATAGCTTGAATTACGCAATTGGAAGTTATTTTGGGGCGAAGGTGTTTGAGAAATCTAGATTTTTTAAGAAAGAGTATCTTGACAAGACAAAGGGATTTTATGATAAATATGGAAAGAAAACAATTGTTATGGCTAGATTTGTTCCAATAATAAGGACATTTGCGCCTTTTGTGGCTGGAGTTGGCAAGATGAGGTATTCTAGTTTTATTTCTTATAATATTGTCGGAGGAATTTTATGGGTTGCACTTTTCTTATTTGGTGGGTATTTCTTTGGGCAAGTTCCATTTGTAGAGAAGAATTTAACTTTGGTTATATTTGCGATTATTTTTATTTCAATTTTGCCGCCAGTGATTGAGTATTTGAGGCATAGACTTAAAGAGGGGAAAAAGAGAGTACTAGCAGAGAAGACGAACGATTAGAGATACTATTTTTTCATTCTCTTGGCTTCTTCTTTTTCTAAATCTTCTAGAGTTAATCCTTTTTCAACCATAAGAACAAAAATATGATAGAATAAGTCATCAATTTCTTCAATTAATCTTTGATTGCCTTCTTTGATTGCAGCTTTGATTACTTCAGAACTCTCTTCCATTATTTTTGCTAGGATTTTGTTTTCTCCTTCTTCAAATAAAGAGGTCGTGTAACTGCCTTTTTTTGGATTTCTTTTCCTTTCTTGAATTGTTTTGAATACTTCTTTTATTTCGTCTGTCATTTTTCTTGAGATAAATATTTAATAAAATCCCTTTTAAAATCTTTTTCTGAAACTCTTTCTATAACAGTTACATTCGGTTTATTTGAGGGTTTAATTCTTAAATCTGCTACACTCATTCCCCTTGTTAATTCTCCTTTAGTTTCTACCATAACATTATATTCCTTTTTTATACAAGCAGAGGGATTCATCAAAGAATAAACTGTCAATGGATCGTACATTAGTGCTGCTGCAATTCCTTCATCTTCCATAATTGCATTGATATAATATTCCATTAGAGTTAAGATAGGTGCCCTTAGTTTTGGGTCTGTTATTTCCTCAAAGTCTTTCATATATAATTTTACGTGGTTGCAAGCATCAAGAGGAAGTAATATTTTTTTGAAAGGAAATTTAAAAACCATGTCTGCAGCTTCCGGGTCAACATAAAAATTAAATTCTCCGAATGGACTTACATTTCCAGGAACATTAATTGCTCCGCCCATAATTGCTATTTCTTTAACTTTGCTCATTGTTTGTGGGTCTTTATTTATTGCCATTGCAATATTTGTTAATGGACCTAGAGCAATGATTGTTATCTTGTGTGGGTTTTCCTTAACAATTGATAAAATCTTTTCAACTGCATTCTCACTAAGTTCTGAATTTATTTCAAATTTTAAATTCCCTAAACCACTTGAACCATGAACAACAGCTTTTCTTAACTCCCTTTTAAGTGGTTTTGATGCACCAGAATAAACAGGGATATCTTCTCTGCCCAATAATCTTAAAACATATCTTGCATTTTTTGTCACATTTTCTATTGTTGTATTTCCAGCAACAGTTGTTAATGCGCGAATATTGAACATAGCAGACCTTTCAGCAAGCATTATTGCTAAAACGTCATCATTTCCAGGGTCTGTATCAATTATTATCTCTTGTTTCATTTTTTAAATATGTTTTCTTGAAAAAAGCAGGAAACATTGCCAGTGTGGCAGGCTTTTCCTTCACCTTCTGGTTTTATTAGCATTAATAATGTGTCATTGTCACAGTCAGGAAAGATTTTTAAGACTCTTTGTAGATTTCCAGACTCTTCTCCTTTTTTCCAGAGTTTATTTCTCGAAGTTGAGTAATAGTGAGCATAACCAGTATCTATAGTCTTTTGGACGGCTTCTTGGTTCATGAAAGCAACCATAAGAACCTGTTTTATCTTTGCATCTTGAGCTACGCCTATGACATATTTTCCAGCCCATTTATAATTCAATTTTTTTGCATCAAATACCATAATAAATAGGGTAAGAATGTATTTAAAAAGTTATTTGGGAAGACCTTATTGTGAATCTTATTTTTATCTTATTTAAAGATTAATCTGATTGTTGAATTTAAGTCTTTAATATTTATATTTTAGTCTATAATTCTTTGCTTCTTCTAGTGCAATTTTAACAGCTTCTTCGGCGGTGGTGGCAAGTATAACTTTTCTTCTATTTCGTGCATCAATGAACGTGTCTGCTAATTTATCGCTCCATCCCCCGTAACCTTTTATTGCAATCATTGGTATATCTAACTGATAGGCAATTGCGGTTTCAGTTAATGTTCCAGAACCTCCACTAATAGTTATAATTGCATCACAACTATTTATAAGAACAAATTCTCTGCCCCCTCCTCTTTCTAAACCACTCACTATTAAAACATCGATATTTTCTTTATCATAAATATCTTTTCCTTTGCTATAAGTAACTCCCACAGTTAGACCTCCTGCTTTTTTTGCTCCTTTTGTGGCTGCGGTTGATAAAGAGTCATAATCTTTTTCAGCACCATAAACAGTTATATTTCCAGATTTGGCAATAAGTTCGCCAACTTTCTCTGCAACTTTCTGAGTTTCCTCATTATATTTAAGATCTGCTGCGCTTCCCATTACTCCGATATGTAATTTTCTTACCATATTAATTTTTCTCTAACCTAAATTCGTAAGCAGGGTCATGAGATTTAGAAGGAGTTAATCTAACTGAGACGTTATCACATTTTAAAATAGATTTTATCATTTCAAATGAAGATAGATATAACGATTCGTAACAATGTTTAACATCTTCAGGTATGCTGGCCCATTTTGCAGATCTTTCTATATATCTAACAAATAAATTCGCCGGGTTGTCCTCTCCAGGTTGCATTCTGACCTTTCTCCCATCAAGACCCATACAATCCCTTATTTCAAGCCAGTCAATCCAATCAACTTTTTTAACATATTTGAGATTGGAACCATTGTTAGCAATTCTATCAATACCTTCTTTACCTGCAAACATAACATAAATATCTGCTATTTTTACTCCGCCATCCTTAAATCGTTTTATTTCTCCAGCTAATGTATCTCCACCGAAAACTCCAATATCCATAACGTCTATTTCTTTCCCGTATTTTCTTTTTATATCTGCTACTTGAACTTCTAATTCTGGAGTGCCAAATCTTGGACCTAATTCAGGATTTTCATCAAGTTTACTTGGATCTTGAATTCTTGTTACATGATAATTACCATCTGGCAAATTCTGACAATAAACATCGTCAAAACTTATTAGGTTTCTTCTAGTTCTGCGAGGTTCAATTAAATCACTTAAATCTTCTTCTATAACTCCATCTGGAATAAAATTAACATCCCAAATGTATTTAACGTTACCAGATTCGTCTTTTTCTTCTCTGCCGTTTAAAAGACTAGCAACTGCATTGAAGTATGACTGCTCTATTTGCCTTAAAGCCGCCTTTGTAGTATCACTCAATGACGTATTGTGTCTATTTTCAATTAAAGGCACCAATCCTCCAGTCAAGAGATAGGGTTTTTTATTTACCATATTTTTATGTTCCTATTTTTGTTTATATGCTTTTGGTTGATAGAAGATATACTTTTTAGTTGAACTATATTTTTGTATATAAAGTTTAACAACTTTATGTTCATTAACAATTTTGGACATCAAGATGCTTTTATCTTGTCGTAGCATCTTGAATGTGCTCAAGAACGCGGTCGTTCTTGACATGAAGTGAATTTATCTAAAATTGGATTCATTAGGGGAGACAGAAGAAAAGCAGAATTGCCCCGCAGGGCATTAAATTTCTAGAACAGTTGGGGAATTTCATTTTGGTTTAGATAAAAGATATTTGTAATTTGTTCATTATTGGTAGATGTACAGGTTATCATTTCTGCTTGAATGGGCAATTTATTGAAAACGATTCTTCTTGCTAAGAGGAGTTTATCTGCATCGGATGGTTTTGATAGCTCCCTTATACACCCATATTCTGATGTAACATGAGAATGCCATGCAATAGAAGGACTAGATGAAAACCAGTCATACATTCCCTTAAGTCTAGGCTGACCATATGCTTCGCAGGATTTACATCTTAAAGATTGAATGGATTCTGATGAACAATCTCCTTTTTGTCTTCTATTCTGACATTGAGTGTATTTTTCAAAATCTTTTTCAGCATTTTCGTGTTCTGTTTTAAGTTCTTCAATTATAAATTTGGGAGCATGATTGTGCTCTAAACAAGTTATTAAACCATTAAAATTCTGCGAATAAACAAACGCCATTTTATCAACAGAGTCATATCTTAATTCAAAACTGGCCGCTATTCTCTGTTCATTAATTTCTCTAATAGAAATTTGAGCATCTATTTCCATAGGAAAAACAGATGATGCTACTGCCTCTAAATTCTTTATTAAAAATTTTGGAACAACAATTTCTCCTTCCATTTTTTATATTTCTCCTCCGTTATTCTGATTTTTCTTTTGTAACCCTATACGTCTAAACGCTGAGCTTAAATGGAATAATAAAAGTGTTAAAAAAGATGCCCCAATTCCAAATAGTATCGAGGGCATTTCTAAATTAATAACTTTTAATTCAATAAGCGCAGATGCAATTATACCAGTCAAAGAAATCAAGATTATTGATTTAGAATAGATTTGCGATTTATTATGAAAAAAAGCTAAAATTACAGGAATAAACATTCCAGCAGTATAAAGGCTATATGCAATAATGAGATTATTAATTATACTCTTTGAACAAATTGCAATTAAAAAAGCGATTAAAGCAATGAAAATAGTAGTAAGAGAATTTATTTTTTGAATCTTTAAGGGATTGTAATTTCTTAAGGAACCAATTACATCTTGTGAAAATTGTGCTGAGGCTGCACTTATGACTGATTGTGCACAACCAATTATTGCAGCAAGAATAGCTGCGATAAATAATCCCTTAAATATAGAGGGTATAGAGAACATTATAAATTTTGGAACTGCTTCTGAAGGATTTATAGAAAATAAATAATGACTTTTAATACCTATAATTACTGGAAAAAAAGTCATTAATATTAAAGCAAATGCAGCTAGGAAACAAGCAGATTTTAGACTCTTTTTACTTTTTGCAACATATAACTTTTGATGGACGTCTTGCCCAACTAGAATATATAACGCTGTGGGAATTATTATACATAATAGTGTAGATAAAGAAGCTATTTCGAACTGATTGTTCAAAGACAAATTAGGAGTAATTCCCCAAGCCAAGGCAATTGCCGCTATAGCTCCAAAGCTAGCGATTATAAGGTTATACTTTCCAAAGCAAACCAATCCTTTTAATCCTTTAAGAGAAACTATAACTATAATAAAAGTAGTAATCCCCAACATTAATTTAATTGGTAAGTTAAGGACATTAAAAATTCTCATTGCAGCATAAAGTTGTGCAGCTGCGATGGCTGTAAGGGCTAATACAGATAAAACAGCAGAAATTAAGGAAATATGATTATTATTGAATTTATTTTTTAATAAAGAAGATACTGTAAGGTTTTTTGAAATTTGACTTTCTCTATGAATTTGTTTTGTCATAAAAATTCCAACTAAAATTAAGCCCAATGCAGAAGACCAGCCATAAGCTAACCCGCCCCAACCGTATTTATATGCCAGTTCTGCGCCCCCTAAGATAAATCCTCCCCCATAAAGGGCTGCAATTAAAGAAACTGCAAGAGCGAGGGTACTCAGACTTTTATCATTATCTGAACTGATTTTGTTTTTAATGAATAATCCTAAAAAACACATTACAACAAAATAACATACGATAACTATTATTGTTGTATCCATATATTTACTATGGTAAAAAACAATATATCTCTATTGTTTAAGTATAATTAAACTTTTTGGTTGAACTCTTTAAGAACATTTTGCTTCAACTGATTTGCTATGCCTTTATTCTTGGTGAGAGTAAGACTAATTGGTGTTTTTTTGGTAAGAACGTTTTGTAAAAAGTCATGAATGTCTACTTCTGAGGAACTTTTGCACCTTGAGTAGATCTCATCGATTTTTTTCTTAAGTTCTTTTGGAAGCGTTACTTGCATTATTGTGTCTCCGAAAATAGAAATATCTGAATCTACCTCGTTCTTTGATGTTTTGAAGCCTATTCCAGACTGTTCATAAAATCTTTTAGCGGCTTTATCCAGAGGCATGTCGTTATGATTTATAAAAAAATGCTGGGCTTTTTTCTCTTTTAATGCTTCTATTTCGTTATATTCTGCTTCAGGATAAACTAAAAGCCACCAACAGTGATTTCCTTCCCAGAAGGTTATATCATTATTATATGCGAGATTCTTGTAGTAATCCTTCTTAATATTAAGCCACATTTTATCCATTTCAAGTATAGAATTAAAAGTTAAGACCGTGACATTATTTTCGCTTTTTGTTTTTAGAATACCTTCAATTAAAGGGAGTTTTTCGTTTTCGTTTTTATAATTGTTTTGTATATGAGAAGCAAATTCTTTTATTTTATCTACCCATTGCAAATTTATCGAATAAAATTTATCTTTCTTTGTTATAACTTCCCCTTCTAAAAGTTCAGATAGTGCTTTATATGTTCCTTGGCAGGAAGTTGAGCAACAATAGTTCTTTGAAATGCGGTTATGTAGTTGTGAAAGAGAAAGAGGCCACTCGAAGCTTAATATGTCTATAATCAGGTCCTTTATTCTTTTTTTATTCCCAGGTTCAGGAATAGTTAGGCTTAAAACCATAAACTATTGAGTTTAATCGAATTTTTAAACTTTTTGGTTTAAAGGAGTTTAATGATTGTTAAATACAATCGTCATATCAATCTTTAAACTACGAAATGGGGGGAGCCGTCGCGTCCTTTGGACATATAGTCTCGGCTTTCGCCTCGCAGAAAAACTTCTCTTAACCGACCAAACAAAACGGTAAGGAAATGCTTTGCACTTTCCTCTAACAAAGGTTAAGAGGTTCGCTACCGCTCTCCCAAATTTTTCTGATATGATAATAGAGATGGGGGCTTAAGAAACGATACTACTCCTTTTTAAAAAGAAAAGTTTATAATAGGGGTATTTATAATGATATTAATATGCAGGAAATAGAAAAGAGAAATAAAGAGCTGTTGGAAGAAATTGAGAAATTAAAGAGGCAAAACAAGACTCTTAAATCTCGTAAAAAATATGGTCTTGTCTGGGAAAATGAGAAAGAGCCAGAACAGATTGTTTTAGATTGTCAAACCAAAATACCAATTCTAAAAGAAGTTAAAAATAAAGAGATTATCACGGACAAAGACAAACCTCAAAACATACTTATTGAAGGCGATAATTATCACTCTTTATCTGTTCTAAATTATACTCACAGGGGACAGATTGATGTTATATATATTGATCCGCCTTATAATACGGGCAATGCGAAAGAATGGAAATATAACGATAAGTGGATTGATGAAAATGATACTTATAAACATAGTAAATGGTTAAATTTTATGAGTATTAGACTAAATTTGGCTAAAAATCTCTTAAAAAGTCAGGGCGTAATTTTTATATCTATTGATGAACACGAATTTGCACAATTAAAAATATTATGCAACGAAATATTTGGGGAAGAGAATTTTATTGGTAATATAATTTGGAGAAAAAAAGAAGGGGGCGGACAAGCAGATGATTACTTTGCAAGAGAACACGAGTATATAGTAGTTTATTCAAAATCAGATAAATTCAAATGGTTAGATGAAATAATTCCTGTTGAAGAAGCAGAATACAACAAAGAGGATAAAGATGGGAAGTTTACCGCTGTAAAACTTGCAAAATGGGGAAACACTGCAAGAAAAGAAGATAGGGAAAAAATGCACTTTCCAATTAAAGCACCCGATGGGAAAAATGTTATCCCTTATGCTCCCGATGGAAATTTAGGAAGATGGCGAGTAGGTAAAAAAAGAATGGACGAATTGATTAATAAAGACCTCGTTCATTGGCAAAAAAAAGATAATAAATGGATTCCTTACGAGAAAGTTTATTTTACAGAGGGAGACGTCAAAAAAATTAAAGAGAGAAGTATTTTATACGAAATTGGAACAACGGCAGAGGGGACAAATGAATTAAAGGGAATCTTCTTGGTTAAAGATGTATTTCAAAATCCTAAGCCTACAGAATTAATTAAGTTTTTTCTTAAATTCGGAGCAGACGATAAAGCAGTGGTCTTAGATTTCTTTGCAGGTTCTGGTACCACTGGCCACTCTGTTTTGAAATTAAATCAAGAAGATGGTGGAAAAAGAAAGTTTATTCTTTGTACTAATAACGAGGATAATAATGGAAATGGTTTAAGAATTGCTACGGATATATGCTATCCAAGAATAAAGAAAGTTATAGAAGGTTATAAAAATATTAAAAGTGAGAAAGTTGAAGGTCTTAGTGGAAACCTTCGCTATTTCAAAACCGAACTTTTAGATGTTGAACATATTTCTCATGTTTCTGACGAACAAAAGATTAAACTTACATATCAAGCAGGAGAGATGATTGCTTTAAGAGAAAATGCTTTTGAAGAAGTCGAAAAAGATGAATGGTGGCAAATCTTTAAAGATGGAACTAAATATACTGCAATCTATTTTAAAGAAGATAAATCAAAATTGAATGAATTAATAAAGAAATTAGGAAAACTAAAAGAAAAAGTAACTCTTTATATTTTTAGTTGGGGCAAGAACGAATACAAAAATGAATTTACAGATTACAAAAATATAAGAGTTGAGGATATTCCTGAACCAATCATTGATGTTTATAAAGAAGTAAATCGGTTAGGGTAATGCTATGGCAAAAGTACAAAACTTAAAAACATTCCAAGAAGAAGCAATCAGACAATTAAGAAAACAGTTTTTAGAGTTATGGAAAACCACAAATAGAAAACTGCCTTTTGTTTTCAAAGCCCCGACAGGAAGCGGCAAAACCGTTATGGTCGCCCAATTTCTTAAAGATATGAGCAATGATCCACAATTCAATGTAGATAAATCGTATTTGTGGTTCAGTTTCAGCGAAGAATCCTACGAACAAAGCAAAGATAAGCTGTTTGATTATTATGGCGGTGCAAATGAATTAAATTTGTTAGATTTAAACGATTTGAGTAAAGGAAAGCTTGAGAAAAACAATGTTTTCTTTATCAATTGGCAGAAAATTAAATCCTCAACAAAAGAAGGAAGAAAATTAAGAAATCCGACAGAATATACCTATGGTGACGGAATTTTTGATGAATTTATTAAAAGAACACAAGAAGATAACAGAGAATTGATTTTAATTATAGATGAAGCTCACAGGGATACAGATACAGAACTTGCAGATGACTTAATTGAGTTAATAAATCCAAGAATAATTATTAAAATTACTGCCACACCAAAGAATGAGCCAAGTGCTTCTGATGTTTTACAGAAAAGAGCAGGGTTTGTTGAAATCATAAGAGAAGATGTTGTTGAGGCTGGTTTAATCAAAGAAAAAATAATTACTCAAACAAAAGAAGATTTAGACAAACTTACAAAAAAAGAAATAGACCAAGATTTGATTTTATTGGAATTGGCTTTTAATAAAAGACTAGAAACTCAAAAAGAATACAAAGAATTAGGTTTAGAAATTAATCCTCTTGTTTTAGTTCAGTTACCAAATGATGACCAAGCAAGAAAAGAAACTTTAGACAAATCTAAACTGGAAATAGTCAAAGATTTTTTGATAGGTAAAGGCGTTGATGAAAAAGATGTTGCGATATGGCTTTCTGACAAAAAAGAAAATCTTGAAGAAATAGAAGAAAACGATTCTTTAGTTTCTTTTTTAATCTTTAAGCAAGCCGCCGCAACAGGTTGGGATTGTCCAAGAGCATCTATTTTAGTAATGTTTAGAGAGATAAAAAGCCCTGTTTTCCATACTCAAATCGTAGGCAGAATTTTAAGAATGCCCGAAGGATTCCACTATCCAAAACCTAATCTTAATATCGGTTATCTTTATACAAACTATGAAAGAAATCAAATACAACTACCTGATAATAAACAAGGTAAAAACAAGCCGTTTAATTTTGAAAGCAAAAGAAAAGATGGAATAAAGCCAATAATTCTGCAATCTACTTTTATGGGAAGAACTGACTATAATGATTTAGGCGACTCTTTTCAGAATACATTTAAAGAGGTGGCTGATAAATATTTTGATGTTGAAAAGAAAGAATTTATTGAGAATACAAAAAAGAAACTTATTGCTAAAGGATTGATGTTATATAATGTAAAAGTCCCAATTAAATTAATTGTCGATGCTGAAATTGAAGATTTTGATAATTTTGTCAAACAAATTAAGGAAAGAGGGGGCGATTTAATTGGAGAGACCTCAAAAAACGATATAGAAAGAATGTATAATCTTTTGTGCTTTAACATTATTGCCAAACAAGAAGAAGAAAATAAGAAATTTGCCCCTGAAAGATCTTGGGGAAAGCTAAAAACAGCACTTAATGTTTGGTTCGCTGAAAAAATCCAAGAAAAAAGAATTGCTTATTACACAATTATTGTAAATGACTTGCTAAAACAAGATAGTATATTAAGAAAAGTAATCGCTGAATCTTTAGAACAATACAGACCAATAAGGCAGGAAGAAGTCAAGAAGAAAGAATCAAGAGCAAGAAGAATTGAAGATTTAGAAATCCCAAGACTTTCTTTATTCTATACAGAGGACTATGAAGAAATCAAAGATTTAAGCAAAAATTCAATGACTCCTTTTTATATTGGCAAAAACTATAACGGAAAGAAAAACGAAACTGAGTTTATAACATATGTTGAATCAAAAAATGTTGATTGGTGGTATAAAAGCGGAAATTCTGGAAGCGAACATTTCTCAATACCTTTTTATGATGATTTGGAGAGAAAAGAAAAATTATTTTATCCCGATTGGATAATCAAAATTAAAGATACTATTTTGATTTTAGACACAAAGCAAGGTTTAAGCGGAACTGTTGGCTCTGCCGACACAAAAAGAAAGGCAGAAGCCCTGCAAAAATGGATTAAAGAACAAAATAAAGCAGGTAAAAAATTCAAAGGTGGAATAATATCCAAAGTTGCTGAAGTCTGGAAGATAAATAATAATGATGAATATAAAGCAGACGCAAACTATACTGAATGGAAAAATTTAAGTGAAATTCTCTAAACTACTAACGCCCCCATCTCATAATCTTCTTTTTTCCGAAAAAAGAAGCAAAAAAACGGCGACGGCTCCCCCACGACTATTGATATGACGACTTTGAGTTTTTGCCTTCGGCATCGTTGCACTAAAACTCAACCCTTCCAAGTATTTAGGGGTATTTAACAGCGATTTACCGACTACGAAACCTTACAGGTTTCTCCGTCTAAATTGTTCGCCATCTCTGAAAAAATTCTCAGCTCTGTTTCGGTTTTGTGGGTTGCCTCAAAACCTCACGAGGAGAATTTATTCGAGGGCGTCCAACTTCGGCAAATCGCATATGTTAATATTATTTTGGAGAATAAAGTTTTATAAAGAAAGGGCACATTATAAAAATGTAAACAAAAGGTTTAAAAATAAGTCATTGTCATTACTATAATGTTACTACATGGAGAAAATCTAGAAAATGAATAAAGATGAATGGAAGGTTGATGGAAATTTTGAAGAAATTGTTAAGACTTATTCTGGAATAGCCGATTCTCCATGCGAAGATGTTATTGAAAGAAGAAAAAAGCTTGTGGGTGCTTTGAGAAATAATCTTTTGGTGGAAAATCAGAGTGATTTAGTTGATTATTTTGCCAAAAATCTTGGGAGGATACATATGTTTGAACTTGGCGGTACTTTTAAGAGTGTTGTAAATAATTTCTTACCTATAGTTTATGCAGATGTTCTTACAGAAGAGATAAAAAATAATGGGATGCCTGCATTAAATTTTGTTGTGATAGATCCTTCTGATGTTTCAAGAATACAAAGAATCTTTATTTTTGGAGGAAGTAAATATAAGATTCCTTTGCCACTTGAAAAAGTAGCCGAAGGTAGGACAACTTCAGTAATTGCTCCGCCGAAACCACATGATCTTGCTACTCTATTTGATGAAATGAAGAGAGAAACTACTCTTTATTTTGATGCGGTATTTAAAGAAAATCATGGTTTTAGAGCAAGTGTTGATGAAAAGCTAAAATGCAGAGGAATGTTGAGGACAATAGAAGCAAGGATTGAATCATTTAAAGATGCTACGTTTAAACTTGCTGAAGAGTCTAAAACATTTAGAGATTTTACTGATGGATTATATTCTTATATGATTGGCGGATTTTTAAAAAATAGTGTTTGTGTTACATTAAAACAATGGCAAGCTGGATGGAATCTTGATTCCTTGCTTACTAATTCTGGTTTTTATGCAACACTTGAAAAGTTTGGAGAGAGTAAAAAAGTTGAAGCTAGCGATTACAAATTTAGTGCAGATATGAATGAAAGATTAACTGAAAGGCTTGCTTCAATGAATGCTTACACTGTACCTTTTAGAGTTGACCGAGAGGGATGGTCATTCCAGGACCCTGTTTTTGATTTGAATAAAAAAGAATTTTGGATTCAAGCCATGGAACTTGGAAAACCAGAACCTCTAATCCTTAACCCAGAAGAGTTTCTTGGCGAGAATACTACTTTACTTCCTAGAGGGGGAACTCTTTATGCATTAGATGCTCTTATGTATAACGCTACATCTATAGCAAATCTTGATGAAAAAGCGCAGAATAGTTATTTACTTGCTAAGGCATTAGGAAGTAATCCTAAACCGCTTGTTCCTAAGATAAAATTAGAATATTTCTCTATTGGAAGAAAGACTAAAAGTGAACCTGAAGAAAAACCAAGTGGACTTGTAGCAGCAGTGATTGAAGTAGATGGAAGAGAAAGATTGTCTAATTTAGTAAGATCTTCCGGGAATGTTTTTTCTCCAGCGTATGAAAAATATAAACAGCCGACTGCATAAAATGGTCCTTAATTTAGACTTGTTCTCAAAATTATACAAAGAACTTCCTCAATTGTGGGGCTGTGACGATATTAAACTTAAACAAGTTTGTGATGAGTTAATGTCGCAAGAAGATTTTTATGAAGTTGTTTCTGGATTTGTAAAAAATAAAAATCGTGTTTTGGATTTATGTTGCGGCAAACCTGAAAAAATAAGAGAAATTGCTTCCCATTGTCTTGACTGCAAATTTATTGGCATTGATATAAATCCTGGTATGGGTAGATATTATTGCGGAGAAAACTTAACATTTTCTGTGGGTGATATTTCTAAGCCATTAAAGATTGAGACTGATGGAGTCGTGGCTCTGCATGCTTGTGGCGATCTTGCAGATAGGTCATTAGAAATATCGTTACAACTTGATGCCCCTTTATTGGTTGTTCCCTGCTGCTATGCAAAGATCGGTGCTGGTATCAATAGACCCATAAGTCGGCTTTTTTCCAATTTAAATATGAGAGATAGTTATTCAACCTTGATAAGAAGTGCAAAAAGACTTGAAAATTCTCCTGTTAATTCAAGATATATCGCAAAGATTATAAGGGCATTATTTAATTATGATAGAATGGCAAGAGCAGAAGAAGTAGGAAGAAAAGCAAGATTGATTGAAATTAAAGATTTAAACAGCCCGCATAATTTAGCTGTTGTTGTGAACTAAGATGTCAAAGGAAAAAAAACATTATTTACCAAGACTTGAAAAACTGCGAGTTAGTTTAACGCAGGCGTGTAATCTTAAATGTGAGTATTGTCATCATGAGGGCCAAATTACTCCAAGAAAAGAAGTGCTTTCTTTTGATGAACTTTCTGGCTTGATGGATATTAGCTGTGAGTATGGAGTAGACCAAATAAAATATTCTGGTGGAGAGCCTTTGCTTTACAAATCTCTTTCAAAATTGATAAGACTAAATAAGAAAAATGACATTGCCCACGTGAGTATTACAACTAATGGGATTTTATTAGAAGATAAAGTTGATGAACTTATTGCTTCAGGAGTTGATGAAATAAATATAACTCTTGATACATTAAATCCAAGCACATATACTAAGTTATGTAGGGGGAGTGAGCAAGATCTTGCTAAAGTATTAAGGGGGATTAAGCGAATATACGAATCAGGGTATGAAAATTTTAGTATAAATTCTGTTATGACTTCTCGAAATTTAGTTGATATTCCTTCGCTTGAAGAATTTTGTAAATCTCTTGGAAAAAAACTTAGACTGATAACTTTTGTTGAAATCTCTGGAACTCCTGAATCAAAGAACCTCGCTAAATCAAGTAATGTTAATGATCTTATACTCCAACTTAGGGAAGCTGCAGACAAACAAAGTGGTAGAGAAACAGCACGCGAGTCCTTAACAAAAGACGGCGGGCAATTAGAAATAGTTCATTCATGTACAGACTGTGACATTTGTGGAAGAAATTATCCTTTACGTTTAACTACTGATGGAAAACTTAAACCGTGCTTAAGTTATGAAATTGCAGAGATAGACGTTATTACTCCTTTTCGACAGAAAAAATTAGATGAGGTAAGATTTAGATTTGAGCAGGCAATAGCCTTAAAGAAATATGGGCTTGTGAAATATTTCTTCCAACCAAAGAGGCACGAACATAGGTCTCTGCTTTCTGAGTCAGAATAATTGAGCAAACTTTTTGAATAGAATTTAAAAGAAATTATCTTTTTATTGTGATTTTAGGAGTCTCTTTTAATTGCTCTCTTCTTCCTATAACTACAAGGTCGCATTCAAAGATTTTATCGTAGCATTCTAGTCCTGCTTCTTTTGCACTTTTGCCACTATAGACTATATCTACAACTAAGTCTGCTATACCATAAACAAAAGTGTCTTCTACAGAGCCTGAAAGATAAATCTTTTTGAATGTATATCCTTTATTTTCTAATAAGTTTAAATAATGGTCTGAAAGTTTTTGATATTTATTTGCGATAGCTACTTTTAAATTTTTAGGAAGATTCTCTAGGGTTTTACCTTTTGGTCCCAATAAACACAGTATGGGTTTACCAAAAAGAGTATCATTATCTTTCCACTCGTATCTTCTAATTACATCTAATTGCTCTAGGGGGTGTTCTAATTGCCATTCCCTAAATAAATCTTCACCTGTGATACCCAGAGCTTTTTTTCCTAAAGTCAATAAATTGCTAACAAAAAAACCGACATCTTCTCCTCTAACTTGCATTAATTTATACTCTTTTATTCCCTCGTCATTTAAGATTCCATCAATCAAATCTCTTTTTGAGTTCAATCCTTTGTTTTTTGGGACTATGATTATCCATTTTTCCATTTTGAGCTTCGAAAGGGCGACTGCCGAGAATCGAACTCGAATCCGCGGGACCACAACCCGCAATTCTACCATTAAACTACAGTCGCCATACATTTAATTTGAAATAAGGGTGGTTTAAAAAGGTTTTTATATAAATGTCTTTTGAAGTTGTCAGAATTTAAGCTTAAGAGATCTGTTTTTCCAATTATTTTTATATGAATACATGAGATAAACAAAAAGCTTATAAATCGAAGTAAATCTGGTTTATTATGGAATCATTTAAGGTAGCTAGGGGCACTAGGGACTTTCTGCCTGAAGATATGGCAAAAAGAAAAATTGTAGAAGAGACTATTAAAAAAGTATTTGAAAGTTATTCTTTTCAAAGAATACAAACACCTACATTTGAAGAGTTTAAATTATTTGCTGCAAGATCTGGACCAGAAATAAGAGAAGGGATGTTTACTTTTTTTTGTGATAATGAAGAATTTGCATTAAGACCAGAATTAACTGCTGCAGTTTGCAGACTTATTGCTATGGGTAAATTGAACATACCAAAACCTTATGAGGTTTATTATATTGGTCAATGTTTTAGATATGAAAGACCCCAATCTGGTAGATATAGAGAGTTTACTCAAGCAGGATTAGAATTAATGGGAACAAAACTAGTAATGGCTGACGCAAAAGTTATTGCTATTGCTGCAACTGTCTTAAAAACTCTTGGGGTGAATAATTATAATTTAAAAATAGGAAACATAGGGATATATAGAGATTTATTGAAAAATGAAGGTTTTGATTTTGATAAACAATGTGCTATAATTGGGGCAATAAATAGGTACATTGATACACGCGAAAAACTTGAAGCCGTTGCTAATAAAAAAGAAATAACTGACTCGGATAAAGATTTTTTAACTACTAAAATGGGTGAAGTCTATAAAATTCAAAACGAAATAAAATATTCTGGAGAATATGAGATTATTCCTGTACCGGCTAAGAGTCTCAATGATTCTAAGATTAAAGAATTATTTAATTCTATTCCTAAATCTCTTGAAGAAACTTTGAAAATAGTAATGGCTAAAAAATATAACTTAAAAGATTCTCTGATAAAGATAATGTTTGATATTGCTTATATGAGAGGACCTAGAAAAAATATAGAAAAAAAAGCAATAGAAATATTAAAGGGAACTGCTGCAGAAAACGCGTTAAAAGAACTATTTGAAGTATTAGACTGGTTAGAAGTTTATGGTTTTAAAGATTATAATGTTGTTTTGGGTGTTGCTAGGGGTTTAGATTTTTATACAGGAACTGTATTTGAGTTTGATCTTCCGATTCTTGATGCTCAAAAACAGGTCTGCGGTGGAGGAAGATATGATAAACTTGTAGAAGAATTTGGGGGTCCATCAACTCCAGCGACTGGTTTTGCATTCGGTTTTGATAGACTTGTAGAAGCTTTAGACAGAATGGGTAAATCTCATGTTGAAAACAAAGCAGATATTTTTATTGCTGCAGTAGATAATTCTGTAAGAAAAAAAGCAATTGAAATCTGCCAGAACCTAAGAACAAAGGGAATAAGGTGCGAAGAAGATTTGAATAATTCTAGTTTAAAAGAACAGATGGAATTGGCTAGTAAACTCGGAATAGTTTATTTATTAACTGTTGGAAAGAAAGAACTTGAAAGTGGAAAATTCAACATTATTAATCTTAAGAACAAAAATAGTAAAGAATTTAAATTAGATGAAATAAAATCAGGTTTTACTTTTTAATATGGATAAAGAACAAGAAATGATTAATCTTATTATGCTTGGAAGAACCAATTATGGTAAGTCTACTTTATGTGGCAGACTTTGTGTTGAACTGGGATGTATTTCTAAAGAAGATTTTTTAAGGATAAAAAAACATTCTGAAGTTTTAGATAAGAAGGGCATGGAATATGCCTTTGTCATGGATGAATCTTTAGAAGAAAGACAAAGAGGAATAACAATCCAACTTGGATTTATCGGTCTTGAGGTTAAAGGCAAAAGAATAAATCTAATGGATCCACCCGGGCATATTGAATTTATTAATAATTTAATAAGTGGTGTTGCTGGAGCTGATGCAGCTATACTTATTATTGATGCACAAGAATTTGATAGAATTGGACTTGATGAACAAATTGAAGAGCATCTAAGAATATCCAATGTGTTAGGCATAAAAGAAGTTATTGTTCTAATAAATAAAATGGATTTATTTGACTATTCTGAAAAAAAATATAATGAATTAAGAATAAAGTTAATAAATGTTTTAAATGGGGCCGGGTATAAAAATGCTAAAGATTTTAATTTTGTTCCGTTATCTGCATATTATGGAGATAATATTATGGAAAAATCTCCAAAAATGCCGTGGTATGGTGGAGACTGTTTTATCAAGTTAATTGAAAAATTTAAAGAACCGGAAAGGTCAATTAAAGGTCCATTGAGAATCCCCCTTCTTAGAGTTTATTCTATACCCGAGACTGGTTTAATTATCTCTGGAAGAATTGAAAATGGCGAGATTAAGATTGGAGATAGAATAACAATTTCTCCTAGTTTTACAGATATAAAAATGACTGCAGAAGTTAATTCAATTGAATGGCAACATAGAAAAGTAGAACATGCTAAACACGGAATGGATGTTGGAATTTCTTTTAAAAATCCAAGTCAGACTTTTACAAAGAGACAGATAAAAAAAGGATATATTGTAACTAATCCAGAAAATGAAATATTTCCTGCAAAAGAGATTAAAGCCAAGATTATAGTTTTAAATCATCCTACTGGAATAAGAGAAGGATATATGCCTCTTTTATATTGTCATCAAGCAAGGATTCCCTGTAAGATTAAGCAAATAATTTCTAAAGTAGATTTAAAAACGAATAAAGAAATTGCGATTGAGAATAAAATTATTAATAAAAGTGAAGAAGCAATAGTTATTATTGAACCCTTAAAACCTTTTGTTTCTGAGGTTGAGAAGAATGTTTCAAAATTAGGGAGATTTATATTAAGAGATGCGAATAAGACTGTTGCTGCTGGGGAAATATTGGAAATTATTAATTAGAAGAGCAGAATGAAAGATAAAATTAAAGAATATGATTGATGGCAGTGAAAAGATGGTTGGTGTTAATGAAGCTATAAAGATTATTAAGAATTTTAAGAGATGATGGCTTTTTTAGAAATAGCGTTTATTGTTTCAAATAGAACTAATAACTGAAGTTGAACAAGTTTCTTTATTGAAATTGTTTTAAGCTTAAACCTTCTTTCAATTTCTTGCGAATACTCTTTCATTTTGTTTTCTATTTCTTTAATTTTATTATTATCTAATTTTGCTTTAATCGCTGCTCTTCTTAACTGACCAAAGGACAATCCTGTATAAAATTTATATCCTATATCTGCATCAAATATCTCTGAAAAGGTGGCTCTTCTATCAAACTCATTTGAAGAAAGAACATGATTTTTAAGATGAGAATTTCCAATCTTTATTTTTCTCTCTAATTGCTTAATAATATAATAATGAGGGTCTGGTTCTTTTAAGTCTTTTAATATTGAAGGTAAAAATTTTGAATAAAAAATAAGGTTCTTATCTGATTCTTCTATCATTTTAAGCCAAATTTCTCTTCTAGTTTTATCTGACAAAGAATTGTTGAGTATCTCTTTTTCATAAAAGTAGGGAACTTCTCCTTTTATCACGACAGCTAAATGATTTAATCTTGATAAATATCCAGTGCTATTATCCCCATGTTTTAATATCTCATTAGGATTTCTTCCTAATTTAACTTGATAGTCATAATAATCTTTAAATCCAAAATCAAAATAAAACGGCTTCTTAATTTCAATCATGAATTCTTCTTCTGGTTCTCCTAAATGCAATGGAATTTCTAAATTATTAACTTCTTTTATAATCTCTTCATAATAAGAATCATCAAATTTCTGTGTGCAAAAGAAGTAAGCTCCTCCAAAACCAGAATTGTGCAATGGATACATTAAATCTGGTTTTATTTCTCCTATAAGCTTCATTAATATTTTTGTTTCTGCGAGAGGAGATTTCCATTCAAAATCTTTATATTTTATTGGAAAAGTCCAGTCTATCATTCTATCTGCTGATGGACGGAAGAAATTATAAAAATATTTATCGACAGTTAATTTCCCTTTAAACCACCCCTCATTTAATTTTGTTCCATCTGGGTCTATGGAATATATAAAATACCATGTGTAATCCGATTTTTTTATCTCGTTAGGATTATTTCCAAAATAATTTATTAGAAAATCTATTGTTAAAGAGCCAATTGGTTCATTTGGATGTGGAAATCCCCAAATAAATGCTTTTTTAGGACCATTTCCCACTTTTATCATATAAATTGGGTGGTTGTTCTCAGATTTACCTAACTCTTGTAATTCAAAGTTATATTTTTTTGATAGTTCTTGGGCTCTTTCATCTAATTCTTCAATTGTTAAGAAAGAATCGTAATTTCCAACTTTATTCAAAATTTCTCTTGTGTTCATAAATAATATTAGAATTAATACTATAAAAATTATTAGATTTTGTCAAGATTTTATTTGTTTATCCTTGAACTAAAAGGAGGGATTGCGCAAATGCAAATTTCGAGGTTTCAATTCCTTCCAAATATGATATTGATAGGCTTTTGTTAGCGCGATAATTCCAGATTCTAAGATATCTGAACTGACGCCAACTGTTTTAAATGGTATGTCGTTGGTGAAATAGATTAGGGTGCGAACAGTGCTTTCTTCGCCCATTCTGCCTCTTCTTGCTATCCCAACATGATAGTCTGCGAGGTTTAGATTCGGAGAAAGATGATATTTCTTGAATAGTGTTTCCCTTAGGGCCTTATTGACCGCATCAATTGGACCGTTATTGGATTCTTTTTCAATTATTTTTATTTCTTCCCCTATTTTTATTGGACATCTAAAAAGACTATACTTTTTTCCATTTGTTTTTCCATCTTTTATTTCTAAATTACCTAAATCTAATTCGAATAAAGAAGGCATTTGTCCAAAATATTTTTCTATTAGTAGAAACTGTTCTGCTTTTAGAGAGTCTAGCCTATAGCCTTGATTTTCTAAGAATTTTAATTCTGTGAATAGGGCATTAACTTTATCTTCTAAAGTTGGGTCGTTCTTTTTGAGAGCGTATCCAAATTGACTGGCAACATGAATAATTGAGCTTCTTCCGCCCAGTGTGTTTAATGGGAGTATTCTTTGATTGCCGAATGTTTCTGGAGAGATGTGCTCATAAAGAGATTTATTTTTTCCTACGGCTCCTTGATGAACTCCTCCCTTGTGGGCAAATGCGGCGTCTCCGACAAAAGGGGCTGTTTCATCTGGTTCTAGCCCGCTTGCAAAACAAGATGATTCATAAATTGCTTTTAGATTTTTTGGGTTAATATTTGGAAAATGATAGCCTTCGAGAATCATATTTGCAATAAAGCTGACTAAACTCATATTTCCAGAGCGTTCGCCTCTGCCGTGCATTGTTCCCTGTACTTGAGAGATGTAAGGCAAGAGTTCTAAAGCAGCCCCTAACTCTAAACCCCTATCGCCATGGAGATGAACACCGAGTTTTGCTGAAACCCCTTTTTCTTTTAAGAAATTATATGTTAATTCTGTGATTTCTTTTATCTTTTTAGGAGTATTTGCGCCTTTTGTGTCGCAAAGGATTAATCTTTCTGCACCAGATTTAGCTGCGATTAGAAGGGTTGCTAAGGCATAATTTTTATTTGAGATAAAACCATCAAAAAAATGTTCTGCGTCGTAGAAAACGTGTTTGTTGTGACTTTTAAGAAAATTTATACTTCTTTTTATGACATTTAGATTATCTTCTAGACTTATTTTAAGTTCATCTCTGATGTTATCTGGGTGAGTTTTTCCAAAAATGCAGGTATAATCTGCTCCTGAATCTATTAGTGAACTGATTTTTTTATCATCTGCTGGATTTTTTGCTGTTGTTGTTGAGCCGAATGCAACTATCTTTGCTCTTTTAACTAAAGGCTTGCATATTTTGAAGATATCTATTAATTCAGTATTATTTGCCATATTAACTGGCCAGCCCAATTCTATGTAATCAACGCCGAATTCATCGAGTTCTTTGCATAGGGCGATGTGGTTTTCTTGGGTTATACTGACTCCTAATGCCTGCGCCCCATCCCTTAACGTTGTATCATATATCTCTATAGTCATTGTAAGTTTGCAATTCTGAATAGAATTGCGGTTTTAAATAATAGTAATACTAATTATAGAAAAGAAATTTAATTTGGCGTTGGATATTTTAGCCATAAGAAGATTATTGATTGAAGGGTATTTAAGATTTGCTAAAATGAACAATTGTTCAACATCGCCTAACTTGATTATAAAGAGTATGTGTATTTATTGCCGGTAAATATAAAGCATTGACGATACCATAAAGATTATGCCGCCTTCCATTGAATGGGATGGGAGATAATTAGCTGTAATCCGATACTCTTCAGTAATAATCGGTAGGGGTTAGAATTATTAGATTTCATATTATTCACGACAAACTTTATAAGTACTATGGCTGACCTATGTGTACCTACTTACTTGTCAAAAGTAAAAACTTTAAACAATCTCTCTTGATATTTATCAATAATAATATTATGAAAGTTCGAGGGGCATCAGGCCATTTGATTTGATAATAAAAAGTAGTAAAAAAAGTAAAAAAAGAAGAAAGAGATTTATCCAATTAGGACGCTTCTTTCTTCTTCCCTTTTCTTTGAAAGGTTTCTACTAACTTGCATTAGTTCAGGATATAAATCACTGGAAACTTTTTCGCTTAGTCCTAAAGAAGACATTACATTCATGTAGTCGTCTGCAGTTAGTCTGCAACCTTCATTTACGCCAAAATAGAGGTGTGATTCTCTTAGGGCTCTTTGTTCTTCGATGTATCCCCTTAGGATTGCTCCTTGTCTAGGATAGTTTTGACAGAAGAGGTCTATTCCGTCTTTAGTGCCTCGAGCTTTCAATTCGTCTTCTGTTTCAATTCGAGCATAGACTCTTTCTCCCGCGTATGGGCTTATAAGCTCTGAAGCTATTTCTTGTCCCATTTTTGGCTTTGCTCTCTTTAGCTTTCCGCTCATACTTGAGATAGGTATGTCTATACGGTCTGTTGCGATAAGTTCGATTATTTTTCGTTCTGTGTTCATTTTGTTTACCTCCTACGATTTAGTTAATATGGAAGAGATTGGAGAGTAGATAATTTTATGAGGTGATAGATATCACCCCATTAGGAATATTTAAATAGATTAAAATCATAGAGGATTATGGAAGAATTAAAGGCAGCAGGATTGAGTGATAATGAAATTAAGATTTATTTGGCTTTATTAGATTATGGACCTAGCTTGGCTGGAGTTATCTCTCGAAAAACTGGAATGCATAGAAGAACAGTTTATGATACAACAGAAATGCTGATAAAGAAGGGACTTGTGGGATATATTCTGAAAAATAATAGAAGACTTTTCCAGGCATCAAATCCTGAGAGAATTCTTGATGCATTGAAAGAGAAAGAAAATTTAATTTTGCCTTTGATTGTTGGTTTGAAGGAGAGATATTCTAAGACTAAAGAAAAAGAGGAGACTAATTTTTATAAGGGAAAAGAAGGTTTGAAGACAGTGTTTGAAGACCAGCTTAACAGCAAAGAAGTTCTTATATTGGGAGCTTCGGCTAAGGCATACGATGTGCTGCAATTTTATTTTCATTGGTATGATAAGAAGAGAAAGGAGAAGAAGATTAAGGCAAGAATTATTGCAGAAGATAGAAAAATTAAAAGGATACCTTTATCTGAGATAAGATATTTGCCTGAGAAATATGCTTCGCCTGTTGCTGTGAATATTTATGGAGAGAAAACAGCGATTATTTTATGGGCAAAGGAACCAATTGCTATTGTTATAAAACAAAAGGAAATTTCAGAGGGCTATAGGAATTATTTTGAATTGCTGTGGAAGATGGCTAAGAGTTAGAGTGGTTTTGATAAAGATGAGGACGGGAGAGAATTATCTGTAATTTGATTATAGATAAGATTTATGATTGGGCTTATGTGATATATTTATGATTTTGTTTATCTTATTGAAAAAATAGAGGATGACAAATAATTATCTCTAACCTGATTATAAAATGGGATTAGTATTTATAGTTTTGTTTAAAGTGTAATTACTTACTTTGTAAAATTGCTGACGCTAATCATTGAAATTTCTTATAACACCCATAGAAGAGAATTATCTAGATACTATTTTTATTATCGAGGAAATTTAATGTTATGAGGGGGGTTTTTAGTTTAATTTAGAATTGTAAAGGGATACTTTAAAGGCGAGGTTTATACAAAGGTAAAAACTTGAAACAAACTTTATTTTATATTTTGTTTTATAATGTAGACTGAGTCACCTTTTTTACATTTTGGGACTTTTATTCCTACGAGCTGGTCTTTTTCTGCTCTTTTTATTTCCTTGTGGTCAATTTCCATTCTAGTAACTTTAACACGCAAAGGACCAGTTTCTTTTCCTATTATATAAATTTCATCGTTGAGGTTTAGGCCTTGGGTTTTTAATTTTATTGCGGCTGCACTGACTTTTGGCCAGTATTTTATGACTTCTCCAAGGATTAATTTCTTTTCTTTGGCTTCTCCGTCTTCGCTCTTTGAGAAGTCGTCTGAAGTAGGCAGGCCGAGATAGAAACCAGATGAAAATCCGCGATTATAGACTTTCTTTAATTCATTCAGCTTCTCTTTAATTTCTTCTTTAGTTAATTTTTTATCTAATGCTGTTCTGTATACAGAAACGAGGGTTTTAACATATTCAGGGGGTCTGCTTCTACCTTCAATTTTAAATGCTTTAATTCCGGCTTTTTTTAATTGTTCAATGAAGGGGAGAGTGCAGAGGTCTTTTGCTGACATAACTCGATTATTCTCTAATTTTAATTCATGACCTTCTTCATCTTCAATTAGATAGGGTCTTCTGCAATATTGGAGACATTCTCCCCTATTGGCGCTTTTATTGCATAAGAATTGAGAAGTAAAACATCTTCCTGAAATTGAGACGCACATTGCACCGTGAATAAAACATTCTACATCTATTATTTTTGTTATTTTTTTAATTTGGGCGAAATTTAGTTCGCGGGCTAGAACTATTCGTTCTGCGCCGAGATTTTTATAGAATTTGGCTGAAGAAGAGTTTGATACTGATGCTTGAGTTGAAATATGGAAAGGTATTTTGTATTTTTTACAGAGGTTTATTACTGAAAGGTCCCAGCAGATAATGGCGTCTATTTTTCCCTTAACTTTTTTTATTATTGATTCTAATTTTGAGAGTTCATTATCATAGATTATACTGTTTAAAGTGAGATATTTTTTTACTTTATTTTGGCAGAGCTTTTTTATTTTATCGAGATCTTTTATTGTGAAGTTCTTTGCTGAACTTCTCATGTTAAAATCTTTTAGACCGAAATATACTGCGTCTGCTCCTGCTTCTATAGCAGCGATAAGGCTTGGAAAATCTCCTGCTGGGGCGAGTAATTCGTATTTTTGTTTCATTGGATTAATTGGGGAGAGAGGTTTAAAAATATGTTATACAGAGATAAAATCAAGCTTTATCTACACTCTAAAGATAGAGGTTTTATCTCTGTCTCCCAAAGCCTAAACAAACCATGCCTTTCAAGGCATGGTAAAACGAAAAGGCTTTGTGATTTTTATATTATGCAGAGCAGACATAAAGGAATATGCTAAAGATTAGCAAGATTTAAATAGAAGTAAGTTATATCTTATTTATGGAAATAGCAACAACAAAGTTAAGTTCAAGAGGACAGATTGTTATCCCTGTAAATTTACGTGAGGGTTTTGTCGAAGGAGAGAATTTAGTTATTCTCAAGGAAGGAGAAGATTTAATTATAAGAAAGGAAAATAAGTTTTCAAATATGCTTGCAGATGAAAAATTACTTT
>Ga0209542_10005394_pt1 | contig 25512 bp, 37 predicted proteins | sample RifCSPhighO2_01_FD_184028 | JGI IMG/M metagenome (GOLD analysis project Ga0209542, IMG submission 184028) | Soil microbial communities from Rifle, Colorado - Rifle CSP2_plank highO2_0.1 (SPAdes) (version 2) | ecosystem: Environmental > Terrestrial > Deep subsurface > Rock core/Sediment ...
TTCTGCTTCCACTTTGGCGTAAGCCTTGACTGCCTCTTTGGCAAGCTCCTCGCGAGAAACTTCTTTGCCTTTTTCTTTCAACTCTGCCTCTCTTTCCTTTAATCGCTCGCGCAAAAAAGAGAGCTCTTCTTCGGGAGTCTTGAACTCTGGGGCTTTTTGAAAAGTTTCTTTAGAAAAAATCTCCGCCATAGTTAATAATATAAATTAAGTTTGTATTGAAATACGCTCACTATCATACCACTTCTCGCCCCGTAGCGAGCCGAGCGCGCATTCGGCGCGAGGATCTGCTACTGGGGTAGGGAAAACCTCTGCCATAGTTTATTATATAAATTAAGTTTGTATTGAAATACGCTCACTATCATACAACTTCCCCGCCTGCCATCGCTACAATGCTGATTAAGTGGTTTAAGTAATAAGTAGGCAATTACTTACTTTATTACTTTTACCATCTTGGTTGCTCTGGCATTGGCGGGCAGGCCGCCCCGTGATCCGACGATTAGGAGGATTTTACGGGGTGGGAAAAATTTCGGCCATAAGATGGAGTAATCGCTAATATACAAATTTTCACAAATATACAAATTATTCGTATATTACTTTTGATTTGTATATTCGTGATTACTCCTATTCGTGTATTACTCTTGCTTTGTATATTCGCGATTACTTATCTGGAATTATACTCTAAAACTGATTAAAATTAAAGAAGAAAAAGGGCTGATTTTACAGCACCCTTGCATTTATAATACAATGTGCTATAATAGAAAAATAATCATTCAATTAAGAGTCGATTTTAAAAGATTAATAAAATAAATATATTATGTTTAAAAAACTTTTTAGTGCACCACCACCGCCGTCACGTGCAGTTAAAAAAGAACTTGAAGCAATAAAAGATAAAGGAAAAGAAGGGGGGATGAAAACAGAAACAACTGAAACGGTCAAAGAAATTCCTCAAGAACTTATTAACCGAGCTGAACAATTAGCTGACAAAAGGATCGGGCTCAATAGAGGAGGAGAAGACCGTGTGGCCAATAATCTGGCAAGTGATCCAGAATTCCGAAAAGAATACATAGCGAAAGAAGCTAAAAGACTGATGGGAATGTCAGAGCATGAAAGAGAATTATATAAACCGGCAAAGACAACAATATAAAGCAAATATGTCCGCTTTGTTTTGTGGTGATGTTTGTTCTTTAAACAACCCGTGGCAGTAGCCACGGGTTGTTTTTTGTTAATGCAACAAAAGTAAAACTGTGTCAATATTGACATGCTTGTTAGCTGTTGTAAACTTTAAGTAGATTAAAAATAGAATAATAATATGGAAACAACAGAAAAAGAAAAACAGATTTTCATCCTGCCCTTTAAATCAATGTACGAAGCCCATGAATATCTTCAAATATCTCCAATAAGATTCAGTATCATAACCAGTTTTGGCCTTTTGTCTAAAAAACACAAGCAAATGCTCTCTGGCCAAAATTTTCATCATTATATTATCAAAAGCGGTTTCTTAACTGATTGTAATAAACCAATTGGTGAGAAAAAATTTGAAGAAATGGTGGAAGAAATATTCCAAGAACTCCAAAATAAATCAGTGATGATTTTTGTTGAAGACGAATATAAGGAAAAATTTTATAAGTTCTTCAATAAAATAGTCAACACTCAAATCTTAGAGTGTTGGGATGAAAAGGAAAAGGATGAAATAAAACCCTTCGTAATAACTTTTCATAATATTTTCAAACCTTATTGGGATACGGAGGAAAATGAGATGAAAAATCTCTTATTCCTTGAAAAGGACAGGGTCAACTAACAACCCTAAACTATTTATTTACTATTTAGTTTAGGGATTTTTAAATAAAGAATTTTCCTCCTTAGACTTTTTTAAAAAAGGGAAAATTCTCTTTTTGGAGGTGTCTCGCAGGCCGACGGGCCGAGAGGAAGCGCTCCGCCAGCAGGCGGAGACAGCGACCCCCAAAAAGAGAATTTTCCCTTTTTTAATTAAAACTTGACAAGGTATGTTTTAGATTGTGTTATAAAAATATGCGTTGACATTTAAACTTAAAGTTGGTTTAATTTAAGTAACTAAAAATTCTTTGTCATGAAAACAAATGAAGTTTTAAGCGCAGCAGGCAGGGTAGTTTACTACAGGGAGGAATTAAGAACTTTCCTTCCAATACTTAAAGAAAATCATTCTCCTATTTCTCTTGTCCAATTTTTTTCAAAAATTCTGGATTTATTGCGAAATTTCCATAGTGAGAAAGAGAACTTGGTAATTTTGATTGAATTTTTGAATGAGAAAAAAAATCTGGCGAAAGAAAAGGATCGCCAGCGGTTAGAAAATGAGATAGAAGCCCTCCAGTGGACAATGGGAGAAATTAAAAGAGTGGCCATCAAAATTTCCGAATTCAAAAAACTTCTAAAATGCGTTTCAGATGATGATGCAATTATAATATCTGATTATGAGATGCTCGAAAAGACAGCGGAAACCTGTCTTTTAAGCGAGGTAAAAGAAAAGAAAACGCTTTTTTTAGAAACCCCTTGGCATGACGTTTTCCGTGAAGACATCAAATACATCATGGGGTGTCTGGATAATATTAGTACTATAAATATGTTCAATACCCGCCTTAATTAACCGCCTCGACTATGTCGGAGCGGCTTTTAATTTGACAAAAAGAATTAAAAGAGTATAATGGCAGTATTATTATTAATATAAATTAAATTATATGCCTAATGGACAACTGCCAAAACAATCACCAAGAAAAAGTTTTATGAAACAAGCAATTGAAGGCGTTAAATCCGCTTTCACAACTTTGCCGCCTTCGTTACCGAAAGAAGGTTACGATAAATTAGAAAAAAAAGATCAGGACGAGTATTACTTTAATCCTAACAAGGGGGAAAAGGGGGAATACGTCAGGAAAAAATACGAAATTTAACAAAAAACCGTTCCGACCCAGGTCGGAGCGGTTTTTTGTTTTAGACTTTAGTCAAAATTTCCGGGCCATTTTTGGTTATGACGACAGTGTGCTCGAAGTGAGCCGAGACAGAGCGGTCGCGAGTTTTGTAAGTAAAACCGTCTTTGTCCAAGAAAACGGCATAGCTGCCCAAGTTGAGCATCGGCTCTATGGCGATGACCATTCCGATTTTCAATTTCTCGCCGCTGCCTCTTCGACCGAAATTCGGCACATACGGATCTTCGTGGATAGACTTGCCGACGCCGTGGCCAGACAAAACGCGGACTATGCCATATTTGTGCGGCCCCTCGACTCCGCTCGGGACATTCTGCTTCACAAACTGTTCAATGGCATAGCCAATATCGCCAACATGCCCTCCGGCCCTCGCCGCCTCAATGCCGACATAGAGGGCCTTTTCTGTAACTTCAAGCAGTTTTTCAATTTCTTTATTAACCTTACCGACCGGTAAAGTTATCGCATGATCGGTATAAAGCCCTCTGTGCTTTAAGCCGCAATCAAGCGAGACAATGTCTCCTTCTTTTAAAATTCTTTCTCTTCTAGGAATGCCGTGCACCACTTCGTCATTGACCGAGACGCAAAGAGCGGCCGGATAAGGATGTTTAGCCCCTTCCGGCTTGTAATTCAAAAAAGCCGCTTCGTCCCCTCCCTCTTTAATAAGTTTGGTTGCGTATTGATTAAGCTCCTCTGTTGAAATGCCCGGCCGAACAAGTTTCGCCGTCTCTTGCAAAATAAAAGCTAAGCGCTTCCCGCCTTCCCGAAGTATCTCTATTTCTTCTGGTGTTTTAATGGTAACTGCCATACTTCCAAAGAGTACTAAACTAAAAACAATTTTGCAATTCAATTAAGCAGGTTCAACCTGCTTAATTGGTTTTTTTGCAATTAAAAGTTTTCCCCAATAAAGCAGGTTGAACCTGCTTTATTGGTGGTATAATAATAGAGATAATGAAAAAACCACAATTTGTTAACAATCAAATATACCATATTTATAACCGAGGAATGCTGAAAATGAAAATCTTTCTGGGAGATGCCGATTTTGTTCGCTTTATCCACTACCTCTTCTTTTTAAATGATCAAGATACTCATATTCGTGACACAAATCTAAGCTACAAACTCTCAATAAAGCAGGTTCAACCTGCTTTATTGAGGAAGCCGAGGAAGTTGTTGGTGGAGATTTTGGGGTTTGTCTTGATGGACAATCATTTTCATTTGATACTTAGGCAAAAAGTTAATGGGGGAATTGTGAAATTTATGCAAAGATTAGGTACGGCCTATACAATGTATATGAATGAAAAATACGACCGGGGCGGAGGGCATGTATTTTGTGGAGGATATAAGGCAAGAATGGTGGATAATGATTCATATTTTCTTTATCTGCCCTACTATGTTCACCTTAATCCGCTTGATGTAGCGTTTCCAAAGTGGAAAGAAAAAGGGATCAAAGATCCAAAAGAAGCAATTAGATTTCTGGAATCATATCGCTGGTCGAGCTACCCTGATTACATTGGCAAAGAAAATTTTCCTTCAGTGACCCAGCGTGATTTTCTGCTGGAATCTTTCGGCGGGCCCAAACCTCACCAGAGAGAGATCAATCAATGGATTAAAGAAAAAAGCCTAGAGAAACTAGGCACACTTTCGGCTTTCGACTTCAAATAGCCTAAAATAACCAATTAAGCAGGTTGAACCTGCTTAATTGGTTATTTATTGCCATCCGAGTTTGGCGAGAATTTGAGCGTGCACTTCTTCGATTCTAGGTTCGCCGTTTATTTCAATAAATTTATAGAGGGGGCTTTTTTTTAGATATTCGACTGTGGGAGCAACGTCGCTTTCAAACCAGTCGAGCCTTTTTTTAATCTCTTTTTTAGTTTTGTCATCGGTCCGGCCGCGCTTGGTAAGCTTATCCTCCGCCCAAGCCCGGGAGACATTCATGAAAATAACGACGGGCTTGCGGCCGTAAAAAGCCAGGCCCTCGCCCAGAATTTTCGCTTCTTCCAGCTTTCGAGGCGTGCCGTCGATTATGACATGCTTATCTTGATCCATCTGCTCGATCATTAAATGAGACCAGAGGTGAACTGCCAAAAAAGCCGGCTGTAGTCCGCCTTGCTCGGCAATTTTTTTGGCTAATTTGGCCGTATAACCGGAAGAAGAAATAAATTCCCGGAACTTTTCTCCGGATTCCATATAAAAAATACTCCGGTTTTTCGGATCATTTTTCTTTATGTATTCGGAGAGCAGCTTGGCTTGGGTACCCTTGCCACAACCACTCCTTCCTATAAATATATATGTTCCAAGTTCCATTATCTAATATTCTCTCATTGATATTTGCGCATCGAGCTTCTTGATCAGATCAATGACGACAGAAACAACAATGAGAAGCGCCGTGCCGCCGATGGCCAACGCTTGGACTCCGGTGACCGACTGCATGATGATCGGCAAAACCGCCATGGCGCCGAGGAAGACGGCGCCGGCCAAAGTAATGCGATTTAGAATTTTAGAAATATGCACCGCAGTGGAAGGGCCCGGGCGGATACCGGGAATAAAGGCCCCGTTTTTCTGCAAATTGGTTGAGAGAGACTGGGGATCGAAAGTCACCGCCGTATAAAAGTAAGTGAACACAAAAACCAATAAGAAATAAAAAATGCCGTAGAGCCAAAGGTTCTGAATAAATAAACCGAGAAGGGAAGCGATTTTTTGCAACGCGACATTATCAATTCCGGCCAAAAAAGTTGCGATCATTTGAGGAAAAAGAAGGATGGAAAGAGCGAAGATAATCGGGATAACCCCGGCCTGGTTGACTCGAAGCGGCAGATAAGTTGAGACCCCGCCGTACATCTTCGCTCCCCGAACACGCTTGGCATAAGTTACCGGAATTTTCCTTTCCGCTTCGGTGATAAAGACCACGCCGGCGATGATGACAATCGCCCCAACTATGAAAGCAATATAGAGCGGGATTTGGGAAATATCGAAAGTGAAGGCTAATTGACTTATTGATGAAGGAATCTGCGCGACAATACCGGCAAAAATCAAAAGTGAAACGCCGTTACCGACGCCATATTCGGAGATAAGCTCTCCCAACCACATGACCAGAACTGAACCGGCGGTGACAATGGCCAGATTCAAAATCTGATCGAAAAAAGACAGGCTGCCAAGAATCTCCTGCCGGCCCAAAAGAGTCAGGAGGCCGAAGCCTTGAACGAGGGCCAGCGGCACGGTCAATAATCTCGAATACTGGGTGAATTTTTTCCGGCCGAGTTCGCCTTCTTCGTGATACATGGCTTTCAGCTTCGGGACCATGATGGTCAAAAGCTGCATGATAATCGAGCTTGTAATGTAGGGGCCGACGCCAAGCATCACAATGGAAAGATTTGAAAGTCCGCCGCCAGAGAAAAGATTTAAGAGCCCGAAGAATTGGTTATTGGTCAGAAATTGCTCAAGCTTGAGAGCATCAATGCCGGGAATCGGAATGGTTGAGAAAATTCTGAAAACAACAAAGGCCAAAAGCACAAACAAAATCCTTTTGCGCAAGCTTTTGTCTTCTAAAATAATTTTTAGCTTATTTAAAAAATTTTGCATTATGCTTTATAAACTTTATAACTTTCTACTTTATAACTATTTTGCCGCCTTTTAGGCCGAGACGCTTCCGAATTAGAGCGAAGGTTACTTTCTCGCCCTCCTTGAAAAGAGTGGCGAGTTTTTCCTTGCTTACCACAACGCTCTTGCGAATTGAAGCAAAGCGGTAACCGCGCTTTTTCGGAAGCTTCTTGATTATATCACGGATCTCCGGACGGAGTTTTCGGCCAGCCCGAGCGCGCTGGCCCTTAGTCCCGCGGCCGGATGTCTTGCCGCGGCGACCGCCGCGGCCAACGAGCTTGGCTTTTTTATTAGGATTTTTTCTTTTGAGTTGATGTAGTTGCATAGTAATCTTTACGAAATACGAATTTTGTACGAAAGTACGAAATTGTAGAATATTTTTTCGTATTTTCGTAATTTTTCGTATTTCGTAGAATATTATAATTGTTTAAGCGCTTTTAAGGTTGCCTTGGCAATATTTAATTTATTTTTGCTTCCGGATAAAATTTTTCCGGTGATGTCCTTGAGTCCGGCTAATTTTAGAATGTCTCTTGAAGCGCTGCCGACCACAAGTCCCCTGGCTCGATTTGGCCGAAGCATAATGTTGGCCCCCTTGTATCTGGCGGTAACCTCAAAGGGTATGGAGGAATCCTTGGTTCCATTTATCTTAAGCATATTTTTCTTGGCCGCGCGGACGGCCTTATTAATGGCCAGCGCCGTATCGGCGGCCTTGCCCGTACCGAGACCCACAGAACCCTTGCGGTCGCCGATCAAGATCGCCACGGCGAAGCTCATGCGGCGGCCGCCGGCTATCACGCGAGTCACCCGTCTAATGTTGATAATCTTCTGATCAAATTCTTTACTCCTATCGCCTTTAAAACCTCGCCTGCCTCGTGTCGGATTGTCTCTTTGAGTCGGGGCGGGCTTGCCCGCCGACTTGTCCCTCAAAGCTTCAGCGACGTGGGAAGCCTCGGCGGAAGCGGGCTTTTCTGGAGCTTTTTTAACTTCTTCTGTTTTTTTTGTTTCTGTATCCATTTTATTAAATTTGTTACCAATTAAAATTTAAGTCCAGACTTTCTGGCTTGTTCGGCCAAGATCTGTATTCGACCCATGTATTTAAAACCGCCTCGGTCAAAAACCGCTTTGGAAATCTTTTTGGCTGAAGCATCAAGAGCGATCTTCTTGCCAACCTCTTGTGCTCTTTCTTTCTTGGTTCCTTTTTTAATTTTAATATCAGAAGCAGAGGCCAAAGTCACTCCATTTTGGTCGTCAATCAGCTCTGCGTAAATGAATTTATTGGAACGGAAAACAGACAAGCGGGGCTTTTCGGATGTGCCAAAAATCTTCGCCCTGATTTTTTTCTTTAACCTATTTCTTTTTTCTTGTTTATTCATGATTTCTCTACGAAATACGAATTTTGTACGAAAGTACGAACAATGAATATTTTTTTCGTACGTTCGTATTTTCGTAATTTTTCGTATTTCGTAAAATATTATGCCGTCTTCTTGCCCTGCTTTTTTCTAATATGTTCGCCTTCGTAGCGAATGCCCTTCCCTTTGTACGGCTCCGGCTTCTTGAGAGATCTGATATGGGCGGCAAATTCACCCACTTTCTCTTTATCAATTCCAGAAATTGTCATAGCGGACTTTTCGATCACTATTTTGATCCCTTCCGGTATCGCGACCTTGACTGGATGAGAAAAGCCTAGAGCCAGCGCGACTTCTTTGGGAGACGCGTCCCACTTGTAGCCGACACCTTCAATCAAAAGTTTCTTTTCATATTGCTCATTTACCCCTTTGATCATGTTTTTGAGATGACTTGCATAAGTGCCCCAGAGAGAACGGACGAACTTGTCATTTCTGACGGGGTTTAATTTGATATTCTCGCCCTCAATTACAATTTCAATTTCAGACAGAAACTTTTTAGAAAGAGCGCCCTTCGGCCCCTTAACCGTAATTAAGCCGTCATCTTGCTTGACTTCAGTGCCTTTCGGAATATTTATAATTTGTTTGCCTATTTTGCTCATATTTTGTTTACGAACGAAGTGAGTATTACAAAATTGAGTACCCCGCCCCAATTTTGCGTTTGTAATATTCACTTAATCTTTATAATCACTTTTGTATCAATTACTCTCGCCAAAGAGTTCTTACAATTATTTAATTACTGAAAGAACTCTTTGGCGGAACAATTGACTGGCAAAATTGGGGCGGGGTAGCGAAAATTATATTCGTTCGCTCCGCTCACTCATTAATTTTCAGCTACCATATTTCGAATAACGCTTCGCCGCCGACATGCTCTTTCTTTGCTTCCTTATCAATTAAAATTCCTTTGGGTGTTGATAAAACCAAGGCGCCACGACCTTGTTTGATCGGCCGAAGTTCTTTGACACTCTTATAAATCCGGGTAGACGACTTGGAAATCCTTTTAACATCGTGAATGCGCGGCATATTATTCTCATAAGAAAATAAAACCTCGAGTATTGGGAATCCTTTTTGCGATTTCTTACTGACTTGTTTGATAAAACCTTGCTTCTCCAAACATTCCAGAATGGAATGCTTGACTTTGGAATAGGGAAAAGCGGCCGTTTCTTTTTTGGCGGCACTCGCGTTCTTGATCGCTATTAACATATCAGATATGGGATCCATGTTTAAAAAATCACTAATACCACAAATCTCAATCGAATACCACTAATTATTCGCGGTATTCGCCCCGCCAAGGCGGGGTATATTCGAGGTATTCGTGAACCTACCAGCTTGACTTTCTGACGCCCGGTATCATCCCTTCATTGGCCAGTTCTCTGAAACAAATCCGGCAAAGACCAAAATCGCGCATATACCCCCTGCCGCGGCCGCAACGAAAACAACGGTTCTTGGCCCGAGTCGGATATTTAGGTTTCTTTTGCGCGCGAACGCGAACTGAAGTTTTAGCCATTTTTTATCTTCGATAAAACACTTTTGTGTCTTCGGTTAATGTCGCGCTTTTTTTCTTCTTGGCCGAACGCACGAAGTGTGTTATAGGCTCAAACCCTTCCTAAAACACTGCGTGTTCGGACAAAGAAGGAGAAAAGCGGATTAATCAAAGCCCTCCTATCCTATCAAATCACAAAATCTTGTCAATGTAAAAAGAAGTTAGGTGCTTTTTTTCTTAAATTTTTGAAGTTCTGCGTAAATAGGAGTTAATTCTTTATTTATCTTCCCTAAGGACTCACGGAGCTGTTTTGAAACTCCCTCATTCTTTTCAGCCTCTGCTTTTTCCAATAGTCTGTGAACAGTTTCTTTTTCTGTTTTCTTCTCACTTATTTTTTGCTGGAGCCTTTGCAATTCAACCTGCTCTGATTCTAATTTGTTTTTAGTTTGCCTTAGATTACGATTTTGTATAAATTGCTTTAACTTTAAACTTTTTTCATGAATCTTAGGCTTCTTTTCTCCGGCCTCCCCGACCCGTGTCGGGGTCCCGGCTTTGGTCGGAGTGGGCGGACTTTCTCGCCCTGAATTGCCCGGTAATGCTTGATCCGCATTTCCAAGGGCCTCTTTTAATTTAGCAGATAGTAATGTTTCTTTGCCATTCATATTTTAAATTATATACCAAAAATTTTTTTATTAAGCGCTTTTTTTCTTAAGTGCTCGAAGCTCGTCGCGCTTTTTATACATAGGGGTTAGTTTTTTATTTATTTCCCCTAATGACTTGTAGAGCTGTGGTAAAACTTTCTCATTCTTTTCAGCCTTGGCTTTGCTTATAAATTTGTGAATAATTGATTTTTCTTCTTTCTTCTCACTTATTTCTTGCTGGAGCTTTTGTAATTCAACTCGCTTTGGTTCTAATTCGTCTTTCTTTAAATGAGGAATTACCTCCGGCTTTTTTACCGGCTGACCTTTGACGGAGGCGGGTTTCACTTCATATGGCAAAACTGACGGCGTACCCGGCACTTCAGACTTAGGCACGGGCCTTGGCCTTTCCTTTTTTGGAACAACCTTAGGTATTTCAGTTTTTGCAACTTCAGGAATATTTTTGGCTAATGCCTTTTGTTCATTTTCTTTAATTAATTCCGCCAGTTTATCTTTATATTTCTCGTTCTTGGCTTTGTTTATGATCAATTCCGCATCTTCCTGCGAAATTTGAGTATTCGGTTTATCGCCAATTCTGAAAGAATCTAACAGTTCTTTCAAATTTTCTCCCAAGAGAGCTTTTCTGATTAATCCGGGAATAAAAGTCTCCTTCATCCAGGGAGATACGTCGAGAGCATCAACCAGGGCATCGCTTTCGATTTCCTTTATTAAATCATTCAATTGGGCGATGGTAGGCTTACCCGCCAAAGCTTTACCATGTCCTTCCGTAGCCTTTGGCGTAGGAGGAGCGTTGGGAGGCTTATTTATTGTTGTTACTGATGGCGTTTGTTTCATATTTAGCCATTATAGCATAAATTCAATAAATCACAAGTTGCATTGACATTTTAGCCAATATCCTGTAGAAATAAGGCAGGACCTTCTTTGTTATATTTAATACGAAAAACTATGAATGTGATAGCGAAAAATATCGTTTTGCTCGACAAAAGATTTGAGAAAGAGCAAGAAACAGACGCTTTTCTCGATCAATGTTGTCTGGAGCAAAAACTAAAAAAAAGCGGCTTTAGAGACGTTATGCGCATTGAAAAAGGAAACAAAAGCATTTTGTATGTGCCACTGCCGGAAATAATTCAGGCAAAAACATACCAACATAGGATTCCTGAAGAAATGCTAAAAGCGGAGAAAGACCTCTCTTTCTCTTTCCACATAAACTTTAGCCAACGCCTGGAAGATGAGTACGGGACCCGAAAGCAAATTTGCAATTATAATGGTAAAATCATCGAGCCCTACCTGGTAAAAAACGGTGAAAATTACTATGATGTCAGAGGAGGATACATTATGGTCACTTTTAATAAAAAAGGAAATTCCACCATTAAAAAATTCTACCTGAAAAGGAGCGGAGATAAAGTGATTTATTATGTCGATCCGGAATACCTCTCGGCAGGAGAAAAATTATCTCCGCCATTAATGAAATTAAAAAATGCGCTTGACTTAATTAGATAACAACGTAACCGCTTAAAAGCCCTCGACTCATGTCGGAGGGATTTTTTTTTATTATCTGCAAACCGAATACCTCGTGGCTTGGTTCCACTGAAGTCACCACTCGAAGTGCCACGAGGATGAGATGGATTGCAGATAATAACCCCCTGAAATAAAATTTAATTTTATTAAATTTTATTTCAGGGGGTGAATAACTGCTCCGACCCAGGTCGGAGCAGTTATTCATTTCTTGAACGGAATGCCGAGGAGCTCAAAGAAGGCTAGGGCTTCAGCTTTGCTTTTAGCTGTGGTGACAATTGTGATCGCCATGCCGAAAACATCTTTCAGCTCTTCATCCGAAGTTTCGGGAAAAATAGTGTGCTCGCGGATGCCGATCGTCAAATTGCCGATATTGTCAACAGTTTTGCGGTCAATCCCCCGAAAATCTTTCGTCCGCGGCAGGGCAATGTTTAAGAATTTATCTAAAAATCCGTACATTTTCTTGCCGCGGAGCGTCACTACCACGCCTATCGGCTCGCCTTGCCGGAGCTTAAAACCAGCGATCGATTTCTTGGCTGCGCGAGAAGCGCCCTTTTGACCGGTAATTTTGGCTAAGCGATCCATCACTAAATCGTTTCGGTTTTTATCTTTCTGCAAAGCCGAACCAGTACCGGAATTTATGACCACTTTCGTCAAATGCGGAGCGGCCATTTTATTCTTGTAGCCGAATTTGCTCTTGAGCAATTCGAATGCCTTATTCTCTTTTTCTTTTATTGTTTTCATGATTTATATAATGCGAAATTACAAATTAATTTATGCGAATCATGCGAAAGAAGTGCCTTTGTCTTTTTCGCGTTATTCGCATGGGTTATTTCGCCATTTTCGCATTACTTTAAATTTTTCTAACATTTGAAACATGGATTGGCCTTTCAATTTCTATGATCTGGCCTTTTTCATTGCTTTTTTTTGGACGCTGATGCTTCTTAAACTTATTAATACCCTCAACTAAAACTTTATCAAGCGCCGGAAAAGCCCTCGAGACTTTGCCTTTTTTCCCTTTGTCCTTGCCGGTTAAAACTATTACGTTATCACCTTTCTTTATTTTCATATATTTGTTTAGACTATTATATTGCCTGCCCCGTAGTCAAATCCTTGATTTGTACTATGGGGTCTCCTTTTTTGATATGCATAATCTCTAATGATCTCTAATAAAATAATCTCAAATAATCTCTAATTTTTTCGCGAATATTCGCGAATGGTTCATTCGTGATCATTCGTGATTTACAAGACTTCCGGTGCCAGTGATATAACCGACTGAAAGCCTTTCTCACCGATCTCTCTCGGAATCGGGCCGAAAACACGCGTGCCTTTTGGTTCCCATGTTTTGCCCTTAACAAGAATTATAACCGCATTATCGTCAAATCTGATATATGATCCGTCTTTTCTTCTATAGGCGTTTTTCTGCCTAACCACCAAGGCATAATGCACTTCTTTCTTTTTGACGCTCTTGCGGGGCTCGGCTGTTTGAATGGAGACGACCACAATGTCACCCAATCCGGCGTATCTTTTTCTTGATCCGCCTAAAACCTTAAAAACCCGAGCTACTTTCGCTCCAGTATTATCAGCCACTTTTACGATTGTTCTTGGTTGAATCATGATAGATTTTAAAGGAGCGAAGATCGGTAATCCGATATGAGCGACTATTAAAATCATCACCCCGTTAAATAAAATTTAATTTCATTAAATTTTAATTTTGCTTTGCAAAATTATTTAACGGGGTTGTGCAAAATATAGTCGTTCGCTTCGCTCTCTCCTTATTTTACTACAAAATGCTTATCTTTGGAAATCGGTCGAGTTTCCTCAATGGTAACTTTATCGCCAATCTTATACTTATTATCCGGATCATGGGCCTTAAATTTTTTGTCTCGCCTTATGTATTTCTTGTACTTCGGATGCTTGACGTACCGGCTGACCAAAACCACCACGGTTTTATCCATCTTGTCTCCCACGACTACTCCTTTTAATTGTAATTTTATTTTCTTTTCCATAAGATCACTAATACCACTAATCTTGATCGAATACCGCTAATTTAAATTCGTGGTATTTGTTTAACATTAACATACTATCTGCTAATTACCTTTGTCTTGACTGGTAATTTTGTGCCGGCCTTTCGAAGCGCTTCTCTGGCCACGGCGTCCGAAACGCCGTCAACCTCAAAAATGACCCGGCCTGGGCCGACCTCGAAGCAATAACCTTTTGGATCGCCCTTGCCCTTGCCCATTCCTAATTCTGGCGGTTTAGCGGTATAAGGCCGATCCGGAAAAATCCTAATCCAAACCTTGCCTGTCTTGCCCAAATGTCTAGCCATGACCTTCCTGGCTGATTCAATCTGATTAGATTTTATTCGGTCGGTAGCAAGAGCCTTCAGGCCGAAAGAACCGAAAGATAAAGTGGTTCCTCTCGTTTCTATTCTTGGCTTTTTCGGATTGGACCGGTCGCTCTGCCATTTTCTAAATTTTACTTTTTTTGGTAATAACATAATAATTAGTTATCAAGTTATAAAGTTTGTAAAGTTATAAAGTAATTTCAAATTCGCATTCAACTTTATAACATTATATTGACTAGCGAGGATCATGTGAAAATTCATTTACACAATGTCCGAGCGACGTCAATATATCGTAATCGATATAACTTTATAAACTTTCTACTTTTTATTGAATATTTCTCCTTTGTAAATCCAAATCTTAATACCTAAATCTCCGTAAGGCAAGCTGGCCCGTTCACGAGCAAAACTAATATCAGCTCGGATAGTCTGAAGCGGTATGGAGCCGCGCTTGATCTGTTCACTGCGGGCAATTTCGGCGCCGCCGAGCCTTCCAGAAAGCTGTATCCGCACTCCTTCCACGCCCCGAACAGACATTATTTTCTCGGCGGCCTGCTTTAAAACTCTTCTGAAAGGGAGTCTCTTTTCCAGTCCTTCAGCAATGTTGTAAGCAAGGATGGCCGCATCAGCATCCGGATTTTGGGTCTCGACGATTTCAAGTTTAAAATCTTTTGGGATCGGTAATTTGCTTTTGGCCATGAATTGAAGCAAATCATTTTTAAGCTTAGCCGTACCGAGGCCTTCCCGGCCGATAAGCGTGCCCGGCCTCGATGTCCGAAGTATTAAGCGCAAGGACTCGCCCCGCCTTTCAACTTCAATCAAAGAAACATAGAATCCGCGAAGCTTCTTTTGCAGATATTCTCTAATCAAGACATCACCCTTGAGATTTTCTTTGAATTTTTTGGGTACCTTAAACCAGCGAGACTTCCAATCTCTTAATGTAACCAATCTATGGGCATATGGGTGAACTGTTTTGGACATAATGATTTCTCTACGAACTACGAATTTTGTACGAAAGTACGAAAAGAATTAAGAATTTGCATTGTTCGTATTTTCGTAATTTTTCGTATTTCGTAGACCATTTACTTCTTACTCTTTACTATCGGTTTTTTAATTTCGGCGGGTTTTTTCTCTTCCAATATAATCTTTATATGCGAAGATCTTTTCTTGATTTCCGAAGCTCTGCCGAAAGCTCGCGGCATAAAGCGCTTCAAGACCAGGCCTTTCTCCACCCGGACATCCTTTACAAAAAGATTCTCTGCCGGAACTTTAAAATTTTCAAGCGCATTGGCAATCGCTGACTCAAGTAATTTTTTCATCGGATCGGAAGCTCTTTTAATCAAAAAGGAAAGATCGTTTTGGGCGGCAGATACATTTTTACCCTTAATCAGATTCGCGACTAAGCGAACTTTTCTAGGTGACTGTCTGTAGTTTTTGAGTATGGCTCTCATGATTTTCTCTACGAAATACGAATTTTATACGAAAGTACGTAATCTCTACGAACTACGAACTTTGTACGAAAGTACGAAATTAATTGTTCGTACTTTCGTAATTTTTCGTATTTCGTAGAATATTTATTTCTTTATCTTCTCTTCCACCGTCGCTTTGGCCGCTTGAGCAGCCGCTATCTCGGCTTCTTTTTTCTTGGCTTCTAGCTCTTTTTGCATCTTGCCGCCATGCCTGATGAACTTGCGAGTCAAGGAAAATTCTCCCAATCGGTGACCGACCATATCTTCTCCAATTAAAACCTCTATAAAATCCTTGCCATTGTGAATGCCGAAGATAAAACCAACCATTTCCGGAGAAATCTGGGAATCGCGCGACCAGGTCTTAATTACCCCGGTCTTGAGCGGGTCTTTGCCTGAAATTTTTTTTAAAAGTTTCGGGTCAATGTATGGGCCTTTTTTTGCCGATCGTGTCATTATAATATTAGATTATTAATATTACTGAAAAAATAACAATAGTCAATTGTAATTTTTCTTTACTTCTTGCCGGTTTTTCTTCGGCTAATAATCAGCTGGTTCGAATATTTCTTAGGCTTCCTAGTCTTGACCCCCCGAGCCGGCTTGCCCCAAGGCGTCTTCGGCCCCGGCATGCCGATAGGCTGACGGCCCTCGCCGCCGCCGTGCGGATGATCAACTGGATTCATGGCACTGCCGCGAACGCTCGGACGGATGCCCCTCCAGCGGCTTCGTCCAGCTTTGCCAGAATTGACCAAATGATAATCTTCGTTGGAAACAACCCCGATAGTGGCGAAAGATTTTTCAGGAATCTTGCGCACTTCAGTTGATGGCATTTTAAGGTGGGTGTAGCCCTCGTAGTTGGCAACCACTTGAGCGAAGTTGCCGGCCGACCTGGCGATTTTTACTCCGCCGCCGGGCTTGAGCTCAATACTGTGGACGAAGGTGCCGACTGGAATATTCTTAAGCGGCAGGCGATTCCCCGCAGTAACCGGCGCTTTCTCGGAGACAATGAAAGTGTCTCCGACCAAGGCCCGGCTTGAAACCAAAATATATCTTTTTTCTCCATCAGCATACTGAACTAAAGCAATAAGGCCCGATCGATTAGGATCGTATTCTATAGTTTTGATCATAGCTCGGATATCTTTTTTGTTGTATTTAAAATCTATTTCGCGATAAAGACGATGCACGCCGCCGCCCTTGTGGCGGACCGTAATACGCCCTTGATTATTCCGGCCAACACCCCTCTTAAATCCCCGGGTCAGAGACTTCTCTGGCTCGGACCGAGTCAAAAGCCCCCTGTATGTGACAGTGGCCATATTTCTTCGCGATGGACTTGTGGGTTTGTATGATTTCATAAAAAAATTAAATCTATATTGCAATGCTTACTTCGCTTTACCACTTCTCGCCCCGTACTCAAAAATTTATGCATTCGATAAATTTTTGTAGTACTGGGGTGGTGATGTTGGTTTATAATGTTTCATAAGATCACTAATACCACTAATCTCGATCGAATACCACTAATATTTATTCGAGGTATTCGTATGAGATTCGAGGTATTCGTTACTTTATTTCTATTTTCTCGCCTTTCTTTAAATAAACATAGGCCTTCTTGCCGCCCCTTTTGATACCAGCTCGTCCTCGATAAATGACCCCCTTGTTCTTGACCCCTGCGGTCCTTATTTTAACTGGCTTTATTTTAAATTCTTTCTCAAAAGCTTTGCGGATCTCGGTCTTATTTTGGCCTTTTGGAATATTAAAAACATAGACGGATTGCTCGCCCAAAAAGGTGGCTTTCTCGGTGACTCGAGGACTAAAGTCGGACTTCTTGGTTATTTCTTTTTTTTCTTTATCTTTCGGCATGTTGTGGTATTTATTATAGCTTAGTCTTTAAAAATCCAAGGGAGTCTTCCGGCTTGGTAATAATGATATTCTTGCAGATAAGCACCTTGCTCGGATTAATATCTTTAAAATTAGTTAAGTAGACCGAGGGAATATTGCCGAAACTTTTCTCCAAAATTTTGTCTTGGCCAAAGTGAGTGATGCAGGTTTGCCTCTTTTTGCTCTCGGCAAACTTTTCTAATCCCGGAATCTTGCCCAAAGAATGAAGAACTTGAGTTGCTTTCTTTGTCTTAATTTCTTCCATCTCAATCTTGTCGACGAAGAAAACATGTCCGCGGCGAAGCTTTTCCGAGAGGGCCACTAAAAGAGCTTTAGTCCTCATCTTTTTATTAATTTTCTTTTTGTAACTTTTTTCTGCTCTTGGGCCGAAAGTGATTCCGCCGCCGATCCAGATCGGAGAGCGAGAAGAACCGTGACGAGCCCGGCCAGTTCCTTTTTGCTGCCAAGGCTTGCGCCCGCCGCCGCGCACTTCACTGCGAGTCTTGGTATGCGCCGTGCTCCTGCGTTTATTGGCGAGCATGCTGGTAATAACCTGATGGACTAAATCGCCATTCCAAGGCAGATTAAAAACACTCTCGGGTAAATCGATCTTGCCGGCTTTTTCTCCTTTTTGATTGTATATAATGGATTCCATGATTTTCTCTACGAACTACGAATTTTGTACGAAAGTACGAAATTAATTGTTCGTATTTTCGTAATTTTTCGTATTTCGTAGAATAATTATTTGCTTCTGATTTCCAACAATGTTCCTCTCCTCCCGGGGACAGCGCCAGAAATAAGAATTTGATTATTGTCCTTGTCCACCTCAAGCACTTTAAGATTTTTCACTGTAATCCTATCGCCGCCCATCCGGCCGGCCATGCGCATACCTCTCGCAACACGCCCGCCCGCGCGACCTCCGCCGCCAATGGCGCCTGGCTCTCTTTCTGAATGTTTCTGACCATGGGTTCTGGATCCGCCTTTGAATTTATGGCGCTTGACCACGCCCTGAAAACCCTTGCCTTTGGAAATGCCGCTGACACTTACTCTGTCGCCCTTGCTCAAATCCTCTGGGGGAGCTCCAACAAAAGTTGCCGCCGAGGTTTTTCCTTGGTCGTCAAAATACTGCACCATATCAATTTTTTTCCCTATAATCTTCATGACTGATTTTAAAGGAGCGAAGCGACTATTAAAATCGTCACCCGGTTAAATAAATTTCTTTCAAAGAAGAAATTTAAAATTTGATTAATCAAATTTTATTTAACTGGGTAAGGAAAATTACAGTCTCTCACTCCGTTCGTTCCTTAATTTTCACTTATTTCATCGTCACTTCAATATCAACCCCCGAAGGTAAATTTAAATTGGTCAGAGATTCAATAGTCTTCTGATCCGGATTCAAGATGTCGAGCATGCGCTTGTGAATCCTGATTTCAAACTGCTCTCGAGAATTTTTGTAGATGAAAGGAGAGCGGTTGACGGTATATTTTTTAGTTTCGGTCGGCAATGGAACCGGACCGACAATTTTAGCATTATGCCGAAGCGCCGTATCCATAATCTGCTTGACCGAGGCATCGAGAATTTTATTTTCATAAGCGCGCACGCGGATTCGAAGCCTTGGCGCTTCTTCCCCGCCTCGCGTCGACTTGTCTCCGCGAGTCGAGGCGGGCTGCTTCGCCGCGGGCTTGCCCGCCGATGAGGCGGGCATAATTTTCTTAGCCGCAGCTTTTTTAGCTGAAACAGCCTTTGGAGCTTTTGGGGTCTTAGCTGTCTTTGTAGTTTTAGTTTTTGTAACCATATTTTTTAAATCCCAAGCACCAATCAATTTAAGCACCAAATTACAAGCACCAAATTACAAACAAATTCTAATGACCAAAATCCGACCTCCCCTTTCATCCCCTCCTTATAAAGGAGGGGAAAGAGGGGTGGTAGAATTTTGAATTTAGAATTTTGATATTGTTTGTAATTTGTGATTTGGGATTTGTGATTTAATAAGGTGATTTGGAATTTGTGATTTGGAATTTTCCAAAATTTTGGCTACGCCAAAATTTTTGTGACCACTCCCGCGCCAACGGTCTTGCCGCCTTCACGAATGGCAAATCTTTGTTTCTCTTCCAAGGCAACCGGAGCAACCAATTTAACTTTTAGATTAACCGTGTCTCCCGGTACGACCATTTCTACTCCGGCCGGCAGTATCGTCTCGCCGGTCACATCGGTCGTCCGCATGTAGAATTGCGGTTTATAGCCGTTGAAAAATGGAGTGTGCCGGCCGCCTTCTTCCTTCTTCAAGATGTAAATTTCAGAATCAAATTCGGTGTGAGGAGTGACGCTGCCCGGCTTGGCCAGAACCTGTCCGCGCTCAATATCTTCTTTCTTGGTGCCGCGGATAAGAATACCGGCATTGTCTCCGGCAATGCCTTCCGAAAGTGATTTATTGAACATCTCAATGCCGGTAATAATTGTCTTTTGAGTCGGCCGGAGTCCGATGATTTCAACCTCCTCATTTAATTTCACTTTGCCTCTTTCAATGCGGCCAGTTACGACAGTGCCTCGGCCTTCAATTGAGAAAATATCTTCAATCGGCATTAGAAATGGCTTATCAGTCTCGCGAACCGGCAGTGGAATGTATGTATCGATCGCATTTACAAGCTCCATAATTTTCTTGGCCCACTCATCGTTAATATCTTTTGCCTCCAGGGCTTTGAGTCCAGAGCCGCGGATAACCGGTACGCTTTTGCCATCAAAACCGTATTTTGTCAGAAGTTCTCTCATTTCCTCTTCAACAAGATCAATCATGTCTTTATCATCCACCATGTCGACTTTGTTTAAGAAGACAATAATATTCGGCACTCCAACCTGCTTGGCCAAAAGAATATGTTCGCGCGTCTGGGGCATCGCTCCGTCAGTCGCGGCAACAACAATAATCGCCCCGTCCATTTGAGCGGCGCCGGTAATCATATTCTTAATGTAGTCGGCGTGTCCGGGAGCATCAACGTGGGCATAGTGGCGGTTTGGCGTCCAGTACTCGCTGTGGTGCAGCGCAATTGTAATACCGCGGGCTTTTTCTTCCGGAGCATTGTCAATCTGGTCGACTCCCTCGGCCCGAGCGCCATAGCCGCCTCCGGCCAGATTCAAAACATGCAAAATACCTGCGGTTAAAGTTGTCTTGCCATGATCAACGTGACCAATGGTGCCCACATTCAAGTGAGGCTTATCTCTTTTAAATTCTTCTGCCATATTTCTTCTAATCGATAACCCGCATAAAAATTAGCCAAATATGCGAGCATCTCTAAAATAACTAATAACTAATAACTAATAACTAATAAAACAATTAGAATTCGCATGAGCGCATTTGTCCTAGACCGGTCCGAGACCAGTCGGACTTAGGTAGCGCGCATTGTTGTTTTTTGACTCGATGTCAAAAAACGACAACCCTAACCGCATTAAGCGTAGAATTTCATCATAGCAAATCAGAAATAGATGTCAAATTCACAGGGGATAAAGAAAAAGACCCCGCATTTAAGGGGTCCCAAACTGCTTCTTAAGGAGTATTTTAAGCTCAACGATTTTTTGTTTTCTATACTCGTCAAGCTTATTCAATTTGCGAAATTCTCGTATAATTATGCCATGAAGGCTTTCATGGCATTGTCGGAAAACAAGCTCATCTCCTTTCACCTTGAAAGAAAAATGCTGGTGCAGGAGGCCGCAGTTAGACTGCGCCTCGCGGCAGAAATTAACCACCTCTCCCTCGGAAAGAACAAGTTTCCCGTGTTGATCGCAAATTTTGCCTTTACCAAAAGTTACCTCCCATTCCTCGCTTATTTGGTCAAACTCATAAAATTTTTCAATTTCTTCCACTTTTGGCAAGCTAAACTGCGCCCAAAGTGCAGCCGGATACATCGCGGCCATCAGTATAAAAATTGCTTTTTTCATGATGTTTAAATTTATTAAAAGTTCAAAGGATTCACTATTTTCAAACTATTCTTTTCAATCAAGATTGTCAAGAAAATAAAGGTCCTCGGGGCAGAGCCCCGAGGTATTATAGGAATTCGCTTTGCTCGTTCATTCGCGCGGCAAGCCGCGCGGTATTAGACCTTTGATTCGACGTCGACTCGGACATCGTGAATGTGATTACACATTCACATGCTCCTCGCTCGTCGAAATAAAAGGTAAAGGGTAAAGGGGGGCAGGCCCGCCTGCCATCGCCTAAATGCTGATTATTTGGTAATAAAGATTATTGTAAAATTGATTACTTTATCTTTATAGTCACACTAATCGCTCTGGCATTGGCGGGCAGGCATCTTGCTATTGTTTTCGTGATGTAATGATTGTCTCCGCAACATTTTGAGGCACGATATCGTATCGGAAAAATTCCATAGTAAAGCCGGCCCGGCCTTCGGTCATCGAGCGCAGAGACGTCATGTAGCCGAACATTTCCGAGAGCGGCACCACGGCCTTGATAACTTTATACATGCCGCGCTCCTCCGTCCCCTCAATCAATCCGCGCTTGGAGGAAAGATTGCCGGTAATATCACCCATGAATTTATCCGGAGTAACCACTTCCACTTTCATCATCGGCTCAAGGATAACTGGCCTGGCGCGCCGGGCAGCGTCTTGGACTGCCATAGAGGCGGCAATTTTGAAAGCCATTTCATTCGAGTCAACTTCGTGGTAAGAGCCGTCGTAAAGATCTACGGAAACATTCACCATTCTGTAGCCAGCCACTACGCCTCGTTCCAAGCCTTCTTTAAGGCCTTTCTCCACGGCCGGAATATATTCCTGCGGAATGGCGCCGCCTTTGATGCTGTTGACGAATTCAAAACCGCCGGAACGCTTGGTATTCTTCGGCAGATCTTCCGGCAAAACTGTCATGTCCATCGGCTTGACGCGAATCCTGACATGGCCATAATTGCCGCGGCCGCCCGACTGCTTGATATATTTGCCTTCTGCTTCGGCCTCGCCTGCAATAGTCTCGCGGTAAGCGACTTGCGGCTTGCCAACATTGGCCTCTACGGAAAATTCGCGCTTCATTCGGTCAACAATGATTTCCAGATGCAGTTCGCCCATGCCCATGATAATCGTCTCGAGCGTTTCCGGATCGGACATTACTTTGAATGTCGGATCTTCTTGAGAGAGCCTGTTTAAGGCCATGCCCATTTTCTCCTGGTCGGCTTTGGTTTTCGGCTCAATCCGGAGAGAAATGACCGGCTCCGGGAAAACAATTTTTTCAAGAATAATCGGATTATCTTCATCGCAAATCGTGTCCGAAGTGACAGTGTCCTTGAGGCCGACTGCCGCGGCAATATCGCCGGCAAAAACTTTTTTTACTTCTTCCCGATCATTGGCATGCATTCGAAGGATACGGCCAATCCGTTCCCGATTACGAGTTCTGGGATTGTAAACATAAGAGCCGGATGAGAGCGTCCCGGAATAAACTCGGAAGAATATGAGCTGGCCGACAAAGGGATCGGAGGCAATCTTGAAAGCAAGAGCTGAAAAAGGTTCAGTGTCGTTGGCGTGACGCTCGATTGGTTCCTCTGTTTCAGGATCAATCCCCTTTATCGCGGGGAGATCAAGAGGGCTGGGCAAATAATCAGCGACCGCGTCCAGGACTAATTGGACGCCTTTATTTTTCAAAGCCGAACCGCAGTAAACTGGGAAAATTTTGTTTTCAATAACGGCCTGGCGTAAAACTTTCTTTAAAGTATCCAGCGGAATTTGCTTGCCTTCAAAATACTCGCTTAAAACGGCCTCGTCATTTTCCACTATTTTTTCAACAAGTAGAGTGCGGTATCTTTCAGCGTCGGCCTTAAGTTCCGGCGGTATTTCAGCGGGCGTAACCTTTTCGCCTTTCTCGCCCTCAAAGCGAAAAGCTTTCAAGAGCAAAAGGTCAATGACGCCCTCGTGATGCTCTTCAAGACCGATCGGGATTTGCATCCGGACAGCATTCTTGGTTAGGCGCTCCAGGATCGAAGCAAAAGAACGCTCGAAAGAAGCGCCGGTGCGGTCAAGTTTATTGATAAAACAAATGCGCGGAACATTGCCTTCATCGGCATAGCGCCAGTTGGTTTCCGATTGCGGCTCAACGCCAGCCACGCCGTCAAAGACAACCACGGCGCCGTCAAGCACCCGCAAGCTTCTTTTTACTTCAACGGTAAAATCAATGTGGCCGGGCGTATCAATAATATTAAAACGATGTTTGAATTCACTAGTCGGCTTGCCCTCCGTAGCCTTGGCGTAGGAGGGGGTCCAAAAACAAGTGGTGGCGGCGGCGGTGATAGTAATGCCGCGCTCCTGCTCCTGCTCCATCCAGTCCATAATCGCCTCGCCTTCATGAACTTCGCCGATTTTATGCGACACGCCGGTGTAAAACAAAATACGCTCGGAAACCGTAGTTTTTCCGGCATCAATGTGGGCAATAATGCCAAAATTTCTTACTTTTTCTAGTGGATATTCGCGTTCCATAAGTTCGCTTCGCTTACTACCGATCAACTCTGATTTATCCCGACCAGAAGCGTCGGGACTGATCAACCCTGATTTGCCGGTGTTAATCTGTTCAACAACCCATGGGATAATTCTGTGCTGATCCGTAATTTTATTTATCTTAATAAAAAAAACACGCAATGTTGTGTTCGATAAATATAACTCATTCCTCCCTTTTTTGCAAATAAAAAAGCAGTCTCGAGTTAGAGCCCGCTTTGTTAATTTTGCTGTTTTTTAACTAATTCATTAAATTTTTTCTTGCTTAAGCCAATTTTTTTTAAAATATCTTTTATCGGCATTTTAAAGTTAAACGTTATGCCTATGGCTTCAGCTTTTTCTTTAAGCTTCTCCAACACAATAATTTGAGCTCTTTCTTTTTTCTTTTCCCAAGATGCCGGATAAAGTACATTATCGTCTCCATTGGCTGAGCAAAAATAAGAAAGACGGTCAAAAGAATCCATTGCTTTTGTTCTCATTTTCTTTGGTTTTTAAATAACGATTAGTTTAACTCCGTTCAAATGCACAATATCAAATATGGATATTTAGTCAACCCAATCTACGCCATGGCGTAGATGTATCTAGACATCTATTATAAAAGCAAAATCCCCTTTCGGGGATTTTTTTATCAGTGCAAATTAGTTTTAAAATCAGGGTTGATCAGTAGGTAATTTTTGTAATCAAAAATTACCAGGCGAAGTGCGCAAAAGCTTTGTTGGCCTCGGCCATTCTGTGCATATCATTTTTCTTTTTAACAGCTACGCCCTCGCCTTTCGCGGCCGCCATCAATTCCGTAGCCAATTTAAAATGCGCCGGTTTGCCCTTGCCTCCGCGGGCGGCATCTCGGAGCCAGCGCATGGAAAGGGCAAGCCTTCTTTCGGCCCTGACTTCTCTCGGCACTTGATAATTGGCGCCGCCGATTCGCTTCGAACGCACCTCAAGGAGAGGCCCGGCATTTTTGATCGCCTGATCAAAAATCTCAAGCGGGTTTGGGTTGCCTGTTTTTTCTTTTATTAAATCAAGGGCCCGGTAGACCACTTTTCGAGAAACATCCTTCTTGCCGTCATACATAATATAGTTAATAAACTTCGCTAATTTCTGCGAATTATAAATTCTGTCCGGACTAGTAATATTTCTATTTTTTATTGGTCTACGCATTATAAAAAGTAAATTAAGTGAATTAAGTGAATTAAGTGAATTAAGTGAATCAAGCTTACCTCGCTTAATTTACTTGCCTCGCTTACTTAGCTGGTTTTGGCCGTTTCACTCCATATGAACTTCGGCCCTGCTTCCTCCCTTCAACGCCGGTCGTATCCAAAACTCCCCTGACAATGTGATAACGTACGCCAATCAAGTCCTTGACGCGGCCGCCGCGCAACATGACCACCGAGTGCTCTTGCAGATTATGCCCGATGCCGGGAATGTAAGCGGTCACCTCGGAGCCGTTGGTTAGGCGAACACGAGCAATTTTCCTTAGAGCGGAGTTCGGCTTTTTAGGAGTAATGGTCGTAACTTTCGTACAAACGCCCCTCTTAAAAGGAGAGTTATAAAAAACCGGCCTGTTCTTAAGCACATTAAAACCGCGCCGCAAGGCAGTGGTGCGGGTTTTCTTGACTACGCTCTTTCTTTTCCTTTTTATTAATTGGTTAGTTGTAGGCATAAAACATATATTACTTAAATTATCTGTTTTGCAAAACCCTAATTAAAATTACCACTTCTCGCCCCGTACTCAGAAATTTGTG
>Ga0209542_10005395_pt1 | contig 25506 bp, 23 predicted proteins | sample RifCSPhighO2_01_FD_184028 | JGI IMG/M metagenome (GOLD analysis project Ga0209542, IMG submission 184028) | Soil microbial communities from Rifle, Colorado - Rifle CSP2_plank highO2_0.1 (SPAdes) (version 2) | ecosystem: Environmental > Terrestrial > Deep subsurface > Rock core/Sediment ...
TATTACCAAAATAAAATCAGCTAGCTGCACCGCCAGGTTGGCAAAACGGTCGCCGTATAGACCGGGTCGCCCGACAAACAAAGGATTGTCACTATCAATTAGATCGATTCCAAGCCGACTGGTAGCAACCGGGATTTTGACTTGTTTTATTAATTTCAAAAAAGATTCTTGGGCGTCGGCGACACGAACTCCTTGTCCCACGATGAGTAGTGGGTGCTTGCTTTTATAAAGCATGGAGAGCGTTTTTTTAACAGCGCTTTTGATTGAACCATTTGTTTTTGTTCTTGGTATCTCAAAATGTTTAAGTAGTGTTTCCGGTACTTCCATTCGCTGGACGTCCAATGGTACTTCAAGCCAAACTGGACCTGGCCGTCCCGTCTTTGCAAGGTAATAGGCTTTTTCCAAATGATAAGCGATGTCTGACGGGTCTGATATTGTGACGAAATATTTAGTGATTGATTTGGCGAGCGGTTCAGTAAATATTCCTTGAAGCCCATATTGTCTGATATTGGTACGCTTCATATAGTTGACATTAGAAAGCGGAGATTGACCGGAAAGAACCATCATCGGAGCCGAGTCGGTCCAGGCGCCGGCAACTCCATTTAAGGCATTAATTGCTCCAGGACCTGCGGTGACCATGGCCACTCCTAATTTTCCCGAGATTCGACCATAAGCTTCAGCAGCCATAGCAGCGGCTTGTTCATGGTGATTAAAAATTGGAGTAATCTTTTTCGAATTGTAAACCGCGTCATTTAAAAACATTACTTGCCCACCTGGGATCATGAAGATAGTATCAACCCCTTTGTCTTCCAGGAATTTAATTATGTAATCACTGACTCTCATGTTAATGATTCAATTTGAAAATTTTCTGCGGTTTTTTCTTTGGTCTGTTTTAGATTCATGGCAACGTCTATTATAGCATCTTCCTGGCCAGCGACAATATGTCTTTTGCCCAGCTCCATAAAAATATCGCGGACGTCCACCCCATACTTCTCTGCCGCTTTTTGAGCATGAGGAGCAAAGCCAGAGAAAACCCCTGCCAAACCGCTACTTAAGGTCATCTTATTTATTTCCTGGGAATGAGTCATAAAGCCGGAGACGATTTCTTCACTAATATCCATGAGTTTATATAAATTAAGATTTGTTTCATAACCTAATTTCTGTAGTACTGCGACTAGCACCTCCATCTGACAATTACCAGCGCCAGCACCAAAGCCGCGTGAAGTAGTGTCGACAATAGTAGCCCCATTTTGTACCGCCATTAGCGAATTGGCAATGGCGAGCCCGAGATTATTATGGGCATGGAAACCAACGTCAATTTTAAGCCCCGATACCAGAGCACTCACTTTTCTTTTAACATCTTCTGGTAGATAGGCGCCGGCCGAATCCATAAGAATGACGCCTGTTGCCCCGAAGCTTTCCATAAGGCGCGCCTGCTCAAGCAGTTCAGTAGCTGATATCATATGGCTCATCATGAGTATGCCATAAGTTTCCAGATTATTTTTTACGGCAAACTCAATATGCTGTCGGGTGACGTTGGCCTCGGTGCAGTGACTGGCAACCATAAGCGCCCGGATGCCGATGGCAAGCGCCGGCGCCAGATTGTCTTTGATAGTGCCAAACCCGGGAATAAGGAATGCTGATAGCTTAGTTTTTTTAAGATATTTTTTGGCAGTTTTTAACATTTCACCATCGGGAATTGCTGAAGTTCCGAGGTGAAGAGAAGAAGCTCCTAAACCATTGCCATGACCAACCACGAGAATTTTAATTCCTGCCAACTCAGCGGCAACACTATAGTCGGCAATATTTTTCGCTGATAATTGATGACTAATGGCATGAGAACCGTCACGAAGTGTGGAGTCGATAATTAATATTTCTTTTTTCATTTTCTATGACATTAATTTATTTTTCGCATATTGTTCCGCTATGACAATAGCCGCGGCATTAATTATATCAAGGTTTCCGGCATAATCTGGTAAAAAGTCTCCTCTCCCTCTGACCCTCATCATAACAATCAGTCGATTATTTTCGGAAATGGGTCCTAGGATTATTTCATATCCCGGGACATATTTTTTTATTTCGGCGACTATCCTTTTAATCCCCTTTTTGATTTTAGGTAGGTTAGGATTTTTGATAAGGGCATAAATAGTATTATTCATGAGAATTGGCGGTTCGGCTGGGTTGAGAATTATTATTGCTTTAGCCGATTTGATACCAGAAAATTCTCTAATTGACTCGGCAGTAGTTTGGGTATATTCGTCAATATTGTCGCGTGTCGCTATGCCGGCTGATTTAGAAGAGATGCTGGAGACGATTTCGACATATTCTGTCTCGGGATGTACCTTAAGAATTTCGGCAATGATGGGGATTGTTGCCTGGCCGCCGCAGGTGATCATATTAACATTAGGAATGTTTAAACAGGAATCAAGATTGATTAAAGGGACGCACATTTTGCCTATTCTGGCGGGAGTCATGTCGATGGTAAAAATACCGAGTTTTTTAAAGATTGGGGCATTTATTTTGTGAGCACTGGCCGAGGTGGCATCAAAGACAATGTCGACGATGCTGGGATATTTCTTGAAAACATCAATTGACTTTGTTGACGTCGGGATACCCATCTCAATGGCTCGTTTGATGCCTTCAGAGTCGGCGTTAATACCAGCAAACATGCGACATTGCAAAACCTTGGAGCGTTGTATTTTTAGAAGTAGATCCGTACCGATATTGCCAGTGCCGATGATGCCGACATTTACCATTTTTGGCTTTTTTTGCTTTTGATTGGCGGGAATTTTTTTCATAAATTAATAGTCTCTTTAACGATATGAGTGGGGCGACCTTTGACTTCTTCATACATTCTGGCCAGGTATTCGCTGATAATACCAAGGATAAAAAATAGCACGCCAAAAAGAAAGAGCATGATGAGAATTATTGTTGCCGCGCCCGGCGCTTGTCTCCCTTGCACAATAAACAGTCCTAAATAAAATAGCCCTAATAAAAAGGAAACAATAGTTAAGGTAATTCCAGTTATCGAAACCAACCTTAGCGGAAAATAGGAAAAGGAAAAGATGCCGTTTGAGGCCACTTTTAAAACTGTTTTTAAATCAGCCTTTGATTCCCCAGCAAATCTGTCTTTTCGATCAAAGGGAATCCCAACACTTTTAAATCCCGTCCAAGCAACCAGCCCGCGTAGATATTTGTTTTGTTCGGGCATCTCGTTTATCGCGGTATAAACCTTGCGATCAATAAGGCGAAAGTCACTGGCGTTAACTGGAAAGATATTACCAGTCAATAGATTCATGATTCGATAAAAAACATGTGACATAAAATTACGAGTCAAACTGGCGGTTCTTTTTTTGACCACACCATAGACAATTTCATGGCCTTCTTCCCATTTCTTGACAAATTGAGGAATAACATCAAACGGTTCTTGAAGATCAGCCATCATAATAACTAATGCGTCCCCTGTTGCATATCTCATCCCAGCCGCTATCCCTCCATCAGCAGAGAAGTTACGGGACAGCCGAAGGACTTTAATTCGCGAGTCCTTTTTGCCCGCGGCCTGGAGAATGGCAAATGACTTATCGTGCGAACCATGTTCAACGAATATTGCCTCCCAAGAATATTTTTTTTGGGAATTAAAAAAAGCCGTTATTTGACGAATAAGTTCAGGAAGATTGTCTTCTTCATTATAAACAGGAAAGACAAAGGATAAGAGTTTGTGTTTAATCATAAACGTTTGTACATAATAAGACCTTTATAGTATACTACACTTCGTGGCTGAATCCAAAACTCAACGTCTCCAGAAAAAGGCTTACCATATTAGAGAAAGTATGTTCCAAATGCTAGTTCCTACAGTGACCCATCATATCGGATGTTCTTTGGATATTGTAGAAATTCTTACCGTTTTATATTTTCATGTAATGACTGTTTTTCCCAAGAATCCTGAATCAGAAAAACGGGATATTTTTTTGTTAAGTAAAGGGCATGCAGGACTAGCGCTATATGCGACATTAGCAGAAAGAGGTTTTTTTTCAAAGAAAGCGCTCGATTCATATGATAAGGATGGTGGACTTTTACCGGAACATGCTTCTCGCGTTGTTCCTGGTATCGAACTATCGACAGGTTCATTGGGTCATGCATTGCCCGTTGGTTTAGGATTTGCTCTGGATTTCAAACGATTGAAAAAAAAGAATAGAGTGTTTGTCGTTATGTCTGATGGAGAATTGGATGAAGGATCAAACTGGGAGGCATTTTTATTTGCCAATCAACATAAGCTCGACAATGTTTGCATTATTATTGACTACAACAAATTTCAGGGATTCGGAAAAACAAAAGATGTAATAAATCTGGATCCACTTCCAGAAAAATTTAAGGCGTTTGGGTGGGATTCGTATGAGGTTGACGGACACAACATGACAGAAATGATAAGGATTTTTAATAAAGTAAAAGACAAAAAGAATAAAAAGCCATCAGCGATAATTGCTCATACCATTAAAGGAAAAGGAGCGTATTTTTTTGAAGGAAAATTTGAATCACACTATCACTCTCTTTCCCCTGAGCAAATCAAGGAGTTGCAGGATGAGCATACAAAAAAACACCTATGAGAGCGGGAATCATAAGCACCATTCAGGAATCAATGAGGAAGAATAAAAATATTTATTTCCTTGCGGGAGATCTGGGATACTCCGTACTTGAGGAAATGCAAAATGAATTTCCTGAGCGAGTGATTAACATTGGCGTCGCTGAACAGAATATGACTGGTATAGCCGCAGGTCTTGCCCTATCAGGGAATAAGGTTTACGTATATTCCATTATCCCGTTTGTCACCATGAGATGCTTCGAGCAAATTAGAAACGATATTTGTTTTCATAATCTAGATGTTACTATTTTGGGAGCTGGGGCAGGATTGATGTATGGAATATTAAGTGCCACGCATTTTGCGTTAGAGGATGTTTCTATTATGCGATCACTCATTAATATGACCGTGTTTTGCCCAGCAGATGAGGCAGAGGCCGTTTTAGGGATGAAATATTTGCAAAGAAGCAAGCATCCGGCATATGTTCGAGTAGGAAAAAGAACCGAGCCAATTATTTACGAAAAATCCTTTCCCTTCACGTTTGGAAAAGCTCACGTGATTAAAAAGGGGCCGGATATCGTCATATTTTCCGCCGGCCCCCTATTGTATAATGTTCTTCTTGTTGATCGAGAACTGGAGAAAAAAAATATCCACGCAACAATTGTTGATATGCACACGATCAAACCGCTTGATGAGGCAGCGGTCAGAAAACTGAGCAAAGGAAAGAAAATGGTCTTTACGGTTGAGGAACATAGTAAATTTGGCGGACTAGGCTCTGCCGTTGCCGAAGTAATTGCCGCTGAGAAAAATGCTCCTCCTCTTGGAATCATTGCCGCAGATGAAAAATACCCCAAAAGAATTGGTGGTCACGAATACCTAAGAAACGAATATGGGTTGTCTGTCGAAAAAATAGTTTTAAAAATTACTACTTCTCTGAAGAAAAATTCATGAGTACTAGAAAGAAGAAAATTGCCGTCGTTATTCCCTGCTATAACGAGCAGGATAATATAGTAGCAATGCATTCGAGATTAAGCGCGGTATTTAAGAAACTTTCATATGACTATGAATTTATTTTTGTCGATAACGGAAGCATAGATAATTCTCAGAATGTTTTTCGAAAAACAGCAAAAAAAGACGCTCACGTTACTATCCTAAAGCTCTCGAGAAATTTCTATAAATCTCAGGGCGCGTACACAGCGGGTATTGATTACTCAGATAGCGATGCCGTTGTTTTAATTGATGGGGATATTCAGGATCCACCAGAAGTGATTCCCCAACTTATCAAAAAATGGGAACAGGGATTTGATGTTGTGTACGGGTCCCGCATTAAACGAAAGGAGTCACTAGCTCGTCGTGTTGGTTATAAATTATTTTACAGACTCTTTAAAAAGGTTTCATATATAGATATTCCGCTTGATGCTGGGGATTTTTCATTGATTGATAAAAAAGTTGCCGAAATTTTTAGAAAGCTTCCTGAAAAAAATAGATACATTCGTGGATTGCGTGCGTGGGTTGGGTTTAGAAGTGTTGGTGTCCCTTATAATAGAAATGAAAGGTATCGAGGGTTTACGACAAATTCATTTGTTGATAATATTCGGTGGGCGCTTTTTGCTATTTTCTCATTTTCTTATGCACCGCTAGAACTCATTTCCTGGTTCGCCTTTGGTGCTGTTGGTGTTTCCGCTATTGCGACGATTATCTTTATTATTCGCTACTTCACATTTCCGGGAACTCCCCGAGGGATTCAAACGGTATTGCTTACCGTGTTGTTCTTTGGAATGTTTCAATTAATATGCTTTGCGATATTTGCTCATTACATGGGCATTATGTTTGAAGAAATCAAGGGAAGACCGAAGTATATTGTTGAAGAAGTTTTTAAGAAGAATACTTTGAAAGGAAAGAAGTAAAGACCTCTTTTATTCTATTGATGTGTTTCTTTTCTAGTCCATGATGGCAGCCGATGACGATACCTCTTCGCATAACGGCCTCAGTAACTTCATACGGTTTTTTCATTTTTCTATGTTGAATTTTGCTGAAACCTGGCTGCTTTAAAATATTGCCCGTGAAAATAGGCCGTGTCTGTATGTTGGCTTTTTCGAGGTATGATGCCAGTTCAAGGCGCTTAAACGGCGTATTTTCACGTAACGTTAATGGAAATGCCATCCACTGTGTTTTTAGGTGAGGATGTTGCTTTGGCAAAATAAAGAAGGACTCATACTTTTGGAAAAATTTATACAGATCAGCAAAATTTCTTTCACGGATTTTTCTAAATGTGGGGAGCCGCTTCAACTGAACATTTCCAAACGCGGCTCCCATTTCGAGGGGTAAAAAGTTATAGCCAATTTCATCAAAAATAAACTTGGCATCATATGGAATATTTCCTAGTTTTCCTTTAAAGCGAATATTAATGTCCTCGGATTCTGAAAATAACGAGGAACTTCTTCCCCACCCCCTTAATACTCTGACACGATCGTACCATTCAGGCTTGTTTAAAAGCAAAATTCCCCCACCGCCACCGGCGGTGATAATGTGTGATCCGTAAAAACTAGTTACAGAAATATCTGAATATGACCCGGTTGGTTTTCCGAGGAATGTTGCCCCAAGCGTGTCGCACGAATCCTCTATAAAATAGAGCTTATGTTTTTTTGCAATATCTCTGATTCTCTTGATATCACCTGAATTTCCAAGAAGGAGAGGAATCATGAGTGCTTTTGTTTTTTTTGTGATAAGAGATTCAATCTGATCGACATTAATATTGTATGTTCCTTCCTCGACATCGGCAAAAACTGGAATGAGACCTTTCATAACAATGGGGCCAACAGTGGTTGCAAATGTCAAAAGAGGCGTAATGACTTCTGATCCTTTTGGAAGATTCAGAAGTTCGAACGCTAATAAATTTGCTGACGAGCCAGAATTGACCATAACCCCATACTTTTTTGCATACATTTTTGCGATGCTTTTTTCAAATTGCTGAATTTCCTTTCCCATTATGGTGCGATGTTCATCAAGGACTTGAACGACTCGTTTTTTTTCTTCATCACCGTGAACTGCTTGACCGTAGGGAACGCGAAGTAAAGAGGATTTTTTCGCCATGCGTAGATTATATAGGCCGTATCTGTAATTTACAAGTGATTTTTATAAAACAGTCGAGTATTAATCCAATATTTGAAAACTTCCCTCATGAGGCGGAAAATTGTTTTGAAATTTGAGGTACTGGTGCCACCATGACGGGAATAATCGTTGATCTCAACTTCATTGACTGGAAGATGAAGTTTTTTAGATTTATCCAGCAATTCCAGATCAATCATACTGTCGGTGAAGGAGAGGCGCAATCTTTCAGAATCTTTCCGGGAAAAAATATTCGGATTACCATTGATATCTCGTGCGGAAATGGTAAATAACCAGTGGCAGGCGGTGTTATAAATTAATGAACCAAAGGAACGAGAGGAATTTTCTCGCTGGACGCGGACGCCGTGAAGTACTTGGTCAGGGTGTTTCTGGAATTGTTTTAGGGCGCGCATCAGGTCGGCTGACTTGATGCGCGCACAATTAAGATAACAAATATATTTCCCCCGGGAATGCTTGATGCCATGAAGAATTCCCAGGCCGTAGCCACCGGCCTTCAATTCATATGCGGAAACATTAGGGAGTTTTGCTGCCATCTGTTGACATACCACAAAACTCCCATCGGTAGTGCCATTTACCACCGCAATCAATTCAAAAGAGAGTTTTCCCTTAGTTAATGTCCGATGATATTCCTCAATCACCCTTTCGATATGATCCTGCTGATTCATCACTGGGAAAACAATGGAATAATCGATAGCTCTTTTCATTAGAATGAGGAGTCCGGTTGGGCTGATTCATCAGCGAGCAAATAATAACTGAAAAGCTTTTGATCAGGTCCGATGATCATGATAAAGGCCTCACCTTTATTGGGATAGATTGACTGGTCACGCGGCACGTCAACGTACAGCCTCTTTCCAGAAACCTCATGATTAACTAAAAATCCAATCGGATCGCCATGAGAAATAAAAATCGTTGCCTGTCCAGTTATTAGACTCTTTGCTTCCGTCCAAAAGAGACGACTGGTACGGTTTATTATTTCTGCTGGAGTTTCATGATTATACTTTCCCCAGCGGGAAGGGTCAAAAGCGTCGCCCTTCATTTGCTTCCATTTTGCCAAGAGCATACCTTCTTGATAAGGACCGGCCGCACGGACCTCATCAATCGCCGCATTCTCGGTGATATTTTCTTTATTTAGGTGGAGTGTCCTGTTAAGCTCATTGGCTGACTCGCGAGCTCGAGTTTCCGGGCTAATAATGATTCTCTGAACAGCAAACTTTCTTTCCTTAATAAATCCCCCAATATTTTGCATTTTGGTGATACCGATCTCACTTAAGTGCATGATATCCTCAGGTTTCATTACCGAATCGCGATTATAAACGATACTTCGGGGATTATTAAGATCGCCATGCCTAGAGAGAATAATATATTTTGGTCCGTAGTCACGCATTTCATCAAGGATCTGGTCGACACTAATGTGGAGTTCTTTTAGCCAGGCATGGGTCGCCTTGATAACGAATGCCTGAAGGACGGCGCCTTGTTGTCTTCTTTCAATCGCCCAGTTGACTGTCGGCCACTGGCTCAAAGGCTCATAGCGATCTTCCTGAGTTTTAAGATACTCCAGAAAATCCTTGAGATCAAACAATCCTTTCGCACTTCTTTTGCCTAGGTTGTCGGCCAGATTGATTATCTTTTGCACTGCAGATTGAGAATCGAAATATTTCTGGGCGATTATTTTTTGTGATTCATTGAGCGGTTCTTTGAAGGTAATCTGATCTGGTGATAGCGTCATTTCTCTGGCAGTTTCCAAGAGATTTTCTAGAGAGGGTAACTGAGATATTATTGATTCCGGAATACCGAATTCTTTCAGGAGTCGATAGTCAATCAAGTCATTACGAAAATAGGCGCTTGGGGTAACTAATCTGCCAATATCATGAAGCCAAAGGAGGAATTCGATCAGAGCGACGTCAATGTTCTTATCTTTTGCCTGCGCAGCAGTAGCGATTCGTTTCCCTAATTCCGGAGCAATGATAATGTGGTCAAAATAACTGGCCCAGACTTCCGGTTTTGTTTCCGTGATGGCTCGGGAAACAAACCGGCGGACGAGAGCGACGCCATTATCTCCAATCGGCTCTCCCTTAACAATGTGGGCGGCGGCGAAATATTCCCTGCCAAGAGTTTTGAGCCTCTCATATTTCGCTACTACCTCGGGAGACTCTTCAATGATTTTGGTTTTTGGTTGATTGGCCATAACGGTAGCATTTAATTAATCCCTCAGAGAGGCTGGTGGTTGGCTTCCAATTGAAAGCTTTTTTTATTTTCGCCGGGTTGCCATACCAATTGACGACATCCCAGTCTCTCTTCTTCATTGTACCGAAATGTGGGACGGCTTTTATGTTGAAGATTTTTTTGGACAGGACGGCGAGATTGGCCATGGTAGTTTTTTTTCCACTGGCAACGTTATAGGCTTCTCCAAAATGTTTTGCCGATATTTTAGAGGCAATGGTAATAAAGGCCGCTACCACATCATCAACATAGACAAAATCACGAGAGATACGTCGATCAACGAAAGGCGGTAGTGTTCCCTGTCTTATACTATCGATTAAGGTAGGAATTAGTCTTCCCTTCTCCTCAAGGGGGCCATAAACTGAATACAGACGCATATGAACAACGGGAAGTTTTTCGATCTTTCCATAATATTTCATGAGGTGATAGACTGCCGTTTTTGAAACGGCGTAGTGACTGTTAGGAATCAGCTCGTCATTTTCGGCTGGGCCGGCCGCATTCAGTCCATATTCCGACTGCGAGCCGGCCTGAATATACGCGGCAAATCCGGTTTCCTTTAGGATTTCGATAAGATTTGCCGTTGACGTGGGGTTGACATCATATATTCGTGTCACATTTTTTTCCCAGGAATAGGCGCCATAGGCAGCCAGATTGAAAATGGTTTTTGGTTTATATTTTTTAAGACTTTTGAAAACAGCCTCTTTTTCCAGAAGATCACAGGTGGCAATATTCCTTTGTGGAATTTTCAGATGTTTAAGTCGCCATGCCTCCTTAGGATTATGGGAAAAGCCAATTACATCAGATCGCTCCTTACCAACCTGATGAAGCAAATGCGACCCGATAAAGCCGCCGGAACCAAATATCGCGATCGGTCCTATTAATTTTTTAATATTACTGGAATTCATATTTAGACTAAATGCTCTTTCAGTGTCTTAGTAATGCTTTTTCTATCGAGTTTATTTTCTCTTAAATAAAAATCCCGGCTCCCATATAATCCTGATTTGTACCCTTTCACGTAGAGATGAATAAATTTATCCGCATATCTATTGGCGATAAGCATTAGTTGACTGATATATTGTCCTAGCCCTCCTGACTGGACGTGTTCTTCTATAATGCAGAGCTTTTTGGTTCCAGTAATCGATTCTTGGAACTCAGGGGTAATCACAAATGGCATTTCGGTAACCGCCCAGAGGTCCACCTTCCCGCTGTGGTTTTTCAACGCCTCTAAAACTTCAATAATCAATGAACCAAGGACAACCACGGTAATCCTGTCTCCGGGCATGATTTTTCGTAATGGCTGATAAGGTGGTATTTTTATTGTTGTTTCATGGGCTCGTGTTAGTCGCAGGTATGTCGGACCATCTGTTTTATATATTTTAGAAATAATGGGACCAATATCCTGGGGGAAAGCCGGAATAAAGAGCTTGATATTGGGCATGGCTGACATTAAACCAACGTCCTCAAGGGCGTGGTGAGTGGGACCGGCAATGGCGTAATCAAATCCACCCCCCAGACCCACAATTTTTACATTAGCCTTGGGAAGGCAAACGTCATTTCTTATCTCCTCAAGAACCTTGATACTGACAAATGGGGCAATACTGTAAATCCAAGGTTTAAAGCCAGCGTACGCCAGGCCGGCAGCAGCAGTTACCATATTATGTTCTGCGACGCCGGCATTAATAAACCGTGCGCCGAGCGCTTCCTGCAATGGTTCAAAGGCATTAAACCCCAAATCCCCCGTCATAAAAATACTTTTTTTATCTTTTTCTGCAATGTTCTGGAAATACTTTCCAAATAAATATCTCATAAATTCTGCAAACGCGCTGTTGCTTTATCAGCAATTTCTCTATTTACAGCGGTGTAATTAGAAACAACCTTGTTTTCTACATCCCGTATGCCATACCCTCGTACGGTTTTGCAAATAAGCATTCCGGGCTTTTTATTTTTGAAACGGGATAATTTTTTAAACCCCTGCGTTAAAGAATCATAACTATGTCCATTGCAAGTAACTGTGTTAAATCCAAATGCGCTCCACTTGCTAACACTTGCTCCATCTCCAAGTACATCTTTTGTACGTCCCAATGCTTGCAAGCCATTTTTATCAACCATTACTGTGAGATTGTATAATTTATGATGACTTGCAAATTGTGCCGCCTCCCAGACTGCGCCCTCGTTGCATTCTCCATCGGACATGAGACAAAAAACCTTCCGTGGATTTTTTTTGTCAAGAAACTGATAGCCAAGCGCGAGACCGGATGCAAATGATAAACCATGTCCAAGACTTCCTGTCGCCAAAGGAATATGTTTGGGAAGTGATGATGGCGTATGAATGCCATAGTGTGTTCCTTCAGCAAAATAGGTGGAAAGTTCCTTGGAAGAAATTTTTTTGAGATAATTTAAAACAACGAATAACGCAAGTGAGGCATGACCCTTTGAGAGAATAAATTTGTCCACAGGTTTCATTTGAAAAACAAGGGTTTCAATAAGGATATCAGTGCACGACATACATGAACCAATATGGACATGGGCTTTTTCTGTTTGTGCAGCAATATCCAAAATTTTTGCTCTTAGAGCCAGACTGATATTTTTTTTGCCCGCACGGATCATACGTATGTTGTAGAATACACTATATTATACAAATTTGTTAACTAACGTTTAAAAATGATACACCAAGTCTGCGCGCTATGTGGAACAAAAAATTTTACCGTTTTGTATCCTGCGAATTTTGAAACTCAAGATATTAATGAAAAAATATTCTCAGCGAGAAGAATGCCCGATAGAATCCATTTTCAAATAGTTAGATGTAATAAGGATGGACTCGTATATTCAACGCCGATTCTTGAATATACAAAACTTGAGAAGTTATATCGCAAGAGTTTTACAACGTATAACGAGCATGTGGAGAATCTTAATGAAACATATGGATATTATTTAAAAGAACTTGAAAAATATAGGCCGGGAAAAAACCGTTTATTAGAAATTGGATGCGGCAATGGTTTTTTCCTCATGGAAGCGTTGGAGCAGAGGTATAGAAATGTGTATGGTGTAGAACCCGGAAAAAAATCGGCGGCACAGGCTCCTGATAAAATCAAAAGGAATATCGTTGTTGATATATTTAAACCCGGCCTTTTTAAGAAGAACTTTTTTAATGTCATATGCTGCTTTCAAACATTTGACCATATTCCTAATCCAAACGAGTTTCTCACTGAGTGTCGCCGGATACTAAAGAAAGGCGGCCTGGTTCTTTTTCTTAATCATGATGTTGAATCCATGAGTGCAAAAATATTGCGCGAGGCCAGTCCAATTATCGATATAGAACATACCTACTTGTATAACAAAAAAACAATGCGCAAAATTTTTGCCAAGAATGGGTTTAAGGTCTTGTCTGTTAAGGATGCTTTTAATATTCATGATCTTTTTCACTGGGCGTGGTTGTTTCCCTTACCGGTAGGAATAAAGAAGTTAGTTTTGGCTTTCCTAAGAAAAACAGGACTTGGTACAAGAAAAATTAAAATGTATCCGGGAAACCTGGTGTTGTATGCAGAAAAATAACCGGTCCCAATTCGCTGTCTATTCGTCCTTAATTCTCGGATTTATTCTATCAGTGTTTTTGCTTTTTATTGCATATTACGTTTTCAAAATCCTCGGCGTTGAAGAACGGATGAACTCTATCAATAGGGATGAGCTAATATTATGGCGGAAACAGGAGTTTAATCCAAAAAGATATTTTAAAATGTTTTACAATGCCTCTATTTTCCTCATCCCCGCTGGCACGCTTCTGTTTTCAGTATTTCTAAAACGATTCACGACCAACCGGAAAGTCCTTGATGATATTTCACATCGGATACTGCAAATTAAAGGGTTTATCGTGGATCATCATATTCTTATTATGATTACGATGCTTTTAGTTGTACTTGTTGATTTTGGATACCTGATTCAAACCGGCATTTGGATTAACTACTATCACCATAACTTCATCATCGCCGCTGTTAATGATTTGCTTGCTGGAAAGCATTTATTGGTTGATACGTTCAGTCAGTACGGGACGCTATTTCCGGGAATGCTTTACCTGATTTTTCGCCTTGGTGTGACGTTTTCCTACATGAATCTGTATCTGCTTTTTATGATATTTACCGTGATTTACTATTTTATTTTATATTTCTTCCTATATTCGCTTACCAAGAATAAACTGTATTCGCTGATCGGTTTATTTTTTATTATGGGAATTAATACACTGCTTAATTATCCTACCTTTCCTGACTCAGAAAACTATGTATGGCCTGGAGGAACCGTACTGCGATATTTTTTTGACATATCAGTATTTTCCTTACTCTTTCAAAATAAAAATTTTTCATCAAAACCGCTGTTTTTTCTGGCCAGTGCCCTGACTGCTTTTGCCATTCTCTATAATATTGAAACTGGGATCGCCCTTTCAGCCGGACTCATTGCGTATATATTTTTTTTCACACTTTCCAAAAAGGCGTTTTCTCTCAGAAAAAAAACTTTAATATTTATTGCATATAGTATGCCCTTGATATTTTTCGGGATACTCTTTTCGTCTCTATTTGCGCTTTATACATACAATGCGGCTGGTGTTTGGCCGAACTGGAGTTTATTTATAAAATTTGTGCGACTCGCAAACGAGGGTATTTCAAATATTAATACTCCTCTATTCGGGTGGCATATAGGATATTTGCTGCTATATTTTTTTGGCGGTATTTCAGTACTTTACCGTATTTTGATTCAGAAGGAAATTGTCTCATGGAAACATCTCACTATAGCGGCTCTTTCGGTATATGGTCTTCTTCTCATGAATTACTACATGAGTAGAAGCGTCTTTTCAAATCTAACTGTTGTGAGTATTCCGATGGGAATTCTTATAGTAGTTTTTTTACAGGAACTTTCCCGGGCAAAGAAAATCTACCTGCGGACAATTTATATGTTGCTACTTATTATTGTGGCCGTTGTTAGTCTTATGAGTACCGTTTATTTAATTAAGCGGATGCAGTATCGGTGGTATGCATTTAACTATGTGAGGGAGGCCAAAAAATATCCGGGAAACCGGGCTTTTATTGTCGTTGGTTACAACGAAGAACCGGGAATCACCGCAGACGGTTTATTTACTGCAGTCGCGCATGTAAAAAGACTTACGAAAGGAAGTAAAAGAATACTTCTTTTTTCCCGTTTTGATACGGTTATCCTCATAATGAGTGAGAAAACCCATCTGCTTCCCCTGCCCCTTCTTGAACAAATATACTATAAAAGGGAACTTGAGGAGTATAAAAAAATGTTGGTTATCATGAAAGAGAAACCAGAATATCTGTTTGTCGATGTACATAATACATACAATCCGCCATCGGCTTCATATGGCGGAGCAAGGGAGCTTTTTGAAACAATTAAGCCGTTCTACGCATTTTATAAAAGAGCGGGAATACTCGACATATACAGACTTAAACAATGAGAATTTTTGTTACCGGAGCTGGTGGCATGCTTGGCTCGTCAATTCTTAGGAAAATAAGAAAAGAGAAGTGGCAAGTTTTTGCGACAGGCAGAAAAAAAGGACGCGGAATTGTTCCTCTGGATATTACGGACTATAAAGCGGTGAAGAAGGCGCTTTTAGAAATTAAACCTGATGTTATTATCCATTTAGCAGCGCTGACTAATGTTGATTTTGCGGAGTTACACCCCCAGATTGCCCGCAAAATCAACACAGAAGCCACTCAACACCTGGCACATCTTGCACAAAAGATGAAATCACTTTTTGTCTTTATCAGCACCGGTGCCGTGTTTTCCGGAACAAAACGGAAGCCGTATGTTGAGAAGGACGCGATCTCACCTGCCAATGCTTACGGAATGTCAAAATTACTTGCTGAAGAGGCGGTCAGGAAAATTCATACATATCTTATTATTCGGACTGGTTGGCTTATTGGTGGGAAAAAGAAGGACAAAAAATTCGTTGCCCAAATTATGCATCTTATTGATAAGGAGCCGAAGGTGTTACACGTAGTGAGCGATGTCTTCGGCTCACCGACACTAACAGACGATCTTGCTGACGCCATAATCCATCTTGTAAAAAAAGGTGTCACCGGCACATATCACATCGCCAATAAAGGAATAGGGTCACGGCGGGATATTGCCCATATGGTGTTGAATATTATGAAAAAAAAACACATTAGATTGAAATCTGTAAAACTTGGCTATTTTAATGAAGTTGCGCCCCGTCCAAAAATGGAAGCGCTTGATTCTACACTTGTCTATAAAAAACACAGAATTAGCCTTCCACACTGGCGTAAATCTCTCAAAAAATATATACTACAGCTTCATGAGGAAAAATAAGCAAGTCAAACGCGTGATTGTTATTGGGGCTGGTGTAGCCGGATTGTCGGCGGCCTGGAGGCTTTGCGAAGAGGGATATTCCGTAACTGTGTTGGAGAGAGAGCCCGAGGTTGGTGGGCTTTCTAAGACGATTTCGTACCGAGGTTTTTTATTTGACTATTCTGCTCATAGATTCAACAGTGATAATCCTGCCATTGTCTCGCGATTTAAAAGAATTCTAGGAAAAAAACTTATCAGGCGTAAAAAAAAGGCACTGATATATCATTGGGGAAAATATGTTACCTATCCCCCCCTCGCCTTAGAAATAGTGAGGACTATGCCTCTATGGCTCGTGGTACGGGCCGGGATTGAATTTCTTGGGGTTACATTAAAAAGTCTTTTTGTTGCCCCTAAAGGAAAATCGTTCTCTGATTGGACGCGGTCAAGATTTGGGAAAACGCTTTCGGTCCATCTTAATGAGAAATATGCTGAAAAACTTTGGAAATTGCCGGCTCACAAGCTTTCAGGTGATTGGGCCTCTACCCGCGTCGGCGGATTTAAGCTCAGGGACTTTCTACTGGGACTCTTCTCAAAACTCGGATACAAACGGGCATATTCGCAGTCGCATCCCGACAGCGATTGGTTCTATTATAGTATTGATGGGATAGGACATTTCCCAAAGGGACTGGTGAAGGAAATTAAGAAATTTGGTGCAGACGTAAAGGTTTCGCATAATGTGATTGGACTCGAACCAATAAGCAAAGGATATAAGGTCTCATATCTTCACAATGCTAAAATTCAGACAATTTCGGCCGACATTGTCATTTCCACAATGCCGCTTGATCTTCTCCTGGCCAGCATGAAGCCCGCTGCCCCGCTGCCCGTGAAGAAAGCGGCTTCTTCCTTGGGATATCTTGCCGTTATCATGGTCAATGTACTTATCGATAAAAAAAGTATCAATGATGCCTCCTGGATTTATTATCCGGAGCCAGATCTGATTTTTAACTATATTATGGAATTTAGAAATTGGAGTAAAAAAATGGCGAAACCAGGTAAAACCTCATTATGCGTTAACATCACCTGTCGTGTTGGAGACGAAACGTGGAGAATGAAGGATAAAGATTTAATTACCCGTGTCATTTCTGATCTTGAAAAGGTAAACATTCTTCAGGCAAGGGACGTTTATGACGGATTTGTGGTCAGGTTGCCATATGCTTATCCAGTCTACGATATTGCCTATAAAGGGAAGCTCGCTAAGGTACGAAACTACTTAGAGTCATTGCCTAATTTTTATGTTTCTGGTCGGACGGGAAACTTTCAGTATATCAATTCCGACCGGGCAATGGAAAATGGCATCGCTCTTGCGGAGAAGATTATTTCTTCTGTTTACAAACAAAGCCATAGAAGTGGGTATTAGGCCAGGGATTGAGTCGCTTGGGATAAATATCAACTACCTGCACCCGAAAATACTTCTCCATTAGCTTGATATCTTTCTCTTTGTGACGATACAAGGCGTGGTAATTGTCGCCGATTTTTTCCGAGTATTTATCGACCACAACGTCCTCGTCGACGCCAGCTTGATGTTTAACAATTAAAACGCCTCTTGGTGCGAGCATTTTTCGGCAGTTCCTATAAATTCGCAGTGCCTCGGAGTCATCAAAATAATTCATTACTCCCAGAAGTAAGATAACATCATATTTCTGTTTATCTCGATAAGACAGCACGTCCGACTCCTGGACCTCAAAGTCAGGACCGACTTTACAAAACTTAAGAAATTCCCCAAATTTATCAGTTGCTTTAATATAAGCCACCTTTCCTGCCAGACGGTTCGCGTGATGACAAGTCCCCGCGCCCAAATCAAGCAATCGTGTCTTCGGAGAAATATATTTATTTATCAATCGTAGATCGAACACGTGCATGTCGTCATCCCGAAAGTGAGTGGAAACACGAGCGTCCTTCACTTTGGTCCGTTTCCTCCAGAACGAATCAACTTTTTTTCGATTAATCAGTTTTTTCATTAAGTGGTTTTTTTAACCTCTCAATTGTTTCCTGTTTTTTGGCTTCATCAAATAACTTATCCGTCGGAGATAACTGATCCCAGCGACCGACCGCTTTAACTCCCCGCTTCTCAAAAAACAGCCGATAGCTCAAATGGGGGTTTCTATTATTGATATCATACACGATTTTTGATACGTGACAGACGTATTGTTTGCCGAATTCCTCGATGAATAAGTAGCCTTTTTCCTTTTTGTAGATACGCCGGACATCAGTAAGGCCAGTAACCATCTCGATGGTGATATTACCTGGTCGGACCATCTCCTCGATGATGCTCCGGACTTGGTACTCTGCACCCCTAAGCGGGATGAAATGGATATGGGCATGGGCCACAGTTTGCCCCCAAACGCCATATTCGATAAGAAACGGCTCTGAGAATGTATTGCGAATTACAGTAACTAGACGTGACTTTATTGATTCATATTCCTCGTCTAACTCTTGGGGAATGTCAGCGAAACACTTATAAGGTTTTTTAGTGATGAGCATAATGTGCCCTGGTGCCGCTAATCCGACTCCGACTTTTACAAAGAAATTTTCCGTGCGATAAATAATGTCTTCATGCTCGGATTCATTTTCAAGAAAAGGATTATCTTTCATTTTTTGAACACTTTTAAGCCCCATTCAACCGCTCTCTGATAGTCATCCGGCGTATCAACTTCTCGGCAATCGATAAAAGCGGCCTTAAAGGGAAGCGCATTCTGAACTATGTGATATACGTATGTCCCTGTATTAATAATCCGCTCACTTTTTACCTGCAATAGCCCTGTCCACTCGTATTCCAAGCGTTTTCGGGTGAAGTCGGTAATTATTGTGTCTTTCCCCTTCTTCTTAGTGTATACACAAACAGGTTCATCAGAATACGTTTTAATAAGGCCCATTACTTCATCTTTCTCCTTAAGGAATTTCTGTAAATCTCGGGGATTGATCAGTAAATCTCCATCAAGGGAAACAATATATTTTCGTGCAAACCGGGAACCCAAATACAGGCTGTGCAGAGTGTTTGTTGTTTGGTAGCGGTGATTAAATACGAAGGTTACCTTCTTCCGATATGATAGAACTGTATTAATAATATTCTCGGCATCATATCCGACGACTATTCTTATATCATCGAACTTTTTTAATTGTTCAAGATGGTGGATAATGATCGGCTTACCGGCAATTTTAAGGAGCGCCTTGGTGTGGCCAAATCCGAGCCGTGATCCTGAACCGGCGGCACTTATAATAATTGATTTAGAAGCAGACATAGCTGTTTTGAGTCGTAAACGGCATAACTGACAACATCAAGAATTGCTGAAACCGGCTTGTGTATTCCTCCATATGCGATGCTAAGGGGGGCATCCACGATCATTTCCAAATCATTATATCCATCCCCTATGGCGACAACAGGATAATCAATCATGGTGTGAATAGTCTTTTTTCTGAGAATATTTTTAATTCCCTTTAACTGGTCACCCTGATAATCTGCAGTTGACGTGAGATATGGCGCCCCGATTCTGTGAAGCAAGGGTTCAATCCAGACATCAAGATTTTGAGTAACAATGTGACATCTATTTCTATTTTTTTTAACAAACGCAACAACATCCTTGTTTAGTGGAATATCGAGAATAATTTCCCGTACCTCCGAAATTGGAATTTTTTTTAGCATTTGCACCCGTTTTGCAAAACTCTGATCAAACGGGATTTCACCGGACATTGCCTTTTGAGTAAGCTCTGCCATTTCCTTCTGCATTCCTAGCTCTTTAGCAATTACAGGGAGAATTTCTTTTGTGGTTATTGTCCCATCGAGGTCAAAAGCAAAGTTATAGCGCATTTTATTTGGTTATTTATTAATTGATGATCAAAGAGATGGTTTTTTCCATATCAAAAGGTTTTAGTGTTGGTTTTCTTGATTTCTCAGGGACTTCTGACAGCTTGAAGTCTACTACTTTTTCATAAAAGATCAAATCAGGGAAATTTTTTTTCAAAAAAGACAGTCGATCGCCATAATGTGACCGCTCAGTAATGTTTACGGTGGTTTTACCTGAATAGTAACTTTCGGCGATGATGGAGGATAATCCATTGGTAAGGATAATATCATGCTGTTGAATTAGGTCGATGGCGTTTCGGGAAGCCGAATGCATTACGATTCCCTTTTGGGAAAAATACTCCTCAAATTCGTCGCTCCCCTCCCACTGGGGGAGCTTTACCGAGACATTCTGAGTTAGTATTGGGGCCAGCACTTCGTATGCCGCTTGCGGGCCCATATTTAGATAAAGAATAAAATCCGATAACAGCCAAATCGCCTTTTTGGCAGGGGTGAATTGGGAATCAGTCGGCCCTGGTTTATAATTGGAGCGGAATTTGATCCAGCCGACTTCCTCGGTGGCGGTGTATTGAGAATAGATCGTAGTAAACGGTTCTGCGGGTGACAGAAAAAGGTCAAATTGGTTAAGATACTGGCTCTCATATTCGATAAATGGTTCTGTAAGATCATGGGGATAAAAGATAATTTTTATCGGCTTTACTAATGCAATGATTTCCATAACGCTGTAGAAGCTACTTTTAGTAGGATAGAAGTCAGTGAAACTTTTTTGATCCAACAAAAGATGGGCTGAGGTGATTAGTACGACCTCTTTATTCCTTAATGCTCTGATTGGTTTTCGGGAATCTCGGACCTTTAAGGCGTCAATTTCAACGCAGTCCTCGCCACGGCGAAGAAGTTCTTCATAAAGAGAATGAAGCACATATTCCGCCCCAAAGCCATAGAAAAGGTACGTTGTTTTCATGCAATATTTTTCCTTGTGGGAAGTTTATACGCAACATATATTTTTTCAGTCGTTTCTTGGTTATTATATTTGGAATCTTTTGCATGCTTGGTGTTTTTCTTTACAATAGTAATCCCATTTAGTTGGTTGAATTTTGATACTTTGCTATCAAATGCATTGTTAATATGGGCTCCCTCAGTATAGACGCAGCAGACTTCAACAAATCCATTAAGGTGAAGTTGCTGTCTTATGTAGTTGTCATTGAGGCTTATTCGTCCGTCATTATCAAAAATAGCCGGTTCTATGGAGGAAGTAAAAACCGTATGGTTTGAAACTCGCGCGCTGATCACGAGGCAATTTTTTATAAAGGCGCCAAGACCGGCAATATTCCGGGAAATAAGGAGGGTCACCCAATTTGGGTCTGGGATGAAGAAAACATCTGCCGGCTGAGGATCCATGTGGGAAAGGTCAAGCGGGTAAATATAATGAACATTATTGTCACTTTTCTCAGAAGAACGTAGTGGGGTCGCCTCTATCCTGAATATATTTTTGGCGCCTTTTCTTGCGGCGGCGTGGGCATACAGACTATCGCCGCCACCAACAATTCCTACATTTTTTCCCGTAATATTAACGCCGGCCTTTTCAAAAAAACTCACCACTTCGGCCGACTCCTGTTTTTTGTGCTTCAGAGTTTCTGCTAAATCAAAAACTTCAAACGCAGCCTCTTTATATTTTTGATACAGTGGATTATCAAATGTATCCAGGCCGGAAAGCATAAGATTACTTGCTGACTGAATGTTCTTTAGTCTTTCTAGTTCCTCCTCAACAGTAAACACCCGGTGATTTATTTGCAAGAGAAGATCGTTAATCTCCTGAACACGAAGATCATGAAAAAGTTTTGATGAAAATCGGCTATAAAAGGGCCGGACTAAGATCTTAAATATTCGTGAGACAACAGACTCATGAGTGGATATATCTTCTGCCATGCTCATATTATATAATACTTCTGTTTATGAACTATCCTAAAAGACATTGGCTGTTTTTTTGCCTGGTAGTTATTATTCTTACAGTAATATTCAATTTCCGACTTCTGATAAGCCTTTACACCTACGACACGTCAACAATTCCCGTCAACGACGCCATTGTTACCGAATTTACAACAGAAACTGAATATCAAAACCTCCGAGCTGGAAAAAATGTATTCATGCCGAGCCGTCAGATTCTTTACCCTTTTGGAACTCGTATCTTTGATCAGGATCCCTCGACACAGAACCTCATCCCTTTGTTATTTCTCCGGCCTTTTCTTGATATTCATCAGGCAACAATTATTATCGTTTTAAGTAATATTGTTTTAGCCAATATTCTAATGTATGCACTCCTGAGGAAAATGAACATCGGCTGGTATCCTGCGTTCATAGGTAGTCTTGTCTACGGATTTTCTCCGTTTCTTTCCTATCGGATTCTCGGGCATTATACCTATACAACATATTATTTTTTCCCTCTGCTTGTGTTCATAGCGGCCTACTATCTTCAAATCACAAAAAATAGCATCAAGATACCTCTTTCAATAGCATGGGGAGTCTCTTGGGCCCTTCTTTTCTATGCGAATCCATATTATTTTGTTATGGCAGTTTTAGCACTGATGTTTTTAATGAGTTATTATCTCATTACTGAGACAAGGAAACTACGTGATATTCTTGCAACCAATATCCGAAATTTTCTGATTTCTGCAACAGTCTTTCTCGTTATGCTCTCCCCCTGGATATCTGTATACAAAAATCAGTCACCATCTTTAAATCAGGAATCCCCTTCGGAGATTATTCGGTCAGTGATTTTATCGGCGGATATGGTGAACTTTGTGGTCCCCAGTGAATTTAACCCGTTATATGATGCGATTTTTGATCAGCTCGCAGGAAAAAATGCTTTTTTTACCAGTGCCGCAAAATTTTTTGAGTACAACTGGGATCGCTTTGCCTATCCGGGAATAATTGTTCTGGTAAGTTATCTATTATTTGGATTATTTTATAAGAAACTGCCAGATGAAAGAAAAAAACGGATGCTCCCCTTTGCTCTTGTAGGGATATTCTTTGCCGTGCTTTCGATGGGCCCGTTTCTGAAAATCTTTAACCGTTGGTCAGTGCTTTTACCCGAGAATATTACTGCTTATTTTCCTTTACCTTATTTAACTTTTCACTTTATGCCATTTTTTGAAAATCTCACGGCACCGGCTCGTTTTGTAACTGCCCTGGCATTTTTTGGCAGTATACTGTCAGCGTTTGTACTGGATAATCAATTTAATAAACTCAAAAAAAAGCACATTATGCCGTTGTTTATTGCGATATTTCTCATTTTTCTTATTGACCAAATGTATTCTATTCCTAACCGTCCGGACAGGAAACTTCCTGTTAAAGCATATGCCTATATTTCACGGAGTAGTAGCGATGGCGTAGTTCTGGAAGTTCCCTTTACTGTTCGAGATGGATTGCGATATATTGGTGACGTTCACGCGATCCATATTATGAGAGGCGCGGTTATGCATGGTAGGCCAATTATTGGGGGGTACATGCCACGTATTGATCCGTCTATTTTTGATTACTACGGTAATTTACCTTTCATCGGACATGTAGCGAAAATTATTGACAAAGGAAATTTTCACCCGTATAAAGAACGGCCAAATGACCCAAATGTTACCCCGTTCGGAGTGTCAGTGGATACCATGGACAATGAAATTGAGAAGCTGAATATAGAATTTATTCTCCTGAAAAAAAACGAGCCATATACGAAACTCATGCAGGATACTCTAATGGACCTGAAGTTTACTGAAATGATGACCGATTCGGGTTATACTCTATATGAAAAAAATTAAGAAACTTCTGGATACACATTCATGGCTGGTAATACCGGCCCTGTTTTTTGCAACGAGTTTATGGTTTAATTTCCGGCTGTTCTGGTCCCAGCTGATTTTTGATAACTCAACCACAGGCCGAGTATGGGCGGAGGTTAGAGTTTTTGAATGGTTGACAAGTAAATTTTACAGAATAATGATCTCTGGTAAAAATCCATTTGGAATGGCTAATGGCATGCTCTATCCTTTTCAGATTCAAGTCGGGCTTACTGATGCGGGTAACGGGCTCTTTTATCCTTTGTTTCGATCGCTCTTTTCTTCATATCAAACATTTACGCTGATTTTAGCGTTGAGCCAGATTATTGCTAATGTCGGGATGTATCTTCTTCTGCGCAAACTAAACATCGGAAAAGCAATCGCCTTTATCATCGCATTGGCTTTTGGATATATGACGTTTCTTGGTCCTCGGGAAGGTCACATGAATTACTGGGTAATTTATGTTTTTCCATGGTTCTATCTCAGTGTACTAAACCTGTTGTCTGCAAAGTCACTGCGAGGGATCGTCATTTCGGCATCAGCCACGGCATTTTTTTTGGTGCTTTCCCTTTGGATTAATTTTTACTACTTTATCATGATACTGGTTTCGGTAGGCTCTTTTTTTGGATATTTCTTATTGTCGCAGAGAAAAGAATTCTTTATAAGTCTGACAAGGAATTGGCGGCGACTGATCCTGACCGTGGTTGCAACGCTAGTCATTCTTCTTCCATGGCTCATGGGAATGTATGAGCGGTTGAAGTTCGAAAGATTACCGATTATTTCTGGATGGGGTGGCGCCATAAACTATTCCGCTGATCTTTTCTTGTTTTTTATTCCCGGGCAATATAACCACTATATTTATACATACTTTCCACAGGCATATACAGCCCTGATCAAACGATACGCGCCCTTTGCGGACGGCGCGTTTGAAAACTTTGTGTATCCTGGCGTTATTATTCTGGCATGTTACTTTTTAGGTATTTTTTTTGCGCGTAGGAAAAGTTTCGCACCAACCGCAAAAAAAATACTCCCTTACTTTGCAGTAAGCCTTGTTTTCGTGATTTTAACTTTGGGACCATTTTTGCATGTTTTTGGGCGGTGGGGGCTGGATATTGGGGAAGGTATACGGTTAGTAGTACCTTTGCCTTATGTGTTATTTCATTATGTTCCCCTACTAGATAATATCCGTGTTCCAGGTAGGCTAATCGTTGGTTTTATTTTCTTTGCATATATTGTATCTGCGTATGTTCTAGAATATTTATTTAAGAAACAACCTTTCAAGAACAGGATGATACTATTTTCTCTGCTGATTGTTGTATTCATTCTTGATCACCGGTACGTTGATTATGTTAAGCCTCCCACCCAAGAATACCCTTATAAAATTTTTAATGAAATAAAAAAGGATCTTTCACCGGTAAGCGTTATGGAGATACCCTTTGTAGTCCGGGATGGATTTACTTATTTTGGCGATGAAGATGCCGTATTAAGTGTTATTGGGGAAAGTTATCACGGAAAACCGGTAATAGGTGGGTATACGGGCCGTATTCCTGATTATGTACGTGCCTATTATATCCGCAACCCTTTTT
>Ga0209542_10005397_pt1 | contig 25503 bp, 27 predicted proteins | sample RifCSPhighO2_01_FD_184028 | JGI IMG/M metagenome (GOLD analysis project Ga0209542, IMG submission 184028) | Soil microbial communities from Rifle, Colorado - Rifle CSP2_plank highO2_0.1 (SPAdes) (version 2) | ecosystem: Environmental > Terrestrial > Deep subsurface > Rock core/Sediment ...
TATCTGTTGCGGCTGTCGCGGGAATCTGGCTGGTGATGTTTCTAACGCGGCCGCTGCTCGAGGCCCGCTCGTTGGCGACCCGTTGGCTGGTTACCCTGCTGCTGGCTTCGCTGGGCGCGACGCTGGCTACCACGCCAATAATCGCCTATCACTTCGGCACCGTGGCGCTCTCGAGCGTGGCGACTAATCTGCTCGTTGTTCCGCTTGTACCCGCACTTACGGTGTTGCTCATTGTTGCTGTTGCTGCATCTCTCGTGTTTGAGCCAGCGGCGCTGCTGATCGCGTATGTTGTTCACCTCATTATCGATTGGTTCGACTTAGTCACGCGTGTGATCGCGGCCATTCCATACCTCTACTGGGAACAAGTAACGCTGCCTAGCTGGGCCGTGGCGGCGGGGTACGGGGCCATGGCGTTGCTGGCGCTGCTCATGATGAAGTACCAGCACCGTTCTTGGCGCGAGATGTGGGGTTAAAAAAAGCCCGATCAGATGAATCGGGCGCTGGCTTGGATTTCGAGGTAGTGCTGGTTTGCCGTTTGCAGTTTCTTTAATTTCGTGGTATTGGTTTAGCGCACCTTTACAATTTCCTGGTCATACGGAGGGCAGAAGTATGCCTAACAACCATCTAGCTTTGTATGCTGAGCGTTTGGCTCAGCGATACTTGGCAGAGGCCATTGATCTTCCATTCGACGAGTATGTGCGGAATGTTTCTTTTCTTTGTCCGAATGGGCGGCACCTAGTTGCTTTCTTGAACTCGGAGGCGACTCTTGAGCAATTGATGCAGTTGAAACCCGCCGGCGAATTCTATCGGACGTGGCAAGAGGCAAGTGAAGTTGTCCAGCAGGCTAGAATTGGATCCTCCTTGGAATACCAGAATTTTTACAAGGAGATTGATCCTCGTTTGCCATCTACGCCAAATGGTTTCTATGACAATTTCCCTTGCTGGGACATTTTTCTCGGAAGATTTGCTAAGTATCAAAGTTGGCAGGAAGCGAGTGTAGCAGCAATATCTGCCGGTATATCAAGTAGGCGTGAGTATTGTGCTCGGTATAAAGAGATTGACTCTCAGTTGCCCCGTAAGCCGGATGCTTATCCTGGCTTTCCTGGTTGGAAAGCGTTTCTTGGTACTGCCTGGTATTCTACTTGGCAGGAAGCAAGCGTCGTAGCGAAAGTGGCAGCTATAGCGACTTCGAGCGAATACTTTAGTCGCTGTAAGAAAGTCGACTTACGACTGCCCTATTCTCCCGGAACGTATTATCCTGATTTCCCTGGTTGGTATGTATTTCTGGGCAATGATAAGCCGGTAGAGCATTTTGCTACCTGGCAGGAAGCAAGTGCGGTAGTGGTAGCAGCTGGTGTGACTGGTGCAAAAGAATATTATGAGAGGCATCAGGAGATTGATGCGCGGTTACCTTCTAACCCGGACAGGTCGTATGGCGATTTTCCCGGCTGGTATACATTTTTGGCTAAGCAACAAAAGTATTCTACCTGGCAAGAAGCAAGTCTGGTAGCAATTGCAGCTGGAGTGTCGGGAATGCGTGACTATTATGACCGATGCCATGCCATTGATCCCCGGCTACCTTTTGCTCCCTATCAGAAGTACCCTGATTTTCCCGGCTGGTATATTTTCTTGGGTAAGGATAAGCCCACACTAAGTAGAAAAAGATACGCAACGTGGCAGGAGGCGAGTGCGGTGGCTGTGGCAAGCGGTGTATCAACCCGCAAGGAGTATGTCAAACGCTACAGAGATATCGATCTACAACTTCCCGGCAGTCCCGATAGTTACTATCCCGATTTTCCTGGCTGGCGAATATTTCTAGGCAAAAAGGCACCCTAAATAACCGCTCATAATGGAGGATGAGCGGTTTTTATTTTCCTCGTTCGTCATTGACATCAATCTAATTTTATGTATTGTGCAGGTCACGGAATGGTCGTTGATAACTGAATAACGTACTAACACACATACACCAAAAGGAGGCCGAAATGGCCGCATTCTGGAGCCGCAAGCGCGTGCTGCGAGAGGTTGCCAAGTTCAAGGACGTTCAAACGCGGAACGCCGTTCTGCGTAAGTATCTTGAACTAGCACGAACAGGAAAGATTGAGTTCAGCGAGGCCGAGCTCGCCGACTACATCGTCAATGATGTGGAAGAAAACTTCGAGACGTATCGAGCGTTGCTGGGTCACAAGGGCAAGAGTGCGGAAGCGCTTTTGCAATACTTCGCTGACCACCCGACTTACTTGGCGCGGGCGTTGGTGCAAGTTCACCCCGACATTTTTTATGCCGAGGGATTTGCTCATCGTTTTGCCCTAAGACTACGTGCTGACCTTGGCCGCGTTTTGAAGCGACCACGATCGGCAGGCGGCGAGGCTGAGCCCTCAATATTTCTGGCAGGCTTGCCTGCGGAGGTTCGTAACAACTTGATGAATCTTGATCGGGAACGCCGGCTTCGGGAACTACTCTGGTTTTTCAACGCGGATTCTGAGTTCGGTCTGCAGGCGTTGTCGGAGGAAATTGCGGCGGATGTAACTGATCCTTTTATCCGCGATGTTCTTGTGGAGCTTGAGCAGTACTGTCGGCACTTGCTTGAATTGCAGTTTCCCGATTTTGTGGATGAGCTCAACGGCTTGGCATTTCCCTCGTTTCACGTGCGCTGGTGGATAGACTCTTCTCAGAGCATGTCGCGTCTGTTAAATATGGGCGATACAGGTACGCAGAAGACGGCATTTGCGGTTGTGGCGGCTCAACAGGCTGGCAGCCGCAAGGTGTTGGTGCTCTGCCCGGCACATGCGCGAAGCATGTGGTCGCGGGAAATTGGTTGCTATTTCAAGCATCCGCCGAATGTGCACACCATTCACCGGCGTGCGCAGGTCGAGGAGATTGCTTTATCGGAAGCGGACTACATCATTGTCGGCTATGGAGCAATCACCGATCCGCAGGTGCGCGAAGCGTTGAAACAGCATCCATTCGATACGCTTATTTGGGATGAGGCTCATTATGCCAGGCATGCGTGGGGTGCATCGGCGTCCCAGCGGGGCCTGGCATGCATGGAGTTGATTTCCGAGCTTCCGGTGCAGCGCGTATTTGCCTTGTCGGCAACGCCCTGGGAGAACCACCCGGGCGAGTTAGGGGCGATCGCTGCAATGCTGCGTCCGGATCTCTTTCCGGATGCTGGTGCACTGTATCGTACCGGCTCGTTTGATCCTCGCTTTTTGCGGGAATTGTTCGCGTTAAACATTCTCGAAGTGGAATTACCGGAAGTGATCAATTTACCCACCATTACCCCGCGGCCGTCGGAAGATCTGTTCGGGGTGGAGTACATTGATATGCAGCCTCATCACCAGGCGGTGTATGAATTCGTTCGGGAAACCGAACAGTCGCCGCTAGTCAGCGTGGCGAAAGTCCAGCGGCTCCTGCTGGCTACCATTCATCCGCATTGCTTGCGGGATTCGTATGATTGGCCGGCGGAGTTGCGGGGTCACTTTGACTCGCTGGAGCTTTCCACCAAGCTTGTCTGGATCCGGGAACGGGTTCGGCGTGAGTTGGCGGAAGGAGCTAAGGTTGTTATCGGCACCGGCGTGTTTGTGAAAGGAATCACGCAGCCACAAAACGATCGAGATGAAATCTGGATAGGTGCTCGTCTCAAGGAATGGTTTGGCAAGGATAGCGTTCTCATCCTGGATGGTGCAACTTCGCAGGCACATGATCGCCACGGTCGCAGTAAGCGAGAGCAGATTATCTCGCAGTGGCGATCGGATCCACAGGCGCGCATTCTGCTCGTTTCGATCCAGGCGTGTCCAGATGCGGTTGATTTATCGGTGCCAAAGCTCCCCGGAGTCAGCAAGGTTTTTCTGACCACGTTTTCCTTTCCCTGGAAGCCGTGGAAGCAATTCCTGGGCAGGCTGTGGCGCGGGCGCTTAGGCGTGCCGATGAGCTACGTGGTGCCGGTGTTGCGTGACACCGTCGATGAGAGCCTCCTCCGCTTAGTGCAGGAAAAGTGGCGTCTGCAACAGTTGTTTCGTGCTCAAGTTCCCTTAACGGAGCGTGAGCTGGCGCTGTTTGACCGCAGGAAGTTCACGGAGCGCCTCGCTCCAGATTGCCGGAGCAGTATCGAGACGGTGAACTTCGCCAGTCGAAAGTTTCGCGATCAGAGCGAAGAACAGGCAAGGCAGTTCCTGGGTGAGCAACGCGGGTTGTGCACCAATGCCGAGCATTTCGCCCGGGCGTTTGTGCGAACTCACGACTGTTCGGCCTCGGGTCACATTGCTCGGTTCATGCAACCGGTCATTGAAGCGATGTGTACAAGCGATCTGTTGAAACCGGAAACTGTACTGGATGCGGGTTGTGGTCCACTGACCCTGGAGCGCTCGCTTGGTTGGCCTGTGTACGGCGTGGACATGAATGAACCACTGCTGCGGATGGGCAAGGAGCTCGCCGCAACCGGTGGCCTAAACGCTCGGGTGGGATTCTTGAGTCGGTTGCCGCAGGAATGGCAGCATCGATTCGACCTAACGGTTGCTTCATTGGTGTTGCATTGGGCGTCACTACGCAAACGAACAGCAGAGAAGTTACCCATTCGGGTGGCTATTCTACGGGAGCTGGTGCGGGTGACACATCAGGCCGGGCGAGTATGGCTGACGCTGACCCATCAGTCGCTCACTGACCAACTGTTTAAGCGTTGGTGCACGGCTCTGGAACTGAACGAGTATCAGCTCATTGGTGAGCTGACGGGGTTGGTTGAGGCAGTGGATCATCGGGATAAGCCTTTCTCTTTCTGGTCGATCTGTTTTTGTCCTGAGGGAAAGCCGCTGACTGATATCAGGGGCGAGGATCTCACTTTGACCTATGAGGAAGACCAGATCGAGGTGAAACGTGGTAAGGGAGGCCGCGACTCACCGCTGCCCGATACACCAGCTCAGGTTCGACATGAGCAGTTCGTTGTTCACCAGGCTGGTGGCAGTCGGCTTTCGACGTTGCAAGCAGCGCGAGCGGCTGTGGTGTCGGAGCGAGCACGGATTGCTCGACTGGAGGCTATTCCCTGGCGGTCATGGATGGAAATTCAACGTCGCGGGATTGAGATGGATCTCTCAACATAGTGTTTGTTCCTGTGGGCGTGGGTGCGTATGTGCGCCTGCGTCCACTTTTCTTTTTCCCTGAAAGACTTTTAGGAGTGATAAGTATGAATCAGAATTTCTGGGAACGCAGTGCAGCTGCAGTAGCACAATCGCTGCGCGGGCTGACGCTGGCTATTAACGGCCATGAAGCACTCATGATTAATGTTTCACCCTACGAGCGGAACTCGACTGAGCGCGGACTGTATAAGCCTATGCTGGAGATGCCGGCGGGAAGCGTGTACTGTCCGCGGTTGATGAAATCCATCTTGCTCTGCATTGTTACGGGTAAGGGCAAAATGCAGGGTAGTCGGGTCCGGATTGATGATATCGAAATCGCTGGACGGCGATACACGGGCCCGGGAAACGTAACAGAAGCTCTCGGTATTACGGTCGCTAAGTCTAGCGGGACCGCACGACTCGTGAGTCCCTTGCGAGTGGAGGTTGATCTTCAAGGGCAACCGCGGCGCAAGGCTCAACCTGCTCCTAAGCGAAAAGGAAAGATTCGGCAGGCGCCGCCGCTTAGTGAACAGGCTTTAGTGAGGCTTATGCCTCAGATCGTCGAGCGGTGGCTAAAAGATGACCCGCCCATTTCTCTCGAAGCATACACCAATGCGCTACTCGAGGAGTGTGGGACGGAATACGAGCTCAGAAAACGGATAGGGTCTTAGTAGTTCATTGTGATAAAGAACAACTCATAAGGTGCACCTCGCGGCGCACCTTTTTTATTGACAAATTCTTACAGATCTCTTATAGGTTGATCTGCTGACAGCGGGTCAGCGAATGTACTTGAACAATCGCATACTTTCAACCACGAGGTGGACGGATGTCCGAGAAAAAGATTATCTCGCCGTCCATGACGGCAGAGGACTTGCAAACGTGGATGCCCCGGATTGCCGAGGTCTACTTAAGCCCTGCTATCCAGATAGCTTTCGATGAGTTTCTGAATGTGCTGATTGCCCAGCCGAGGACGGAGGAGCAATTTATAGCGCTCTTGGCGGAAATTGTTGAGAAGCCGACAAACTTTTATGAATTAGTACAAGGGCATAGATGTCCGTTAGCAGGGGAATGGCTAACGATGGAAGATCTTTCTCGCCAACTTGAGCGGAGCAAGACGTGGATTGCAGACCGAATTCAGCATCAAGGTCAGTTTAGAGTGAGGCCAGGTGGGGGTATATTTCTTCACTATCCTCCCTCTGTTCAAAACGCTTTGCATCGCATGCGGGTTGCTGAAGACGCAATCTCTATGGCTGGGGACTGGCTTACGGCTGGTGAGATTGCTCGCAGTGTTTGTGCCCGTAGTCGTCATACGGTTGTTAAGCTTTTGAATGCTAACTTTGCTCATGTGGCAGAGAAGCGTAAGAATCTCGCTACTAATCGATTTCTCTTACATTATCCAGCATGGGTGATCAATCGTGTTCGTGAGTTACTTCGTTCAGATCAAGTTAAAGACGTTGCTCAGGGAGAAATCGCAGCCGCTTGCCGTTATCAAGGGGCGGGTGACTGGTTAGCAGTTAAACAAATTGCTTTGCTTCTTAATCGAAGTGAGCAATGGGTACGACGACAGTTAGCTGCCAATTTCGCGGACAGCGGAGAACTACGAGTGAATACAATGAATAGACCCTACTGGTACTATTCGCCTGAAGTCGTTTCGCGTTTGCGTGAGTTGGCTGAGGTTGACAGACCGGCAGGAGACTGGCTTACTATTTTTGCCCTAGCTCGTGCGTTGGGAGTGAAAAGTGGGTGGGTCGAACACCGTGTTACAAATCTACCTCTGCAGATGTGCCAGCTTCGTCTTGATCAGAGAGGCTATGTGCGTCCTCATTATTCTCCCGATGCACTACCTCTTTTGAGAGTATTGGCGGTGGCTGAGCATTGCCCTGAAAACTCACTATCTTCAGGCGAGATCGCCAAGAGAGTTAAGGGCAGGAGTATTCCGTGGGTTATGGATCGTTTGACTGAACTTTACTCCACGCCATTGAAAGTGGTGCAAAGAAGTAGTCGTGCGGTAACAAGGTATTACCCCACTGAGGCTGTGAGGCTTTTGCAGGATATCATTGACGACGAGGATATATTGCCGGCTATTCCGAATGGATATCTTACCATTAGGCAAATTGTGAAAGCAGTTTCTAAAGATGCCGAATGGGTTGTAACTCGTTTGGAGGAGAGCTTTCCTGGGCTTAAGAGGAAGTGTCGTGGGGTAAATAACTGTAGCTGTATCTGTTACCCAGACTGGACCTTATCAAAGCTGCGGGACTTATCTGGAGAATACTCTCTGGCTGAGGGTTGGCTCACGATAGGCCAGTTGGCAAAAAAGGTTGGTCGAAGTGGACCTTGGGTCAAGAAGCAACTTCGGCTTTATTGGCCGGGGAGCGGTGAAACACGCTTGACCGAACCAGGGCATTTTTCTTGTCTGCATTATCCGCTTTTCATTGTTGAAGAGCTGGAGAAGCTCGCGAGAATAGTGCCAAAGGCTGAGGGATGGGCGACTGCTACTGAGATCTCCGTCTTACTTGGAGTCAGTCCGCAAACTGCGCGTAAATTACTCACGCATAGATTTCCTAAGGCTTGTGAACTAAGACTTGATTCTCAGGGCAGAACTTTTGAACACTGGCCCCCTTGGGTTGTTGCGCAACTTGTCAATTGAACACTTATTTATTCCGCTTCTCTCCGAGGAGCGGTTTTTCTTAGAATACTGCTTTTTGCCACCAGCTGTCGACATGTTCTGATTGACGCTGCGCTTGCCGATTGGTAAGTAATGAGATGGGCTTGCGGCACGGTTCTGGTCTTTTCTTTTCTTTGATCTTTTCAGGGAGAGCATGGTATGTACCAATTATATTATTGCCCAGTGGAGAAAAAGCGCCGAGCGCAGCCGGGATGCGGCGCTGGTCCATTTACGAATGAGGAAGCATTTCAGCAGAATATGCCGTGTAAGTGCGGGCTTATACTCACACGAATCGATCCTAAGCATAACAAGGGTTTATTCGAGACGATGCTGGCAGAAGTTAACGCGCGGCAGACAGTGCAGAGCGGGTCGTGAATTTCTCACCCGCTTTTTTTATTGCGGCAAAAAAATACCCGGCTTTCGCGAGAAAACTTCGTGGAAAAGTTTCAGGGAAAGCCGGGCGGGAGTGTGTCAGTGACTTGTGGTCAGCTTGTGATGGTTTGGGTGTCTACGCAGGCCTTTGGTAACGACGGCTCCGCTTCATCGGTGCGCGCTGGGGCAGAAAAGAAATCGGAGGTGATTTCATTTTTTGCGGTGGCGCTGAGCGGATTGGTCTCAAGGCACGGCGCATCATCATGTACAGTACGAATCCACCCTCGTTAGACACCTGGTACACTTCAGACTCCTTCCAAAAAAAGAAAGTTAGAGAAGAAAGGTGAAAAGAAACAACGATAGTTTCTTTATAACCCCTAGCTGATAAATATGTCAATAAATATTGACATTATTGCGATAAAAAAGACGAAGCCCAACTCTCGAGGTGAAAGTTGGGCTTTTTAACGAGGAAGGGTTACGGGTTAGTGCTGCCAGACGGACGGAGGGCTACTAGTGCTGCTGGCACTTGCCGCCGGGGTCAGTGGTCCCGAAGCGTTGGAGCATGAGGTTCGCTTCGAGCTTCGAGTAGACCGGCGCAGTGCTGCGGATCTGATGGTCTTTCTTTGGGCTGAATCGGGGGAGGGTACGGGTCGCGGTCATGGCAAGATTCCTTCCAAAAAGTGGCTGCGGGGGGCCGAAAAGGGGGTGTAAAGTGCGTTTCCTGTTCTCTCGATCCCGCGCTTCAGAGAACGATTTAATGGTAGCATATACTGTAAAAAATGTCAAGTAGTGTGGTAGAGTGGGTGTATGGCGGGACTCTTGGTAAACGGGGCGGCGCTGCTGCTCATTGGCGTAGCGCTGATTATCCCTTTGCCGCAGGACAAAGTTGTGTTTCTGGATGTTGGGCAAGGCGATGCTATCTTGCTGCAAGATGGTACGCGGCAGGTGCTGATCGATGGCGGGCCGGGCATGGCGGTGCTGCAGCGCCTTGGCGAAGAACTGCCGTGGTTCGACCGGCGGATTGAGGTGGTGGTAGCCACACATCCGGATCGGGATCACCTCGAGGGTTTGCTGCACGTGCTGGAACGCTACGAGGTGGGATTGGTGGTACTACCGCAGCTGCCGCATACCTCCCAGCTGCAAGAAGCGTGGCTTGAAAAGCTGCAAGAAAAATTGGCGCGCGAAAACGTTGCGTATCGTTTTGGCTGGGGAGGGCAACAGCTGACCATTGGTGAGCAGCTGCGTGTACGGCTGCTTGGCCCATGGGTTGAGGGGGGTGCACTGTATGCGCCGGGCGGTAAGACGAATAACGGGTCGATTTTAACGCGGGTGGATTTCCATGACATGTCGTTCTTGCTCACGGCCGATGCTGAAGCAGTGGTTGAACGAAAATTAGTGCCGAGATACGGGGAGCTGCTGGATGTCGAGGTGCTGAAAGCTGGGCACCATGGCAGCAAAACGTCGACGACCGCCGAGCTGCTGGCAGCTGCTTCACCCAACAGCGTGGTGATATCGGCGGGGCGAGATAATTCCTATGGACATCCGCACCCGGATGTGCTGGCGCGACTGAAAGATGTGCAGGTGCTGCAAACTCTCGAGCGTGGTTCTATTCGCTTTACTCGCCGTGACCGCTGGTGGCTGCTGCCGGCGCGCTAGTTACTCCTGATCTTTTGTGGCGTACCGGGCGGCAACCCAGCCGGCGGTGTCTTCGTCGACCTGAATTTTGTACCACTCGCCATTCTCGCTTTCAGCTAAGAGCTCATACGATTCCCCAGGCTTAATTTGTGTAAGAACGGGCGTGCCCAAGCTATCGCCCTCGCGGACATTAAGGTAGCCGGTTTCCGTTTCCTGAACGGTGACGGTGTCTTTAGGTTCAGGGGTCGCGGTGGGTGTGGGAGTTGGTCCGCCAGTTGGCGGAGGAGTAGGTGTGGCTGGCGTGCTCGCAGGAGTTTGTTCAACGAATGTTGGCAGCTCGGTGGCAGAGCTACCGCGGAACCAGTCGGTTTTCTGCCAGATGAAATAGCCGCCGCCGGCGATGATGCCCACGACAATGAGGGTGCCCAGCAGCGTGACAGTCACGCGAGCGCGGCGGCGCTTGGCTGTCTTGGGAAGCTTTACGAGTGCTTCGGTACGCAGGCCAACGGGCGGCATGGGTGTGCGGCGCACTGTTCTGGTGCTGGCTGGTAGCATGGCTTTGACTGGCTTCTCGAGCGGCGCGGCGACGGGTTTCGGCGCAGGAGTGGGGACAGGGCCCTTAACGATCTGCTCAACTTTTTCTTTTTGCTCGGCGGGCGGGAGATTAGTGAGCTCGGGGGTACGCCAATGGCGGCGGGTAATAAAATTAATGATCAGCGCCACGATGGCGCTGCATATGGCGCCAGCAAAAAAGGCCAGCAAGTTGTCTGGTGAAGCCCAAGACGTGAGGGAGGAGAGCGATGAGGGCAGAGCGATCATATGCTTTTGCTATGGTACCCTACATTTGCCTGGGCGGGCAATGTGGTGTATGAAAGGAGCAATATGGCAATTGAGCAAACGTTAGTGATTGTAAAGCCTGATGGTGTGCAGCGAGGACTACTCGGCGAAATTCTAGGTCGCTTTGAGCATGTTGGTCTGAAAGTAGTGGGCATGAAGCTGACCTGGCCAGATGCAGAACATGTGGGCAAGCACTATAGCAGCGACGAGAGGTACTTGACGGAAGTGGGTGAGAAAGCGCTGGCGAATGCTCAGGCTAGGGGCGTAACGCTGCTCGAGACGGCGCTCGATATTGGCCAGCGGGTGCGCGAGGCCAATATGCGCTACCTGTCGACGGGGCCGGTGTTGGTCATGGTTCTCGAGGGCAACACGGCGATCCAAACCGTGCGCAGCATTATTGGCGGCACAAACCCACTGACGGCAGATATCGGGACGATCCGCGGGGATTTAACGATTGATGATTTTGCGCAGGCCGATAAAGAAAGCCGGGCGGTGCGCAACTTGATGCATGCTTCGAGTGATGCCAGTGAAGCGCAGCGAGAGATAGCGCTGTGGTTTGAGAAGAGCGAGCTGCACGAGTACCAGACGGTCATGGACAAAGTGTTACATGACCCGACGTGGGGAGCGTAATAAACCCCTCGCGGGCAAGTTGTTGTAATGTTTTTTCGAGTCGTTGATCGTGTTTTGTCATCTGCTTGAGATGTGTCAATGAGAGGCTTGGCTGCTTGCTTAATGCTTTGATCACCAGGCCGCGCAGCTGGCGGTTGCTGCCGGCGAACGCCGATTGCCGGGTGTAGTGGGCGCTGCGGCGGTTTATGTTGCCGTGCTCCTTTTTTAGATACGCACCATAATCCATGAGCGCTTGGTACCACTCGCCCGCGCGGCGTTGGCTGATGGTTGTACTGATAAGCGGTAGCAGCTTAGTGTCGGGTATATTTGTTTGATCTCGAAAGAACTCATGCAGAAAGACCGTGCGGATATTTGTTTCGATCAGCACTGTTGGCTGATTAAACGCGAACGCGGCGACGGCTGCAGCCGTATAGGGTCCCAGGCCCGGTAGCTCTCGCAGCTCGCTTTCGGTGCGGGGAAAGCGCCCGCTGCGCTGCTTGGTTATTTCTTGTGCTGCCCGCTGCAGCAGCAGCGCTCGGCGATTGTAGCCGAGGCCCTGCCAGTGTTTCAGTACTTCACCCAGTCGCGCAGCAGCGAGGGCGCGGGCTGTGGGGAACGCGGCCAGAAATTGCCGGTACTTCGGAATAACCCGATCAACCTGTGTTTGCTGCAGCATAATCTCTGAAACAAGAATTTTGTAGGGGTCGTTCGTTTTGCGCCACGGCAGATCGCGCTTGTGCTGGCGATAGTAGCGCCAGACTTTGGCGCGGAAGTTTTTGAGACGAGCATCGGTCATCGTTGTAGTGTAGCTTCTTTGCTGCGTTTACAAGTAACGCAATACCACTGTGGCCCGACGCTTCCCTCGATATTACGTAATATCGAGGGGACGTTGACAGGGCGGGTTTTTGCGGTAGTATTCTGGCCAGTTTAATTACTATGTTGCAGCCGCGTCAGAAAGTGTTGGTGGCCTTAGCCAGTATGATACTGGTTGTGGCTGGCCTGTTTGCGTTGGGGAAAGTTTTCGAATTAGTGAGCTTAACCAGCGACGTGTCCACCTTAACGCTGCAGAAATCTTTTGAGGCTTTTCAGGAGAGGTATCAGTGGGAGCAAGAAGTCGTGCAGCACGAGGCTGCGGAGCGACAAGAGAGACTTCGGCTCTATCAAGCAGAACGGCAACAAGAGCGACAAAAGCTCGAGGAAGAGAGGCGTCTGGGACGGATAAAGGCCGATGCAGTCTTGGCTAAGCTCAAGGCCGAGCAAAAAGGGGAGCGTTTGGTCTTTACGCCGGATACGCAGAATGGTATCTATGCAAACTTTGATAACTATCCCTTACCTCCCTCGCCTGATCCGAGGAATCAAACGTTGTGCGAAATTGATTTTAACGATGAGCCAGCGACGGAGTGGGTTACTTTTAGTGATGCAGAGCGCGGTATTGAATTACAAATTCCCTATAATCCCCGCTGGGGCAATGAAGTAATTGTCGTGCGGCCTTTTGATAAACTTGGCGATGACCACTTGGCTGACTTAGCTTTTGGTCCGCTGCAGGTAACTGGTGAGGGTGGGTGTGGCTGGGTGCGTTCTTATTATGTTTCTTATGAAAATGCCGAGTCCCTCGAAGCGGTTTTGAGAGATTGACCAGCGCAAGTTTTACGCACGATGAACTCGTGGTGAAAACGATTAACGATGTGCAAGTTGTCTCGTATGAGGGGCATGTCTTCTGCCCTGATTACGCGCAGGTTATGGTCCTTGGTCCTCGTTATAATTATCAGTTCAGTGGTGGGTGTACCACTGAGCGGCCTCTCTCAGTGCTGGAAAAAATTGCAGCGAACGCAAAGTTTTTAGAATAATTCAAGATAATTTCTCCAGTCGGACACCGACCAAACGAATCGGGTGGCTCTGTGGATTTTCGCGGTGGTCGAGGAATGGCAAAAAGAGGCGGAGCGCTGTATGGGTGAGAATGTCGAGCGATGCGGTGGCGTGGGGGAGTGTTTTGCTGCGCGTTTGGGTGTGAAAATTATGAAAACGGACAGTGATGGTGACGGTGCGAAACTTCGTAAAGCCATCTTCGCGCAAGCGCTCGTGTACATGCTGGCAGGCTTCGATGAGGCGCGGCAACAAAAAGCCGGGACTAAGCGTGTCGTGGAAAAAGGTTTGGTTATGGCCAATTGATTTGGCCCTCTCGGGATTGAGATGCAGCGGTGCGGTGTCGCGCCCGCGAATTTTTTCATACAGATCATCGCCCCAGGCACCAAAGAGCTGGCGGAGTGCTTGGCGAGATAGCTTTTTCATATCAACGACACGGCGGATGCCAAGGCGCCGCATTTTTTCTTCCGCGCGCGGTCCAATGCCGGGAATGGCGCGAATGCTGAGCGGCTCGAGAAATGCTTCGGCGTCTGCAGCGGAGACCACGGTTAATCCATCGGGCTTGTTAAAATCCGACGCAATTTTGGCGATCAGTTTGTTCGGGCCGATACCAACTGAGGCCGTGAGCTGTTCTTGTTTTTTAATAGCCTGTTTTATTTCCTGGCCGATTGCTCGGGCGGCGGCAAGGGAACCTGCATGGCTCAGGTCGAAATACGCTTCATCGATGCTGCGCTGCTGCACGCGGGCGCTAAACTGCTCGATGATGCGCATGATATTGCGCGAGACTGCGCTGTAGGCGCGAAAGCTGCCAGTCAGAAAGACGACGGGCGGCAGGCCTTTCTCGCGCGCGGCCTCCGACAGCCGCCAGGCACGGGTGATCGGCATGGCGGAATGCAGCCCGTAGGCGCGCGCGGCGTAGTTGGCGGTGGAGATGATGCCGCGACCAGCGCCACCCTTGGGGTCGGCGCCGACGGCCAGGGGCTGCCCGGCGAAGCGGGGATTATTGCGCTCTTCAACAGCCGCGAAAAAGGCATCCATGTCGAGGTGGGCAATGATGCGCATGCGAACAATCATAACACACTTGTTCTTATTATGTTTTTGTGGTATACGGGCAACAGTCTGATGTGGTTGGTCCTTTACGAGGAGCTTTATATGTTTGGCTTTTTTCGAGATCGCTGGTGGACACCGCCGGCACTGGTCATGCATCGCGTTATGGAAGTTCTCTGTAATGAGACTGAGCTGTGTTCGTTGAGCCTGATACAAATCAAGTATCTGATGCAGCACGGTGAGTATATCGCCGATGATGCCATGGTCGAGCGTACTCTCTATTGGCTGCGGCGACACGATTTTGTGCGGCGATGGAAACATACCCGGACACTTACGGAGCGCGCCGAAGAGACATTCGCTCTCACGGAAGTGTCGTATCAAAAGTACTGGTGGGAAGCGCGTGTCCCGTTGCAATGGTTTAAGATCCGGTTTCCCCTGGAGTGAATCCGTCCCTCGATTGGTACGTACTATCGAGGGATATTTTTTTGGCGTTTATAGTTTGCCTTGTCTGATCTGCTCACGGAGATGAGCGACGTAGGTGTTAAAAAAATGCAGGTTGTGAAAAGTCAGCAGGCGCAGGGCGGTGATTTCTTTCGCCCTGACAAGGTGGCTTATATAGGAGCGTTTATAGGTGCCACAAACCGAGCAGGCACAAGCGGGATCGAGTGGTTGCTGATCGGTGAGAAACTGGCGTTTACTAAGATCAAGTTTACCCTCGCTGGTAAATCCTGTTCCGTGGCGGGCGTAGTGTGTCGGCGCGATGCAATCGAACGTATCGACGCCGGCTTTAATGATTTCCGGAATATCTTCGAGGTGGCCAATGCCGAGTAAGTGGCGGGGTTTTTCCGCCGGCAGCTCGTCGACAACAATTTTAATGATGCTTACCATGGCGCGCTTATCGTCGCCGTACTCGCCGCCAATGCCAAAGCCGTCGAAGGCCATACCGCCAATAGTCTCGGCGCTTTGCTTTCTAAGGTGTGTGAACTTGCCGCCCTGAATAATGCCGAACAGTGCTTGGTTGCTGGCTTTGGCGGCGAGGGATTCGGCGGCCCAGCGATGGGTCCGTTCGAGTGATGCTTTAGTGTAGGCTTCATCGGCGATGGGGGACGTTGCTTCGTCGAACGCAAAAATGATATCGGCGCCTAATTTTTCCTGGATGGCGATTGATTCTGCTGGATTCAAGAAGATCTTACGGCCGTCGACGGGGGAAGTGAACTCGACACCGTCATGATTGATAGTGATTCGGCTGGGTTGTTGGCCAAGCAGCACCACTTCATCGCGTCGCTCTTTTAGAATTTTGCCGACGCCATGATCTCGTCCGAAGCCGAGGCTAAAGACCTGGAAGCCGCCCGAGTCGGTCATGAGCGGGCGGCGCCAGCGCATGAACTCATGCAAGCCGCCACCAGCTGCAACAATGTCTTCGCCGGGTTTTAAGTGCAGATGAAATGTATTGGCGATCAGCATCTGGCAGCCGGCGGCTCGGGCCTCTTCACTGGTCAACGTTTTTACCGTGGCCTGGGTAGCCACGGGGACGAGCGTTGGCGTTTCAACGGTACCGTGTGGTGTTTGCAGTAAGCCCAGCCGCGCGCGGCTGCTGGCTGACTCTTTGGTGACACGGAATTGTATCATTGGGTGGTTCTCTCTGTTTTCTGATTGAGGATCGTCTGTAGTTTTTCTGCTAGCTGAGTTTCTGATAAGTCTTCTGGATATAGAGCGATCAGGTTCAATTTTTTCTTCTTAACAATGACTAGCTTTCTCTGCAGATTGGCCGTGTATTTTCTGTTAACATTTTTGAGGCCGAAGTACTCAATCATCAAATTTTTCTGACTGATCAAGAAATCAGCTGTCATTCTCGTGCCGGGGTATCGCACATTTCTCTCGTGATATATTCCATTTTCCGTCAGCCAGTCGTCGATAATTCTTTCAGCGGCAGAATCACAAACATGTCCGTCGCGCGCGATCTCTCGCTTAGCAAATAGCTCGGGGTTTGGTTCGAAGCCAGCCGCTTTGATCGCGTTGTTCCAAGTTCCAAATAGCCTACGAAACGTTCGGTTGTCTCCTAGTTCTTTCTTGAGAGGTATGCGCCCATGTTTTTCATAAAAATCTCTGATTTTCTCTACCAGATTTTCTTTAGAGTATTTGGTATTGGCTTTCATCAGGCGCTTGATGATCTCACGCTTCTGCGCTGGTGTCCACGGGGCAGGCTTTCGTCTACGTTTTTCGATACTTTGCTTTTGCGCTTTCGTTAAGATAATTCCTATAGTCCACAGATAAGCTGTTCCGGTTGATATCTTGAGCTTTTTGGCTATCTCTCGATGGGTGAACCCTTGTGAGCGAAGTACCCGCGCGCTTTTCTTTGTCTCGGGTGGATGACGAGGCTTTTCCTTGTGCTTATTCTGCTTTTCTCCCATGATTCAATTGTAAAATATTTGCAGATCGGAGTGTAGTATAGTGGTAGTACGTGCCCATGGGGTGGGTAAGGTCCGGGTTCGATTCCCGGCACTCCGACCCGGAAATGAACAAAGTTACTCAAGCGGCCGAGGCGTGGGTTAAGCAGTTGCTGGCGCAGGACGCGAGTGGCCATGATTGGTATCATATTGATCGAGTGCGGAAGATGGCGCTGCGAATTGCCGCCGAAGAAAATGTTGATGTGCTGAAAGTCGAGCTGATGGCGTTGTTGCATGAGCTGCCGGATAAGAAGTTGAACTTGTTTCCTGACGAAGCAGCGGCGCTGACTGCAATTCGCACCTGGCTTACCAAGCACGACCTGGCCGCCCCTGACGTTGAAGAGATTCTGGAGGTTATTTCTCTTCAGTCGTACTCCAAATCGGGCGTTACGGGACAGAAGTTGACTTCAAAAACTGGACAAGTGATGCAAGACGCTGATCGCCTGGAAGCAATCGGCGCGATCGGCATTGCTCGCTGTTTTGCCTATGGGGGATCACGTGGCCGGCCGCTCCATGTTCCCTCGATTGGAACGCGTAAAAATCTGAATGAAGATGCGATTATTAACTCTGATTCGTCCCTGCAGCACTTTTACGAGAAGCTGCTCAGAGTAAAAAACCATATGAATACGGAAACGGGTAAGCGCCTGGCCGCGCACCGGCACAAGATCATTGAAGAATTCCTCGCCGAGTTTTTGGCGGAGTGGGACGGGGAGCGCTAGCGGCGATGAGCATTCTCGCTGACAAGTACTGGCGATCGGTCTTGTCGGAGTTGTTTGTTGAGCTAGGCGGAGCTTGGTTTGCTACGATTTTGGTTGTACCGGATGTTGCCAATGATCCAAAACCATTGATTATGCGGGCTGGGCTTGGTATATTATCGTTGTTAGCAGCTAGGAATTTACGAGCCTTATGACTTTGCAAGAGATCAACGCCGTTGTTGAGCGAGCAGAGGTACCCTACCTCTTGCTGCTGATTGCTTTTCTGCTTTCGTATATAGCTTTTTACAGAAACCAATCGAATCAGCCGTTGAATAAGAAATAAAATAGGCACGGTTCACGACAGAGCTAAAGTTTTCTCCCACTTGACAGGATGATAGATATCCTGTATTGTTTTCACGTCTGATTTTGCTGCCTCAGGCAATTTTAAAGTGCAGCTTACCTGAACCTTGTCAGTTGAGGGTTAGAGCAATGGTCGAAAATCCATATCTCGATCAGCACACGTATGTGCATTACGTAGAGCGATGGGACGGTACCGAGGAGATTCTCGGCGATCGACGCGAGGAAGTTTGCTTGACCACCGAGGGTGAAACTAAGCAGAAGGAGCTGCGTGACCTTTTGTACTCAGGCGTGCCTCGTTTGCCGGGGATTTTACACGTCTTGATGTTTGGTTCCATCGCAGTGGTGGTGTGCGGGGCAATTTTAGGAACCTTGGTGGCCCGCTCATTCTTTCCCGGCATTGACTGGGTCGTGCCTTTCTTGATCGGAGCTTTTCTTGGGTGGAGTGTCTGTATCGTCGGTATCGCTGGCTTTTTCAGGTGGGCAAGGATGCGTTTTTATCAGAATGCTGTTCCTGTAGTACAGTTCATCGAGAAAAATCCAGAATTCATGGCTGCTCTGGAGGCCGTGGGTGAACGTACGGCGCGCACGGCTCAGCAGCTAGTTCTTTGGCACCAGCAGCAGTCGGCTGCGTGACGCCACTGGCGCGGTACTCGAAACAACAAAGCCCGGAGCTTTCAGCTTACGGGCTTCTTTTTTATTACAGCGCTAAGCTTTCTCGCGTGTGGCGGTTCTAATACACTTGGTGCAGGCGAGGACTTTCTCGCCCCGGTGCGAGAATTTTTGCAGATTTGGTTTGAAGTCGCGCTTACCAGTGATATTGCGGTGGCCACGCAGCAGCTTGCGGGAGTGCCCCACGCTTTTAACTTTGCCGCAGATAGCGCACATTCTGGCCATGGAGAATGTGTACCCGATAAAAGGTAATTGCGCAAGGCAGGGAGAATAATGTTAAAATAAAAAGATGATGTGGCAGGTACTTACGGTGACACCCGGTTTGCAAGTCGGGGCGCTAATCATTGGCCTCGCGGTAGCGATTATTTTTCATGAAGTGGCGCATGGCTATGTGGCGCTGCTCTTGGGGGACCCGACGGCGAAATATGCCGGGCGTCTCACGTTTAATCCGCTTAAGCACATCGATATGTGGGGCACGATTATTGTGCCGCTTTTTCTGTTGATGCTGCCGGGTGGCTTTTTGTTTGGCTGGGCGAAGCCGGTGCCGGTGAACTACTACAACTTGCGTTCCGGTAAATATGGGCCGCTGCTGGTTGCCCTGGCCGGACCGGCGACAAATTTGCTGCTTCTGATTGTGGCCAGTCTGCTGGCGCGCGTCTCCCCGGCCGACACGGCACTGCAGTTTCTATTTGGCTCGATCGCGCTCATTAATGGCTGGCTGATGATGTTTAACCTAATTCCGGTGCCGCCGCTGGACGGCTCAAAAATTTTGTATGTGTGGCTGGAAAACCGGCCAGATATTCTGGGTTGGCTGGAGCAGTATGGTTTTTATCTCCTGATTGCGCTGATGGTCTTTGGCGGTGGTATTCTGCGCCTGGCCAGTATTCCGGGCGTGTGGCTGGTGAATGCGTTGGCCGGGCCCGAGGTGTTGTATCAAGTGATTAGCAACTCGCTCTAGGAATATTTGACTTGGGGAGCGCTTTTCTTTTATAGTGACCCTACCCAAAAAATGCCGACGATTCGACAATTAACCCGGAAAGCGCGTGTTCATAAGCGCAAGAAAACAAAAGCACCAGCCCTGGTGCGCAGTTTTAATGTATTGAAGAATCGACCCGTTCATTTGCGAAAAGGCAACCCGTTTAAGCGCGGGGTGTGTTTGCAGGTGAAAACCATGACGCCGAAAAAGCCAAACTCGGCCTTGCGGAAAGTGGCGCGAGTACGCTTAACCAATGGCATGGAAGTTACCGCCTTTATTCCGGGCGAGGGGCACAACTTGCAGGAGCACTCGATTGTGCTCGTGCGCGGCGGCCGGCGCAAGGATTTGCCTGGGGTGCGCTACCAGATCGTGCGCGGTATCTTGGATACGGCCGGCGTGGAGGGCCGGACGCGAGGGCGTAGCCGCTACGGTACCAAGAAGCCAAAGAAGTAACTGCGATGCCACGCAAGAAACGAGTATATAAAAATAAGAAGTACTTAAAGCCGGATCCCAAGTTTGGCAATATGGTACTGGCTCGGTTTGTGAATCAGATTATGCGTGATGGAAAGAAGAGCACGGCGCAGAAGATTGTGTACCAGGCGCTGGATATCGTCTCAGAGCAAACGAAAGATGATCCGCTGCTGGTGTTTGATGCGGCGATGCGCAATGTGGCCCCGGTACTGGAAGTAAAAGGCCGCCGGATTGGCGGAGCTAACTACCAGATTGCCCAGGAAGTGCGGGGCGATCGGCGGGAGACACTGGCGATGCGCTGGCTGCGAGAGGCGGCCCGCAAGCGCAGCGGCAAGGGCATGGCCGTGAAGCTGGCGGCTGAGCTGATTGATGCCTCGAAGAAAGAGGGTGGAGCGATGAAGAAACGAGAGGACGTCCAGAAGATGGCCGAGGCGAACCGGGCATTCTCGCATTTTGCGCGGTAAGGTTCGGTATGGCTGATACCAAGCAATTCCCGACAGTTCCGATTGAACGGGTGCGCAACTTCGGCATTATTGCGCATATTGATGCAGGCAAGACGACAATGACCGAGCGGGTGCTTTTTTACACGGGGCTGACACATAAAATTGGCGAGGTTCACGAGGGCGAAGCGGTCATGGACTGGATGGATCAGGAACGCGAGCGCGGCATTACCATTACTTCGGCCACGACAACGGCTTTTTGGAACGATCATCGCTTGAACCTGATCGACACACCGGGCCACGTGGATTTCACGGTTGAAGTTGAGCGTAGTTTGCGGGTACTCGATGGCGCCGTGGTTGTTTTCGACGGTGTCGCTGGTGTCGAGCCGCAGAGTGAAACCGTGTGGCACCAGGCCGACAAGTATAAAGTCCCCCGAATGTGTTTTGTGAATAAGTTGGATCGCACGGGGGCAGATTTTGATAAAGTGCTGGCCTCGATTCATGATCGGCTGACGCGCGAGACGGTGGTGCTCACGCTGCCGATCGGTCGCGAGGATGCTTTTGAGGGTATTATTGATGTGCTGGCGAACAAGGCGCTGTATTTTGAGGGAGAGCGAGGCGAGCAGGTGAGCGAGCGTGAGGTGCCCGCCGAGCTGGCGGCTGACGTGGCGGCGGCGCGGGAAGCGGCGATTGAAAAGATTGCTGGCTTTGACGATGCGCTGACCGAAAAGTTTCTGCAGGGCGAGAAAATTGCTGTGGCCGAGCTGAACGCGGCGCTGCGCGCGGCGGTGATCACCAACCATGTGGTGCCGGTTTTTTGCGGATCAGCTCTCAAAAATAAAGGCGTGCAGCGCGTGCTCGATGCAATTGTTGATTATTTACCCTCACCAGCTGATATGCCGCCGGTGCGCGGCACGCATCCCACTGATGAAGCAACGATCCTTGAGCGGCGACCGAGCGACAGCGAACCGTTCTGTGCCTTGGCGTTTAAGGTCATGTCGGATCCCTACGTCGGCCAGCTGACGTATTTTCGCGTTTACTCAGGGCAGCTGAACGTTGGGTCGTATGTGCTGAATGCATCCAATGGCAAAAAAGAGCGCATCAGCCGGATTTTGCGCATGCATGCCAATGATCGTGAGGAGGTGACCGAGATTAGTGCGGGGGGTATTGGGGCGCTGGTTGGCTTAAAAAATACGACCACGGGCGATACGCTGAGCGACCCTGATGAGCCGATTGTGTTGGAGCGAATTTCTGGCCTCGAGCCCGTGATTGCCATTGCGATTGAGCCAAAGACAAAAGCTGATCAGGAAAAGATGGGGATGGCGCTGAAGTCCCTGATGGATGAGGATCCGACGTTCCGCGTGCACACCGACGAAGAAACGGGCCAAACAATTATGGAGGGTATGGGTGAGCTCCACCTGGAAATTAAGGCTGATCGTTTGAAGCGGGAGTTTGGTGTTGAGGTAACGCTGGGTAAGCCGCAGGTGGCGTATCGTGAGACTATTCGCCAGGAAGTTGAAGTAGAAGGGAGGTATATTAAGCAGAGCGGCGGGCGTGGGCAGTATGGCCATGTGTGGCTGCGGCTGTCGCCACTCGAGCGGGGCGGTGGCGTTGAATTCGAAACCTCGATTAAGGGTGGTGCGATCCCGCAGGAGTATTTCCCGGCTATTGAAAAGGGTTACATTGAGGCGGCAGCGAACGGGGTCATCGCGGGGTATCAGGTCGTTGATGTTAAGGCGACGGCCTTTGATGGCAGCTTCCATGACGTTGATAGCTCAGAGATTGCGTTTAAGATTGCGACCATGATGGCGTTTAAAGAAGGAGTCCGAAAAGCGAAGCCCGCGTTGCTCGAACCGATTATGCGGGTGGAGGCAACGAGCCCGGAGAAGTACATGGGTGATGTCGTGGGCGATCTTAATGCTCGTCGTGGTCGGGTCGACAACATTGAAGACCGTGCCCAGGTGAAAGTTATTACCGCGCAGGTGCCGTTGGCTGAGATGTTTGGCTATGCGACGACACTGCGCAGCTTGAGTTCGGGTCGGGCTAATTACTCGATGCAATTTGATCATTACGCGGAGGTGCCCGCGAATATTCAGCAAGAGATTGTGGGCGAAGCGAGCGGCGCCAAGGCCAAGTAATGCGGGGGAGCTGGGTTGCAGGCACGGTGGTTCGCGGTGACGGGCGGGGCCGCACGCTTGGGTTTCCCACGGCTAATTTGGAACTCGAGGACGCGGTCGCTCGACCGGCCGATGGCGTGTATGCCTGCTGGGTTACGCTGGGAGCGGCGGGCGAGGTTCAGCGGGGCGCCTTGCACATTGGCCCACGTCCGACGTTTTTGGGCGGCGCAGCGACGGTAGAGGTGCATATCCTCGATTTCCCGGATCGCGATTTATATGGCGAGCGGGTATTGTTTCTCCCCGTTGAGCGGTTGCGCGAGGTGAAGAAATTCCCCTCGCAGGAGGCGCTGATTGCCGCATTGCACAATGATTGCGAAAAAGTGCGGGCTCGGCTAGGGTAAAAGAAGATGTGGGGGAAATCGTTTAGCGACATTGCTTCGTTCTTGAAGCGCCTCGGCGCCGGGTATTTGGTGTGGCGGGATGCCGAAGGTTTTGAGTTCGTGGTGGTGGCTAAATCAGAATTTGATCGACTCACCGCTGGCCTGCCGGCTGAGGTGCAGCTGCCGCTGCCGGCGCAGAGCCCGGCTGCTGATGAAGTGCTGGGGCGGATTAACAGGGAGCTCGCCGAGTACCAGGCGGCTCAGGCACTGGAGGCGGGCATCGTTGAAGACTTGCTGGATATGGCAGAAGCAGAGGGCGATGTATTAAAAGTCCGCTTCGAGCCGCTGCGCGGCGACTTACCCCCGGAGCTGCAGGAGTAGGGCAGGCTTGTTGACAGATTTTCTCGCTTGTACTAGCTTTTCGTGGTATACAATATTTATTACATTAACCTAAACTCTATTTTGTATGGCAGATAAGTTCGAGAGGAATAAGCCGCACGTGAACGTCGGTACCATTGGCCACGTTGACCACGGCAAAACAACGCTGACGGCAGCAATTTTGCACGTCATGCATCTGAAAGGCTGGGCGGAAAAAGTATTGTCGGTTGATGAAATTGATAACGCCCCAGAAGAGAAAGAGCGTGGCATTACGATCTCGACGACGCATTGCGAATACTCTTCGGATAAGCGTCACTACGCGCACGTCGATTGTCCCGGGCACGCCGATTACATTAAGAACATGATCACGGGCGCCGCCCAGATGGACGGCGCGATTCTGGTTGTCTCGGCGGCTGATGGCCCGATGCCGCAGACCCGCGAGCACATTCTGCTGGCTCGCCAGGTTGGCGTGCCGAATATTGTCGTGTTTTTGAACAAGGTGGATCAGGTTGATGATCCGGAGCTGGTTGACTTAGTTGAGGAAGAAGTCAAAGAGTTGCTGGCGAAGTACGAATACGATGCCGAGAAAACCCCCATCGTGCGTGGCTCGGCGCTCAAAGCACTTGAAGCAAAGAGCGGGGATGACGAAGCAGCCCAGCCCATCGTGGCGCTGGTGGAAGCACTGGATACGTCTATTCCTGAGCCAGTGCGCGATGTCGACAAGCCATTCCTGATGCCGGTGGAGGACGTCTTCTCGATTGAAGGGCGCGGCACCGTGGTGACGGGCCGTATTGATCGGGGCAAGATTACGTTGAACAAAGAAGTGGAAATTGTTGGCTTGCGTGATACGCAGAAGACGGTCGTGACAGGTATTGAAATGTTTAACAAGCAGCTTGATGAAGGCCAGGCGGGTGATAACGCTGGGTTACTGCTGCGGGGCCTGAAGAAAGAAGATGTCGAGCGCGGACAGGTGCTGGCGGCACCAGGCAGCATTACGCCTCACACCGACTTTGAGTGCGAAGTCTACGTGCTCAAGCAAGACGAAGGTGGGCGACACACACCGTTCTTCAAAGGCTACAAACCGCAGTTTTACGTGCGGACGACCGATGTGACGGGCAGCGTGGAGTTACCCGAGGGTGCTGAGATGGTTATGCCGGGCGACACGGTAAGCCTGAAAGTGCAGCTGGGTGCGCCGGTGGCGATGGAAGATGGTATGCGCTTTGCCATTCGTGAGGGTGGCAAGACGGTCGGGGCAGGGGTGGTCACCAAAGTGCTGAAGTAATTAGGAGTGGCTAGAAAGCAGGCGGTCAAACAGGAGGAAGTTGAGGCTGAAGTCATCGCGGCGCCTCGGATCCGTATTAAGCTGAAAGCGTACGACCATAAGCTGATTGACCAATCGGCCCGGCAAATCGTCGAGGCAGTGGAACGCGATGGCGCGACAATTTCCGGCCCGGTGCCCCTGCCGGTGAGCAAGAAGAAATATACGGTCAACCGCTCGACCTTTGTGCACAAAAAGGCCCGCGACCAGTACGAAATTCGAATCCATAAGCGTCTGATTGATATTGTCCAGCCGACGCCGCGTACGGTGGATGTGCTGATGAGCCTGAACCTGCCAGCCGGGGTGGACGTCTCGATGAAAACCTCCTAGCGAGGGAGGGATTGGACAATTTTTTGGCTTTCCGTTATCTTGAGCCTACAGATGCGAACGCATTTAAATTTTTATAGTCGGGGCCGACGACAAGTGCGCGGCCGATTGTTTTTGAATCATGAAAGCTTTGCTGGGTCGGAAAATTGGAATGTCACGGATGTTCTCCCCGGAGGGGGAGGCAGTTGCGGTTACGCTCATTTCGGCCGAGCCCAATGCAGTGCTGCTGCGGCGGCGAACAGATAAGGATGGCTATGCGGCGATCCAGCTGGGATTGCCAAAAGGAAGTAAAAAGTTGTTTGCCGCGCGGCGGGAATTTCCGGTGGAGATTGATGAGAAAGTCACCCAGGTGGGGGTGGAGCAGTTTACTGTTGGCGAAGTTGTGAAAGTGGCCGGCATTTCCAAGGGCAAAGGCTTTCAAGGTGTCGTGAAGCGCCATGGCTTTAAAGGCGGGCCCAAGAGCCACGGACATCGGCATGTGCTGCGAGCACCGGGCTCGATTGGCTCAGCTTTTCCGCAGCACGTGCGCAAGGGCATGCGGATGGCCGGTCGCATGGGCAGCGATCGCGTGACGGTGAAGAACTTGGCAGTGGTTTGGATCGACGCCGAGAAACATTTACTGGCCGTTACGGGAGCGGTGCCGGGTAGCCGGGGCAGTATTATCGAGATTGTGAGCAACGAGTAACTATGGCGACGAAGACTACAACAGAAACGCTGAGTGTCCGAGTGCTGGGCAGCGACGCACAAGAAACCGCCGCCCTGCCGGCAGTCTGGCAGCGCCCTGCTTCG
>Ga0209542_10005398_pt1 | contig 25500 bp, 28 predicted proteins | sample RifCSPhighO2_01_FD_184028 | JGI IMG/M metagenome (GOLD analysis project Ga0209542, IMG submission 184028) | Soil microbial communities from Rifle, Colorado - Rifle CSP2_plank highO2_0.1 (SPAdes) (version 2) | ecosystem: Environmental > Terrestrial > Deep subsurface > Rock core/Sediment ...
CTTTGCAGGTTTTGAAAACTCTGCCAAGCGAAAGCATAGATTGTATAGTTACTTCTCCACCTTATTGGGCTTTAAGAGATTACAAAATTAAAGAGCAGATAGGATTAGAGCCAGATTTTAATGAATACATTAAGAAATTATGTGATATCTTTGAAGAAGGTAAAAGAGTTTTAAAGAAAACAGGAACTTGCTGGGTTAATCTTGGAGATACTTATTACACAAAATCTGGCGGTTCATTTTTGAATGATCAACTAACTGCAAATAAAAGAGTTAAGAAATTGGGAATTAATAAAGCGAATGCGATAAGAGGTAGAGGACTTCTTGAAGATAAAAACCTAACATTGACTCCTTTAAGGTTTGCAATTGAAATGCAAAAGCGAGGATGGATTGTTAGAAATGTAATTATCTGGCATAAGCCAAACTGCATGCCTTGTTCAGTCAAAGATAGGTTTACCGTTGATTTTGAATATCTTTTCTTCTTCGTTAAAAGTAGAAAATATTATTTTAAACAAATTAGAGAACCGCATAAAGAAGAAAGCATCAAAAGAACAAAGCATAAATGGGACGGACATAGAGAACATGGGAGCAGTTTCTTTGGAATGGATATTAAGAAGATGTGCCATCCAGATGGAAGAAATAAAAGATGCGTTTGGAGTATAACGACAAAATCATTCAAGGGAGCTCATTTTGCAGTCTATCCACAAGAATTAATTAAGACTCCAATAAGTGCTGGTTGCCCTAAAGATGGAATTGTTTTAGATCCATTTATGGGGAGTGGCACAACAGGGGTTGTTGCTCTTCAACAAAGTAAACGCTACATCGGAATTGAGCTCAATCCAGAGTATATTGAGATTGCAAAAAAGAGGATCATAGAATTTCTTAAAAATGGTTGAAAACATTGGAGAGCTCGAATTAAATAAGATTTACTGCATAGACTGTTTAGATGGAATAAAGAAACTTCCAGATAATTCAATTGATTTAATTGTAACAGACCCTCCTTATTTCATAGAAAATCTTAAAGAGGATCTGAAAGACCAAACAATAAGACGCTCTTCTCAAAATTCAATATTTCATGCTGATTGGGATTCTTCTTTTGAAGACTTAGATGCTTATCAATATTTTATTGCAAAATTGTTAAAAGAATTTAGGAGAGTTCTAAAACCAAAAGGTCAGGTTTACATGTTTTTTAGCTATCATCATCTTCATTGGGCTAGAGAGATGATCGAGAAAAAGGAATTCAGATTTTACAAATATCTTATCTGGTATAAACCAGATATCATGGGAGTATTCCCCAATCAATATGGATGCAATTACGAAGTTGTTATGTGGTTTAGAAATGATCAGAGATTTGGAGAAGTAAAATTAAATATTGGTTGTAAGCAAAGAGATGTTTTTACTTGTAATAGCACAAATATCAGATATAGAAAAGAATGTGGTTTCCATCCAACCCCAAAACCAAAAGAAATAATTAAGTCATTAGTTAGAAACGGTTCCGATGAGGGAGATGTGGTTCTTGATGCATTTATGGGTTCTGGCACGACTGCTGTTGCTTGTAAAGAAACGAATAGAAAGTTTATAGGGTTTGAACTTAATCCTGACTATATCAAGATAGCTGAGAAGAGATTGTCGCAAGAACAACTTAATACTGATTGGTTTGAAAATACAACGCCGAGTAATGATCAAGAATTGAAAGGAGGTGAAGCAGAATGAAACCACAAGTAGCATTGGCTTTTCTGATATTATTTAGCTTAGTAAGTTTATCTGGAGTTTATGCAGAAACAACTTATTTAGAAGCGGGGCAATGTAAAAATATGTCTTATCAAGAAAGTTCCGTTGATAGTGGGGGTAATTCAATCATCCTTAATAAAACAGATATTTTTTGTGCAAGAGATATTAACATAACTGCAAATATATCTAATCTATCCAATGAAAATCTAACTCTTTATGATTATGAAGTTCCGATTTTTATTGAAGGAGATGGAGAATTTATCAAAGTTACTATTGGCACGAACACTCAAAGTTTCCCGAGAAATTTAGGATATTTCAACTATGATGCAAAACAGATCTTTAGTTGTCCTGCAATAAATAAAACTATTGAAGGAGATCCTGAAAGTCTAAAGACATGTTTAGGAATTTTGAAAGATACAAAAGATTTGACAGTTGATGAAAAAGCAGACTACAAAAAATGTCAAACAGAAAGAGATGACTTTAAAGTTGAATGGGAAAAGCGTGGCATGGAGATAGATACAAAGGATACACAATTAAATGATTGTGCATCAAATTTGAAAATCTCGGATGATAAAAAACAAGGTTCAGGTTTATCTAACGTGATGCTGATAATTATTGTGATTATCCTTCTTGTTATCGTTGCGGTTTTTGTAATCTTGAGAATAAGAGAGAGGAGTAATTCTGTAGGAGACTTAGCATAATGGAACCACAAACAACTTTATTGCTTGTATTTTTAGCCATTATTGTGATTGTCGTAGTCTTTACAGTTCTCCTCGTTATTCTTGGAAAGAATGCATCTGGCGGTTCAAGAAAAAGAGTTGTTCTCGATTTAAAGAAATGGATAACTCATAAAAGAATTGTAACATACAGACCTCATCAAGACTTCTTAACAGGAGATTGGTTGAGGGCAACACAGCATCAAAAAACTGCGTTGGTTAGAGAAAGAGCAGTTTTCAAGAAACCTGAGCATGAAATAGATCTGGAAGATTGGAATGTAATGCAAGATCCTGAGAGTGGTTTTACCCTTATAATAAATGGGGTCAGTTCTTTGAATAAGGAACTTAGCAATACAATAAGACAAATTAGAACCGAGCTAGATAAAGAAAAATCTGAGAAATCCGTATTGCTTGCGAGAAATAAGTATCTTGAGAAACATGTTGATCAAGAAGTAATTAGAAAACTTACAACAATGGTTGACAATGAAGTCAAACTAAAGACATGGGTTGCTGATAAGAAAAAATGAGAAAGGATATAGTAGACCTTAAAGAAAACTTTGAAGAGTTAGGATTGAGGACAATTGAAATCCTAGACTTTAAAGTATTGGCTAAATCTTTGGATCAAGATAGATTCTTAAAAGACGATTTTGAATTAGTGGATTTAGATAAGTTTAGAGAAATCCAAAACACTCTTCTTAATGAAGGTTTATTTGAAACCGCATGCAAGAACTTTAGAAATTTAACTGATGAAATTGATTTGATTCCTAATAAGCTAAATAATAATATAGAAAAAATTCTTTTAGGAGTTGAACAGCTTCAGTTGATTATTGAAAAAGAGTTCTTGCAAAAAAGCAAAGCTGAAGAAAAACCCAAAGAGATAACTCAAGAAAATAAACCAGAAGAAGTAATACCTGAAACAAAAACTTCTGAAGTTCAAGAACCTATTTCTAATGAGAAAGTTCCTGAGAGCGAAGAAGAACTAACACAAACAGAAAAAGAGGAGGAGAACGATGCTCTTTACGAAGACTCAGAAGAAGATGAGATTTGAAAGAATAGAAACAACTGCAAGTGTAAGGATGCCAGTTAAGAGCTTGGATAGTGGGAAGTATGTGGGGATTGCCTTTCTAAATTTGTTAAGTTATTGGAAGAAAGGCAATCTTGCTCCCTCTAGAAAGCAACTGCAGATAAAAGTTAGAATTGGAAACGAATACTATGCGATGTTGCCTGGCTTTTATGATTTTGTTAAAATTATGAGCAGGCAATCTACAAAAGCAAAGCTGAATAATCGCTCAAATCAAAAATTAACGATTCATGATGAGAAAACATGGAATTATTGGATAAAACTAAAAGAAAAACAAGAAGAAATGTTGAAGAAAAATAAAAAATAGTTTGAATTTCAGGTGTATTACTATTATTATAATCTTCAATAATAATATGATCATACACTCCGCCAAAAAACCCAAGAAAAAAGCAAATGAAACTACTAAAAAGCAAAAAAAGAATAAACTATTGGATTAGTAAGAACCAGATACCCCTAGGTCTAACTAAAAACAAAGAAATCATATGGAAAAGGTTCACATTCAAGTCAGATTCCCTGATTTTTTCTGCAAGACCTGGCATAGGTAAGTCTGTAATGCTAAAATCCTTTTATTTTTGGCTATTTCAGAATCAAAGACCTTTAATTGTGTTTGATCCTGAGGGATTAGACCACAGATTAAGCTATTTCCCTAACTCACATGCCCTTAAACTGCCTCCAGATACTAAACCTTGGGGTATAAAGAGGTTGGATAGCGGACAAAGGGCTTATTATTTCACAATTTCAAAGAATCCAATGCCTCATGAAAGAAAGTTTATCCCTGCTTTAAGCACATTTGGAATAAAGGAGCTTAGAAGTTTAGGTTTTAGTCCTGGAGCCATAAGAAAGTTCCTTAATGTCCTAGAAGAATATGGTCCGTTTAAAGACTTTGAAACATTAATGGACTTTATACATAAGTTTCCAATAAGAGAAGATATGGCGGAGAGATATCAAAGAAATATGCCTTTTCTTTTGCATAATAAACCTTATCTGCCTAACGATGTTATTTTATCTACAACAAAAAATAATCTTGTTCAGCATCTTTATAGCATAATGCAAGAAGGCATATTTTCTTTAAATCAACAAGACAATGTTTCTTTTATTGATTTGATAAAGAAAGGACATTCAGTTTTCTTATCTTTTGATGGGCATTATGATGTTTGCAGGGCGATGGTTGGCAAGATTGCTGGGGAAGTTATCAGCTATCTAAAATATTTAGAAGACATTGGCGAGAGAGATACATTCGGGCAACCCTGGTTTATTTTTGAAGAGATGGATGGCATTATTCCAAGAAATCCTGAGCCATATGAAGAGCCAATTGTTGAAACTCTGGCTCAATTGATATTAAGATTTAGAAAATTATCCGTAGGGATGGCAGGAGCTTGCCCATCTTTAACAAGTTTAAATAAAAAAGTTGCACAGGGCTTTCATGAATATATATTTGGCAGATTTGCTGGCACAGAATTAACAGAAATAGCATCGATAACTCAGGAAAACTCAATTATCTCCATAATAAATAATCTTTATTGGAATAGGCATGTTAATGGCGGAGCTGGAGAAAGAGAAGTCTTGTATGTTACAGAATTAAAACAAAAGTTTAAGATTGATCCTTTTGAATGTCCGTGTGAGATTCATAGGGAGCCAACCAAGGTAAGAAAACATGAAAGTAGCGATATATTGTAGAACTTCAAAGATAGATCAGAACCCTGAGAACCAAAAGATAGAATTGGAAAGATATGCAAAAGCTATGGGCTATGATTATAAAATATTTGAAGAACAAGAGTCAACAAGAAAAACTCGCCCTGTAAAAAACGATATCTTTCAAGATGCATTAAGAAAGAAATGGGATTTAATTTTAGTTTGGAAACTTGACAGATGGGCAAGGAGCATGCAAGAGCTCATTAATGACTTAGAACTTCTTAAACAAAATAATGTTCAGTTTAAAACCTTAAAGGAAAACATAGTCTTAGATGATAACCCCACAAATAAGCTAATGATAAACATTCTCTCGTCATTTGCCCAATTTGAGCGAGATATTATTCGGGAAAGGACAATGGCAGGCTTAGAAAGGGCAAGACAGCAAGGCAAAAAGCTCGGCAGACCAAAATCCCCCCATGTAAAGTGAGAATTCTAATCGTCGTGATAGGATGTTAAAACTGGGGCTGGAGAAAACGGACGTTTTAAGAATAAATAAAAACCCTTCATCCGTTTGATTTTTATGAACTATCAAAGTGAATATTTATGTAATGAATGTAATGGTTTAATTTACATAAATGTAAAAACAAAAGAAGAGTGTTGTTTAAACAGTTCTTGTTCTAGGTATCCAAAATTAATTATAATTGATAATTCAAAAGAAGTTGAGAAAATTATGTTGAGTAGAATTGAAGATATAAAAAAGAAAGTTAGATTCTTTTCCCCTAAGTTTAAAGAATACTTATTTGATTTAAGAGAAGACCTTTTTAATAACATGGATAAGGGAATAAACATTTCCTTTTTTCATGCTTTAAACGAGTTAATTCTAATTGTATCTTCCACCTCACTTTTCGGAAGGGTTGACTCTATACAAAAGTTTGATAATGTAGTGCAAGAATTTATTCAAATTGCAGAATTAGAAAATTTTCTAGATTCTTTGCAACAAAAAGTTAATCTTATGGGTAAAATCACTCTGGCAGATAAAGATATTTTAACATTTCAGCTAAAATACTTTAAAGCTTTTATAGAGCAATATGAAAATTATGGACTAATTAATTACTCTAGAAAAGATAGGGCTTTTAAATTTGAAACAATCGATGTTCAAGAAGTAGACAGAATTCCATTTCAAATAGGGATGGAAATGACTCCTTTCTTTAAACAATTCTTCAGGGAAATGGTAAAAATGAAAATGCTATTAGAATACAATTATAGACTTTCTAAGTTTGCAAAGAGAGAATTTAAAAAAAGAGAGATAGCTGGGCTCTTCTCCATCTTCTTTTCATGTAGGGGTAAAAAAATAGTCTGGGATGAAGCATCCTTTACTAATCATCTAAAGAGAAATGAATTTACCGATGAAGAAAAGAAATTCTTTAAAAACTTTATATATGGCAATAAGGATAAGTTTCCAATAGGATTAAATTACTTGGGAAAAAATATATTTTATCCATTCTCAACTTTATTCTTTGCTTTTTACTTTATGAATTCCCTGGGAGAAAAGAATATTGTTAATGAATGTAAAAGAGATGCTAGTTTGAGGTTTGAGTCTGAAATTAGAAATTATTTAAAAGAAAAGAGTTACTCTGTTCCATTTGATGGTGAGATTGAATTGATAAAGGGTTCTTATAAATATGACATTATAGCAATATCCAGTATAAAAAAAGAAGTTTATTTAATAGAGGTTAAATACTGCGATTTGCCTCCTTCAGGTTTTTCTGGACTTAACCTAAGGGCTATAAAAATAGAAGATAACGATCCTGATTCAAGCGAAGTAAAAATTGCTGAAGAACATGAAAAAAGATTAAGCGAATTCTCTTCTAATATATCTATTTTTGAAAAGATAGTTAATTATTCGATCAAAGATTATGTCATAAAGCCTATTGTTATTATGAAATACACCCCGTTATTGAGTAAAAATAACTCTATTAGTATTATTTCCTTTGATCAATTTAAAGAAAATCTTGTTTGAATTGAGCTTTTAATAGAATTAACTTGTTTTTGATTAAGGAAATCTGGCTGTAAATCTCTAATGAAATCATGAGTTACCCAATTAGCACCGAAACACTCTCCAGAATACTCTTTCATTAAATTAAACTTCCAGCATTCTTTCTCTGCTCCTAAAACATGTCCTAACTCATGAGCCAAAACCCATCCTGGCATCGAGTTATTCAAAGTAACTATGGCAAGATTACCTTTACCGCAAATATGTGCCATTCCCTTTGTTGAACTATTAAACTCCAAAAGAATTAACTTTATTGTTTTGTTATCTTCGTAATTAGTGAGATTAAATACTTCTTCAATTGCAGAGCAATTCTGCTTAAAAATAAGCTCGGTAAGATTCCTATCGGAAGATTTATTGAATTGTAATGGCTCTAAAATTGAAAATGAAATATTGTATTTTGAATATATTTGATAAGCTTTTGTAAAATTTTCTCCACCATATAAATAAAATTCATCTTCAAAGAGATAAGGTTGCACCCTGAAGTTCAAATTCTCGTTATTGATTCCTTGTTTTTGTAATGGAAAATAAAGACTTATCAGGAAAAGGAAAAATAAAGTGAGAGTTATTACAATGTAGACTAAAATCTGTCTAACTATATCCCACTTATATTGTTGTCTCTTGTCTACTAAATCATAAGCCCTCTTTATTTTTTTATTGATATAGATATAAACTCCTAGATAAAGTGCGGGAATTATCAAGAACGTAAAAGCTGATGCTAATCCCTTGAATAGTGGAGCTAAGGTAAAGGTAAACGTCCAGATAGATGCCAGAGTAACAATTAAAGTAAAGAATATCATTATTGCATAAGCTAATAGTACCTGTAATATTGAATACTTTTGATGAAATGCCCTGCTCATAATAAAAACAATAATCTCCTATCTTTAAAGGTTATTGAGTATAGAAAAAGATATAAAACGAGCTAAGCTCGGTTTAACATGAACGAAAGTCCAAAACAAACAGTTGTAATAAATGAAAAAGAATGTGAGCCCTTAAGCGATTATGTTCTTAACTTTCTTAAATCTCAAAAGAAAGAAAGTTCTTATTTAGACTTCAAACTAACGATTAGCACAAATAAAGATTCTGATTTTCCAGAAATCGTTAAGGATATTTTGGCATTTAGTAATTATGGTGGTGGTTGGATTCTTATAGGATGGAAAGAAGAGAAGAAGAGCCAGTTTCTTCCCTTGGGTGTTCCAGAAGATTATAAAATTGATCAAGCGATTCTTCAAGAAAAGTTTAATTCCTATTTAGACAATCCAATAACATTAGAATATGTAGAAAAGTCTGAAGAGTTTGTGGGAAAGAAAAGAAGATTTGGGTTCATTTATATACATCCTTCTAAAGAAATTTTAAAACCCAAGTGTGATGGGGAATATCAAAAAAATGGAAAGAAGAAGTTAGTTTTTAAGGCAGGAGATATATTTTACAGAAGAGGAACTCAGAATATTCACCCAAGCGATTTTGAATTAAAGTTAATTGAAAAAAGACTACCTAAGGAGAATTATCGAATCTCGATTCTTAGTGGAGAACCTGATGAGATAGAAGAAGAAATATTTAGTAATTTGTTTGAGATAAAGAATTTACCTAAGTATGTTTATCTCGGAGAAAAAAAGGACTATGATGGAGCTTCTATAAAATATATTCTTAAAGAGAAAGGAATAAATCCCTTTTTTGATAAGTTCAAAGAATGGAATAAAAAAATAGTAACTTTTGAAGATATACAAGATATAAGTAATCCTTATTCAGTTTTAATAAACAATTCTTCTCGTGAATTGGTTAGCTCATGGCTAGAAGACCCTGATAAATCTAGGATAATAATTGAACTCCTTAATAGGGAGTTTGTTTACAAAGCAATCTCGAAGGGGTTTTATCATAATCGTGGAAGCTTATTTTTCCCAGCAATACAAGGAACTGAAAATAGAGAACAACAATGGCAAGCAAGATATAGAAAATCTTCAAAAATTGTTGTTAATAGAATGTATGCTGAACAACTGCACAAATATGTTTTCTTACACGCCTCGGTCTTTGTTTCTTTTTTAAGAATAGGGGAGAGAATATTCTTACAACTTTCACCTTCATTTATTTTAACAGAAAATGGACGCAGAGTTATTTCTGGTTTCAGAGAAGGAACAGTAATCACCCGAGTAGCTTACAGCGTTAGAAATAATCAACATCTTAATAACATTCTTTTTTGGATACAGCAATTTAAGGAAGAAATTGAAGATTTAATAAAGATTGAAGATTATATAACTATCGACTCTAATCCCTCAAAAGGCAGTTTATCAAAAAGGATAATTTTTGATTTACCTTCGTCTGAGTTTGATGTTGATGATGAAGAATTGGAATCTGAGGTGGTTGAAGATGAGCTTTAAAACACAGTATATTTCCGAGCCCAATTTGATATTTGGCGGGTTAAAAGAGGAGAAGGATCCTAGGTTAGGGTTAAGCTATTATGGTCCTTTTCAATATGAAGACGAGCATGATCCTTTAGAAAAGATAAAGGTTGGGATTATTGCAGATGGTTCAATGTTAAGTAAGATTAAGGAGATATTAAATCTGATTAAAAAACCAATAGAAAATTCTGAGAAAAATAAGTGGTTGTATCCAGACTTTTCTGGACTTTCAAAAGGAACTGTGTTCAAGTGCTCTTTAGAAACTTCTAAGGAATGGGAGCAAACAATAACAAGCGGGGAAATAGATAATATTCTAAAAATAGAGAAAGCAAATGAGAGAATTGGTTCTGCAGTTCAAATGTATATCAAGAAGATAAACAATATATTATCTGAGGATAATCATCCAGAAGTGATTATCTGTTGCATTCCTAAACAGATAGAGACCTATTGTGGGATATCTGAGTTTACAAGAGGAGCAAAAACTCCAAGAAAAACAGATTTTGAGAAACAATTAGACTCATTTAGAAAAGTTAATCAAAAATTCTTATCTGACTGGGGTGTTACTGCTAAAATTCAGGAAGAAAGGCTTTTTGGATATGATTTTAGAAACTCTTTAAAGGGCAAGGTAATGAATCTAAAAAATGCAGTTCCGATACAAATAATCAGAGAGTCTACTGCAGATGCAATGATTAACTATAATCCTGAAGGACAAAAAATAAGACAAGAACCAGCGTCATTTGCTTGGAATTTCGCAACGGCGATATTTTATAAAGCAAATGGGAAACCTTGGAGACTAGCTAAACTTCGTCAGGATACTTGCTATGTGGGAATTTCGTTTTATCAAGATAAAAGTAATAGAGATATGCAAACCTCGATGGCACAGGTATTTACTCACAATGGGCAAGGATTAGTCTTAAGGGGAACTGAGGTTTATCTCGATGAAAGAACTAAAGAACCCCATCTTTCTGAAAAGCAAGCCGAAGATTTATTGAAGGATTCAATAACGAGATATACAGATAGGGCTGGAAGAAATCCTACAAGGGTTGTAATTCATAAGTCCACTCTTTTTACTGACGCCGAAAAAAGAGGATTTTCTAAATCTATTGGAGAATTAAAAAGAGATTTCGTATCTTTATCTCAAAGAAAAGGTATAAGGTTTATGCGTGGTGGAAATTATCCTGTTCTAAGAGGAACATTAGTTTCGCTAACGGATACTCAACATCTTCTATTTAGTTCTGGATATACTCCTAGAATTAGAACATATCCTGGGCACAGTATTCCGCAACCTCTGTTTATTACACATATCGGGGATTCTGAAATAAAAGAAATTTGTGAAGAGATATTGGGTCTAACAAAATTAAATTGGAACACAACTTCATTCTCTACATTTCTACCAATAACGCTCGCATTTTCAAATAAGGTCGGACGAGTCTTATCTGAGATAGATAAAGATACTGTTTTGCAAGACCACTACAGATTTTATATGTGAGAATTTCACATCTCTTCAATTCTTTTAATTCTATCTTGGAGAGAAGGATGATTTTTAAGATTGCTCTTTATCCAACCTTTATTCTCAAATATCATAAGTTTTCTAAGAGCTTTTAATACTGAAGATTTGTCTGTTTTTTTGACAGCAAATCTATCGGCATCAAATTCTTCTAGCTGAATGATAGTATACTTTTTGTCTCTTTTTACAAAAAGCTTTCTTAATGGTAACCAGAAGAATAGTTTTATTCCAGTTGTAGTCTTTTGGTGATATTTTTCGTGCCAGATGGTTGATAACTTTTCTCTTCTATCTAATTTGAAAAATAAATCATCTATTAGTATTCCAAATAAACTTTTCATTGCTACCATTGGTTTCTTAGGATTTGGAACTAACAATAAGGGAATAGTTTTTGCATCACTTAATTTAAATTCTCTTAAACTATATTTTTTAATTCTACAAACTAATTTTTCTATTAGAAAGCTCATTTATCTTTTAAATCTCCAACGCACATATTGTTTGCTCGCTCATCGGCTCTACAGGCTCCACATTCTCCCCATCGGTCAAGACTCCATTCTGGCACTTCTCTCCCGCAAGATTCACACTTTTTTACTTCATCCATCTTTCTTTAATCTAATTTCTTTATTTTTTATACTCACTTTGAGTTTATCTCCTTCTTTCAAATCTGCTTCATTTATCGCTTCCTCTGGAAGATTGACCCTATATTTATAATAAGTCTTACCATTATATACCCGAGATTTCACCTTCAAGATTTTCATAAACAAAAAAGGTTAAGCTTATTTATAAATTTTTAGGGGGCGAAAGGTTTATAAATTTAGGGGGCTAAATATAAGATAGGAGAAGTTATAAGCCTTAGAATAATATGACAAGTATAATGAAAACCGAATTAGTAAAAGAGCATTTAATTGAAATCTTCTCAAAAGATGAAATAGCTCAAATTGATTTCTCTAAAGTAAACCCTAAAAAAGACATTTTAAGTTCAATATTTGAATCTCTGTCAAAAAATAGAGAACAATATGCTCAGTTTTATACTCATAAAGAAATAGTAGAATTTATTTTAGATAATCTTCCAATAAATGATAAAAGTAAGATTCTAGATCCTGCTTGCGGTGCTGGTGCTTTTTTGATAGAGGTTATTTCTCGGTATAACATTAAACCAGAGAACATCTTTGGAATTGATATTGATCCACTTGCAATTTCTCTATGCAAATTAAACTCCGAATTAACAAAAGATATCAAACTTGTGAATTTGTTTAATAAAAATAGTTTAGAGAATATTTATGCTTCTGGAAATTTAGAACGAGAAAGCTTTGATTTTATAATTGGAAACCCGCCTTTTAAAAATATCACCAAAGAGGAGTATGACTCAAAAGACAATCTGTTTAAAGAAGTTATCTCTGGTTCGGTAAATTCTGCGACTTTAATGATTGCAAGGTCTTTTGAATTATTAAAAAATAATGGATATCTCGCTTTTGTTCTGCCTAAAAATTTGTTAAGAGTAGAGTCATTTAATAAATTAAGAATGTTTATTCTTTCTAATTTTAAAATAAATCTGATTATAGATTTAGATCATCATTTTAAAGATGTCAGATGTGACCAAATAGTTTTAATTTTACAAAAAGAAAAATTAGAAATAAACAGAAACCGCAATATTGTAAAAATCATACCTTATAAAAAAGGCATAGACTTTAGGGAAGCAAAGCCATACTTTATGGATCAATCTGATTTCTTTAAGTATTCTTTTTTCCCCTTATTTTATAACGAAAATGTTAAAAGATTGGCAGACAAATTTTTAAAAATAGACATTAAACTAGGTTCAAAAAACCAAATTTTTAGAGGTATATCTATCGGTTCTAAACACAAATCAATAAAAAAAGAGAAGACACCAGAGAGCATAACTTGTTTTAGAGGCGACTCGATTAAAAGATTTGGAATAAAATACCCTTTATTTTTAGATACTTCCATACTAGTTAATTCAGAAACAAAAAAATTAGATAGATTGAAAACTAGTAAAATAATCATTCAGAATCTATGTTCAAAAGAGGGAGGCATATTTGGAGCACTTAGCGAGAATAATGAAGCCTCATTGGACACGGTTACAAATATTATCCCCCTAGATAAATCTCACTTGAAGTTTTATTTAGGTTTATTAAACTCAAAAATATCTAATTTCTTTATGACGTTTGTGATTTATCTCAACTCAAATTTCACAATGCATACCGATAAAGTTTACATTGGGGAAATTCCAATTAAAACTCCAGACTCTATACAGTTATTAAGTATAAATAAACTCGTAGACAAACTCTTATCTAATGATGATAAATACTCGCCAGAATTCTTTGAGATTTATAATGAATTAAATGGAAAATTATATGAGCTATATGATTTAAATACGCAAGAAATACTAATTATAGAAGATTCCTTAAAGGAGGTAATGAGCAAAAAACAAAATGGCAGAAAAGATGAACAATTTATCGGGTAAAGAATGGTTACAGAATTCATTTTCAATATGGCGAGACATAAGAAAGAATAAAGAGGAATTAAAGCTAAAACATCCAGCTATGTTTCCTATTGCACTAGCAGAGAAATTGATTAAAATATATACTAAAGATGATGGTGAAGTTATATTGGATCCTTTTGCGGGAGTCGGTTCTACAGTTATCGGTGCTAAAAATTTAAATAAAAAAGGAATTGGTGTAGAATTAAATCCAGATTTTGTTAAGATTGCTAAAGAAAGATTATCTCAAGGAAGTTTAGAAAGTAACGGTTCTAATTTTAAACCAGAAGTATTTTGTGGCAATTCAAAGGAATTAAGAACTTTCGTTAAGGAGAATTCAGTTGACTTATGCATAAATTCTCCTCCCTATTGGGATATACTAAATCAAAAAAGAACCGTTGATGATAGAGAGATAGGCAACTATTCTGACTCGATTAATGATTTGGGAAATATAGAGTCTTATGAAGAATTCTTAAAGGGACTAAAAGAAGTTTACTCCGAAGTCTATAAAGTTTTAAAACCAAATAAGCGATGTTGTGTTGTTGTAATGGATATCAGAAAAAAAGATAAATTTTATCCTTTTCATATGGATATCACCAAGATAATGGAAGAAATTGGCTTTGAATTAGAAGAATTTGTGATCTGGGATAGACAGCATGAATACAATAATATGAAAACGTTAGGATATCCTTGGGTATTTAGATTTAATAAGGTTCATGAGTTTATCTGTGTTTTTTGGAAAAGGGATCCAACTAAAAAACGTCTTTAAACTCTCTTGGGAATGTGCCTTTACCATCTACTTTACCCGTTTCATCAATTTTCAAAATAATTATACTTTTATCATGATAACTCAGAAGGGATTTACAAGTATTATCATTTAATAGAAGACTGTTTACTTCATTAGGCAATCCTTTTAGAGATACAACGAATGCTAAAATCGGATTTATGATATTACTGTAAATATTCATCTCCCCTATTTCTTTAACGCTTATAGCACTTGTGCTCCTATTGAGTAAGACTAAACTAACCTCTTTACTTTTCTTAGAAGTTAGTATACCTAAAACATCCGAAGAAAAGTCCAATAATGAATAATTTGATATCTTTTTAACAGAGTCATTGCCCACTTTAGAAATATTTCCATTTGGGATTATAACTTCAATTAGATAATCTTTAGAATACTTGCTTTCTAAATAGTCTTTTAACCATTTTTTTGTTACTTCTGTAAATTGATCTTTTTTTGATTCCATTTTATATCTCAACAACCTCTACTTTCTTCCCATCCCAGAGACCAAGATTTATTTTCTTACCAAAATATTGGAGTATGTCTTTATTCATTTTTAATATTTTTCTAAGATTTAAAGATGGCTCTTTGTTTGATATGAGAATTGCATATTCAGGATTAGCAACTAAACAGTAACCTCTTAATTGACCCAAATCTCTTAATGATAGTTCGGTTGCTTTAATCTCGGCTATAAGTATCTTCTTTTTTGTTCTTACAAACCCAACCAAGTCTGGTTTTATCTTATATTCTTCATAATATTCAAACTCGTCTGAAACATTACTCTCTGAAATGAATTTATTTAAGTAGTATGATGATGTGTCATAAAATATTATCTCTTCTTTATACAGTTTTGAAAAATGAGTGCTTAGATATTCACAAAGAGGAGCATATAATTTTTGCTCAGGATTGGTTCTTATTCTTTTTTCTTCCTTCTTAGATATTTCATCTTCAACCTTCTTTCTTTCCAATTCTACCTCAGCAGTTTTATCTCTTCTGATTTTTTCTATTTTTTCTAACTCTTCTTTATAGTTTAAATTTTCATCCTTGCCAGTCAAATAATAAACTTCTTTATTTTTAGCAGAATTAAATTGCTTCTCGATATATTTACTACCTAATTTAAGAGCGATCTGCCAAGAAGCATCAAAATGTTTGCCCCTTATTTCCAAAGGCAATTTTGAATTATTCTCCTCGGGATGATATGGCTTTATTTGTCCTTTGTTTATAGGGGCTATGCCAAATTTATCTTTGCTATTGAAATTTATCTTTTTGTTATGATTTACAAGTTCTAAAAACATTTCCCTCTTATGTTTCACTTTTGGACTAAATATTTCATATTCTTCTGGGAAAAATTTAACTTGATGTTCTCTAGCCCACGCATATAGATTTGCTTGATCTCTCATGTTTGGATGACCCCAATCAATAGTTTGTATATTTAGAGAGAATTCTTTATCTAAGAAATCGCATATCTGGGCAGACATTTTCCAATTTCGCACAATTTGAAAATATCCCCTCATGACGCCATATCCATTTTTTCCACTTCGAGGCATCCAACTTCCCTGATTAAAGAATCCTGCAGTATCCATCAATCCGTTAATAAACTCAATCTTAGATTCTTTGCTTGCTTTTGATAATTCTTGTGGAATCTCAAACGAATCAAATCCAGTTCTAGAGTTAAAAAGTTTTATTATCGTTTCAAAGTTAGTATTCTCCTTTTTTAAGTCTAAAACCAACAAGGTCATATGATCGTTTCCAATTATATCAAATTCGGCATTTAATCCTTGGGATAAAAAAGGGATAATTATTTTCTTTAATGAATCTACCGTTGAATCTCTTTGTTCATAAACCTTCTTAACAGAAGATGGCACTTTGCTTTTGCAGACCTTACATATCAATTCTTTTTCTTCATCATCCCCAGACTTCTGAGCAGTTGCGAGCTCTCCACATTTTTTACAATATGCAATCCCATAAGCAATTTTATTCTTATGAGCAAATTCAATAATTACCTTTTTATCTTTGTTGAGGATATGCCCTCTTCCACACATCAGACCGATAAGGTATGCCACCTCTTTTGTTATCATGATAATAAAGAGTGTAAAGTAGGGTTTTAATTCTTTTCTACTCTAATGTTTTTCATGCCTTTAGAATATCTAAAATTTCATCAATCTTTTCTATCTCCCAATCTGCCCCAGATGTTTTGGGCTTAGCTGGTTTTATATCCCCATATCTTGCATAACAAGTTTTTATTCCTAATTTCTTCGCCATTACTATATCTCTTGAGATTCTATCCCCGACCATAATAGTCTCTTCTGGCTCTAAGTTTAGTCTCATTAGGGCAATTTTAAACGGAGTTTTGGAATTCTTTTGCTTCTTAACATCTCCTTTGGTTATGACTATCTCAAATAAGTCTTCAAAATTTACTGCTACAATTCTCAACCAAGCCTGAATAATGGGTGCATCGGATATAATTGCTAGGCGATAATCTTCTTTTAATTTCAATAAAGTCTTCATGGCACCAGGATAAGGAACCATCAGATTTTCTCTTGCTTTTCTGTAGGCGATAATGCCGTGAGCCAATATTCTATAATCTATTTTTCCATTGATTTTTTTTAGAAATTTCTGGAATATCTGTTGATACTCGATGCCATATTGCCCATATAATTCAAATAAAATCCTTAATGCTTTATCCTTTTTTATATTTAATCCAGCATTGATCATCGAATCTATTGCAAGATTACAACTCTCCTTTTTTAATTTCATAAAATCAATAAGAGTATTGTCAACGTCAAACAGGATTGCCTTAATATTAGAGCTTTTCATATTTCAATCTCCCCAATGTAATTTTATATAATTGTGAGATTCTTTACTATCCAACCTCTTACTTGTATTACCTGAGCGAATATGAAACTCTTTATTTTGATTTTCTTTCATAAATACTTGCTTTGCCGAAGGTCTAACCTTTATTAAACAAACCTCTTTATTTTCTAATTTCTCAAAAGATATGTCAAGATATTCCGTAAATTCAGGTTCTAAATAATCGTTTACTAAACTTATTATTAATTGCTGAAAACCGTCAGCATTCTTTTTCTTTACTTGCTCAAAGTCCTGTTCTAATCCCAAAATTTCTCCATCATCAGAAACTCCGATCAATAAAACTCCTCCTCTGCTATTCATAAATGAAGATAGTGTTTTCAATATAACCTTTTCTAAATCTTTATTATACATTTTTTTAGCAATATCCCATCTTAGACTGGACTTGAATTCTATTGTATCTGACTCTCCTATTTTGATATAATCTTGAACAGACAATTTTTCCTCTTGGATAATCGGAAGAATAGAATTTATATTCTCAATTCCAACAAGCTCAGCTATCTTCCTTAAAACTTCTCTTTCTCTCTCTAATAAAAACCCGTCAAAATCATCCTTCCTTAACAATTCATATGCGATTTTATTGACTAAATGACTCTTAAGAATTTTGATTAGTTCTTGCTCTCCGCCATGTTTTTTAATATATTCCTTAATGTATTCTGATGGCTTATCATATCTCTTGACTTTTCTGTTAGTTTCTTCAGACATCCAAGTCATATTTAGAACAGAATTAATATTTTGATGACTACCAAAGTGTGCTCTAGGGAAAATATGGTCTTTATCATTTTTATCTCTAAAATCATTCATCTTTTGACCCGTATCAAAATCATTTGCACCCTCTAATGCTATAAGAGACATTACCCCACTATACTTGGCATTTGATTTTGAAGCTACATCCCTCAAGAATAACTGAGATATTTCTCTTTGAAGATTCTTTATAACTTTTGGAGTTTCATCATTTTTATCAAACCATTTCTTTAATTCTTTGAAATCACTAGTCAATAAACTATCTACAGACTGAGAATAAGCATTTGTAAATATTACAGACCAATACCATTTAGAAACTTTTTTATAACATTCTGCTTTGTTGTCTTTCTCACTTATTACCTTTATTAAGGCAGTCATTATAGGAATTGTAGGAGCAAAGGGAATCTCCTTTTCATCCTTGATCCCAAAGTCTTCTTCTAATTTTGTAATCGCCGAGTTCATCCATTTGGAAATATCTTCCCAGTCTTCATTAAAGGATCTCTCAGATTTTGAATAGACATTTTCATAAATATCTAAAATATCTTTTCTTTTACAGGAACTATTCTTTTCATAAAATAAAGACATTGCTTGAAGAAGATATATGGGCATTTTATCTATTACTCGAGAGTATCTTTCTATATTGGGATATTTTTCTAAAGTCTTATCCCATAAATCTCTCAGTCTTATATCATATCTATAAAGCCTTGCAATCAATAAATCAAATACACTCAACTTAATTCCCGTAGAGTTTATTCCTTCAAATATTTCGGTTACTTGATCAATGCCCATTGTTTCTGGTAAGTTAATATATGGTATCTCAAATCCATCTAGTAAATGAGATAATTTTTTTCTTATTACCTCTACAATTTGTAAAACTTTTTTTGGATTTTCTGATTTTTCTACAACAAACTGTTGAAATTCAAATAACCATTCGTTATAGTTAGTTAATTCATAAAGTGGAAATAACATCGAACTGAAAGTTTTTTCTTTTTCTAATTTAATATTTAATGTTTTTATTATCTCATTCTCCCCATTTAAGAAATTTTTAAAATCAATGTAGAAATAAATTGGATGGTCTCTATAAATTTTCGTGTCCTTCCAAAGAGATCTGTCTTCAAAATCATTTATGTTTGGAGCAAAAATAGAATAAAATAGAGAGGTTATTCTTTGTTGTCCGTCCAAAACAATTGCATCAGGTCTTAAGGTTGAACTTTTAGAAACTCCTTTAACTGATTGGATACCTACTGCGGGGTTTTTATCCGTATCCCACAATAGAAAAGCCCCAACATAATAATCATTAAATATTGCCTCAATAAATCCTCTAATATTTTCCTTCTTCCAATCGAAGTATCTTTGAAAGTGGGGAATGACCCATTTGTTCTTTTCGCAATTATCTAATAGTTGTCTTATTTTTATTCTCTCTGGATTTCTAAGGTTGTGAGGTCTTAATTTAGATAAATCTCCTAGATCAACATTTTTTATAAAGTCAGAGTAATTAATATCTTTCATAGTCTTTTCTTCTTCTTTGACCTTTGCTACTCTTTCGTCTTCGCTCTCTTCTTTGTCTACCTCTTGTTTTAGAATATATTCATGATACCAAAAACAAAAGAGGTCCAGATAAACATTATCTTTTAGAATATCTAACCCTAAGGATTCAACCATATCCTTTAATTTTTTAACATTTTCAGGGTAATCTGCAAGTTTTTGAGCTAAGTTTTTATCCTTTCCAAGTATTTCTTGAATATACCAATAGGTGTAAATAACCCTGTTATTGACAACTGGATAATTTTGATTTATGCAGAATAAAATAGGGGTAATAGAACCACATTGAATTCTCCAACTATATTTCTGCTCTGTAAAATTCTTAACTAGACTATTAAGCTTTTTTGGATCATTTTGAAAACCGTAGCATAAATCATAAATCATATTAGCTAAAACGTTCCACTCTTTATCAGTGTAGTTTCTTTTTAATCCTTTGAAGAAAACCTTTATATCTTGAAATGAAGGAAAAGTACTCAGTCGTTTAGCTTTGGATGACTTTCCGTAAGGTAATAGCCCATATAAAACAAGCTCTGTAAACTCATCTCCCTTTTTATCCAGTTTAGATAAAGTTTTCATCAAATCACTAACTTCCTTAATTTCTTTTTTTATTACGGAAATATGTCCTTTGGCTTCTGGAGTTTCAGTATATTGTATAAATCCTTCCAAAATAGAATTGATTTTTTCATCTGAATGTAAAATAGGTTTAGCCATTGTTTAATAGAGTTTTAAGTGTTTTAATTCCTTTCCGTTACAACCCTTTTGAGTTCCACTGTCTTTTACAACTTCGTTTAATTTATCTAAGATCATTATCATCGCCTCGGTATCGAGGCAACAATATTTTTCTAAGTCTTCTCTTACTTTTTTTATTTCTTCTTTGTTTGCTTTCTTTCCGTCATAAGACCCGTGTATGATAAATAAATATCTTAATGATGCTTGCCCGCCATTCGCAATTTCCATTCCTTTGTAGGTGACTTTCGTTAATGCTGGAAGAACATATTTTATACTTGCACTCCCATGTTGTTTGGAATCATAATAATCAAAGTTTCTAAATGGGACTAATAAGTCGACCATTCTTTTTATGAATTCATCTACGGTTTTATTTTCTTTAGGCAATAATCCCGCTAATTCTTTTAATCTTCCTTGTTCAAAACTCTGATTGTAAACGATTATACTTCCTTTTTTTGCTAAGAGTTTTTTCAATTTCTTAAAAAATTCTGGTCTGGGGTCTGCTTTTCCTTCTGCAATAAATGAATGATGTTTTTTGTTTCCTTTTTTATCAATAATGTGTAATGAAAACTGAAATGGTATCTGCTGATAAGGTCTCAGTCCATTATACAGTGGAATTACGGTTTGATATGTTTCAAAGTCTAAAAAGTATAAAGGATATTTTAATTTTTTCATGAATGATCTTATTGCTTCTTTGTTTATATGGGGCTTGTTATTTGTAGCACAAAAAAGCTGTATATTTTGCTTATCTCCTAATTCATAATCTTTCGGAATATCTCTAATGGATAGAATTCCTTGCTCAAATAGATCGAGAGATTTCTTTCCCCCTCTATAAAGATTAAAAACGCTATTCTCTGGAAGAAAACCCCAACATTCATTTTTTATTGGGCAGTCATAAGGATCCTTACAGAACTCCCCTATCTTACTTTTCGGTTCTTCTTTAGAGTCTATTACCTTAAACATCTGTGGCAATCTCTCAGGGATATTTTTTATCTCTTCATCAATTTTCTTGCTTACATCTTCCTTAACAAATAATTGATCTACTTTAATATCTCCATCTCTGGTATACTCTTTGTTAATATGCATAAGAAAGCATTTATTGATTTTCAAACCTGCTTTCTCGTAGCAGTATTTCTGGAATGCTACATCTTGTATGTGGACATCCTTAACCTCTGTTGAGCTTTTAACTTCTATAATATCCCATTTATCTTTAGAGCCTTTAACTGGATCAAGAATATCTGCTCTGGAGTAAACTCTATCTTTTAAGAAGCCTGCTTCAAATAAAGGTTTTCTAATGACAAGAGATTTTTGTGTTTCTTTTAAATTCTCGCCAAAATCCGCAGGAGAACTTGGCAAATCAATACCATTAGGAAAAAGTTTTTTTGAATACTCCCCAACAAGATGTCCTTCATCAAATCTAAACTGGTCTTGCTCATCGGGTTCAGGTATTCTTTTAGGATCATTAACTGCAATCCATAAATATTTTAAACATTGTAATCCATTGAGATACTTCGATTTAGTTAGAACTTTTTGACGCTCTTCCGAGTTGCCAGTTACCATATTTAAACTAAATAATGGCTTTTTAAAAAGATATCTAATCCGTATCCCCTTTCTTTTCCATCATAAACATTTCATCTTTCTTTTCTTCCTTTACACGATTCATTCTATTTCTCATATACTCTATGTAATTCTTATCTTTATGCAAGTAGACTTTTGTCGAATTTAGTTTTGCATGCCCTAAAACATTGGCAACCAAGAATAAATCATGAGTTTCATTCATAAGCTCCGTAGCCTTTGTATGCCTTAAAGTATAGCTTCTGTATTTAGTAACTGTTGAACCTTCCTCAGGAGGAAGCCACAATCCTGCGGGCTTTAGAATTTTCTCTCTGAATATATGCTTCCATCTTCCTGGACTCATGAAGTTATTTTCATAACTTGGAAACAAATAAGGTGAGCCTTTCCAAAACATCTCTCTCGGGAATTTCTTAGTATTAAGATAATCTCTTAGATCTTTGCAGAGTTCATTGGGAATAGGAAGAACCCTATCCTTGCCAGTTTTGTTATTCTCTCCATGTATGTGCACCGTCATGGCTCTTAAATCGAAATCTTCAAACTTTAACTTGCAAGCTTCTTTTGGTCTTAAAGCAAGAGCATATATTGTCATCATAAGTGCTTTATCTCTTGCACGCATCCAATCTCCCCAAATATTCTGTAGATAATCTGGAGACGTTTCAAGAGTAATAATCATCTTGCTTATATCTGACTTTGTAAAAACTTCTGGGAGCTTCTTTGTATCTTCGTAAAGTAATGTGTGGTTGTCCATCACTGATCACTCCGTAAGTCTTGAAATTTATCTAAAGAAAAACACAACACAGAGGGGGTCTTTTCGTTCCCTTCTGTAAGAGGTTTTTTGTCTCCCATTTTATGTAGGTTATCGCCTCTTCCTTATCAGTTTGGGTTAGTTTTTTTAAGGTGTCCTAGTTTATAAATGTTATCATTGTTATCAATCTTAACAATGTTATGCTTAGTAACATTTATAAAGTTGAGGGTATTGCCCTTTATTGTTTTAAATAGAGGTATACTATGAAACGCCCAACCTACGATCTTCAATTGAATACGAGAGTTCCTAAAGAAGTATTCGATGCAGTTGATAAATTAGCTCACAAAAAGGCAGTTAAACCTGCTGACTTAGTTAGAAAGGCACTTGTTGAATATCTTAAAGAAAAGGGTGCTTTAGATAAAAAGAAAGATTATCTATAAAAATGCTTCTTCAAAATTTAATCCCTCTTCTTTAGCTTTCTTCAATGTAACCCCGTAAGTGTTTCCTTCTGAATTAAATTGCTCTGGTTTTACAAATATCCAATTTAATTCAATAAATCTTAATGCAATCAAGGGAGTAAAATTTGTGTCTTCTGCAAATTTTAGAAACTTACCCATTCTATCTTTAGGAATATAAATTCCCCCCTTTCTTGTAGACTTGGATTCTATGCAATAAGCTTTTTTCTTATTGGCAACAACTAAATCGCATTCAGCATTTGTTAAGGTTCCACTTCCAGCAGATCTAATTACTCTAAAATTATTACCTATGAAAATATGGCAGAGTTCTCTTTCAGCATCGCTACCTAATCTTTTTCTTGAGCTTTTCATAAGTTCCTCGCTTCAGATTTTTCTTTTTTCCAACCATGTCTTTCGAGTTCAAATTTATCAATGCATTTGTTTGCTTCTTCCTTATTATATTCTTTAGAAATTTGTAATAACACTAAACTAATAATATTGTGGCTGTAAGGTTTTATTCCAATATAGTCTTTTTCTCTTTCAATTATTTCCTTCAATTCTTGAAGAGTTTTTTTCTTTACCATTTTATTTTAATCCTATTCTTTCAATGAACTCTCCTAAATTCTCAAATTCTTTAGGAAGTAATTTTAGATTATCCATAGTGTTTGCAATATCTCGAAGATCGTCTGCAGTAAATTCTAATCCGTTAAGTTTTATAGTTTTCATTTTATGATTTTACGATGCTGGATTTTAAAACAATTTCCTTGAGCAAGGTGTCCCATTACAGTAAAACCTCCATCCCCAAGGCTTCGTTTATTCGCCCCCTGACTTCCAGTGTAAGCTTTGCTTTTTTTGGAAAATCTAATAAAACTTTAACCCAGCCTTTTGTTTTTCCGATTGCTTTCGCAAACCGTCCAAGACTGCCACATTTACTAATAATCAGCATGCATAATATGGCTCCTTGTAAGTTTTTTGGCACTTTTATGCCCTGATATCCTCCTTTAAAGCCCCATTTTAGCCAGATAAACCCGTTTAGTTCGGGACATTCTTGCCAGAGGGCAACATTCATGCCTCTTAGGTCTAATCTCCCGCCAGTCAGCCCCGTGCAGTTTTCAGCCATTATAGAAAAAGAGGGATGTGGCGGTTTAAAATAACATTACAGGGATACTTCAGATTAAAATCTGAGATATCGCTTTAAGGTCCTTTTAAAGTTCAAGAAGTAAGATTGATCAATTAAATTTTGAGGCAACACAAAAAATGCATAACAAAAAGGGTAGCGGGATTTTGCTTGTAGCGGTAATTGTCGCACTTGCAAGCCTGTGTGCTTTTGGGCTGTATTATGCATATGATCACGGAGTGTTTAGTGGATTGCTTTCTTCTGGTGGTTCTTCCAACTCTCAAAAAGTTGTAAGCAGTATATGGACAGAAAATATTGTAAACTACCAGGTTCTTGCCAGCAATAAATTTACTGGCAGTAACTTAGACCCAACAGCGTATCTCTATACGGAGAGACCTGAGTCTTGTTGGGACAATCCGAGAGCTTCTTGTGACGAAGTTGCTGATGGAACTTATTCCAGCTCAAGCGGAGTAATTTCTATTAACAAAGAAAAACCAGGGCACTACTATATCCGAGCAGTTTTGTCAGGATATTATACCCAATTCTTTGAGATAGACATCAGAAACGGACCACAGACAGCGACTCAGACATTGAGCGACTACAACGCACATCCAGATACATATGCTTTGAAGATGGAGCAGGCTGATACCTTAACCATCACAAACCAAACTTTCTCAGTTAGTGCAAACACAACTGGAAAAGAATACACCATAACCCAAACTCTCTCTGTTTCGGACAATCAGTGCTGGCAACCTTGGAAGATGGCAGTTTATGAAAACGCCGATTCTTTAACAGATAAAGGTTCTTCTGTATCCTTCGATGGAATCAAAGAACTTAAGATCTATGTAGAAGGTAAGCCTTACACAGTTATTGATTTGAACAGCGGAACTAAGAATGGGTTTAGCTCAGATGGGGCTAACCAGAACTATGAGGTCGACCTTGAATCAAGGAAGATTGACATATGCGATGGTAATGCAGTAACCATGAAGTATTACATCAAAGCAAATACACTGCTTGATGCAAACTTAACTAGCGTAGAGAATGGCGATGAGCTTTTAGCTTCTAACGAAGTTATAGCCAAACTATTATTCTATGATAGAATGGGAACTAAGGCACCTTCAACAGGCTACTTGTATCTAAAGGGCGACTCCGCTTAAAAATTTCTTTTTTTATTTTTTTTATTTTTTGATAGTTAGAACTAAAACAAAAAACCAAAGAGAAAAATGAAACATGCAAGCAGAACAAACAAAATTCAATATAGTATGGAGCGGATTAATGTTAATCCTGTTTATATTCTTCCAGCTCCAGCTTATTGTTTTGAAGGGCAATCCAGAAATAAGCCA
>Ga0209542_10005400_pt1 | contig 25497 bp, 30 predicted proteins | sample RifCSPhighO2_01_FD_184028 | JGI IMG/M metagenome (GOLD analysis project Ga0209542, IMG submission 184028) | Soil microbial communities from Rifle, Colorado - Rifle CSP2_plank highO2_0.1 (SPAdes) (version 2) | ecosystem: Environmental > Terrestrial > Deep subsurface > Rock core/Sediment ...
GACGAAAAAGAAGTCAGAAGGCTGACCGGAAAATCCCAGCAGGAAATTCTTATGAATCCGCAGAATCTCAATTCATACAGCTACGCAAATAATAATCCGGTTACAAATTCAGATCCGAGTGGAAATTTTTGGTGGGAGGGGTTCTATGATTGGAGTGGATATAACGGATTAAATGGGTTTGGTATGAAAACTTTAGAAGTTTTGGGTGGCCATGGAAGAGCTACGGATGTAACTCAGCAGTACGGAAATTATATGGATCAAAGAAGTAATTCATTAGGAATTAATTCTGCAATACCTCGGGCAATAACTTACGAAGAGCAGTCACATCTTATTAATTTGCCTAATTTACCCCTTGAGTCGGTAAAAGATTATGTGGCACCTAATTTACAGTTAGGAGGATATGACGGCGGAGTGGGGATTATGCAAGTAAGCGGAAAGGTTGCTAAAAATTTTGGCGACTACTCAAAGACAACTGTCGCACGCGACCCGATTGCAAATATCAATGCCGGGACGGGATATATCGCATCGATTAGTCAAGAAAAGAAAACAACCGACCCCCGTGTTATTGGGCAAGAATATAATGGCTCGCTTGCTTATGGCCAAAGAGTAGCTGCGCAAGTAAATAATCCCAATTATAATACTAATATTTTTGTCCAGGGGTTTCAAAGGACAATGGGCGCATTAAAATCATTGGTAAATTCTTTGATTAAAAAATAATGACCAAAAGCACAAAAATAGTTGTTGTAATTGTAAGTTCATTTTTAATTCTAATCCTTGCCCCGATAATTTTGACATTAATGCTTTTATTTTCATATACCACTAGCCCCTTTTTAAATGATTGTGTAAAAATTCCTAGGGGAATTACCGAATCATCTGCTCGTGATGTAATGAAAAAATATATTTCAAACCCAGATTACGAAACTTTTGATGGTAGTTGGTCATTTAATGAATATAATAAATCTTTATCTATTGCCACGGATAAAGGTTTTCATCTTAAAACATGGAGATGTTTGATTTATTTCAAAGACGATAAGTTGGTTGATGCGACGGCGTCATTTTGAGTATTTATTAAAATTAAAAACAATTAGTGTAAACTTATGGAATCCTTAGCCAAATTTTCTCAAATAGTGCTAAGAATCATCAAGGAACAGGAATCTGTCATCGGGCCTTTGGCGTGGGACGAAGCCCGCAAGGTGCCGGGAATCCAGGTTATTGATCAAAAAAAAGGAGAGATAGCATTGCAAGAAGGCGATGCAAAACCTATTATTGATAAATTAGTGGCCCAGTACGAAAGGTTGTTCGGCAAAGCGAGCCACGAGGTCTGCAAAGAAGCGGTACAGGATATTCTGGCTGAAATGTTGCCGGAGGAGATACCAAATAGTTTAAAGTGATGAAAAAGATTAAAAAAATCAGCGACCCGAGGGTCGCTGATTTTTTTACTTCCACTTCATTTTTCCCGAATTAATGAGAACGATTTTACTTGTCCTTTCTGCCTAATAATTTGGCTTGTTCCCAAGCCAAATTATACAAGTGTCTCAATGTATTTGCTATCTCCTTTTTTGAAATACTAATGCAATAGCTGTCTTGGAGAGAATCAAACCAAACTTCGTCGCCACATATAGTCATATTAGCAAATTGTTTTTCAGACATAAATTTCTTTTTTGGGATTTGAACTATTTCATCTTTAGAGCCTAGTGTCCTATATTGTCTTATGACCTCTTTAGATTCTTTTGTGTCGGGATATATCCCATACATTTTAATTTTTCGTTTCTTTCTTTGTTCATAATCTTTTTTTGTAAAATCTGGTAATATATTTATATATCCCCCTGGGTCTTCATATACTTTAATTTCTGGAACATTGGGATAAGGACTAAGAGCTGATATGTCGTAATAAATTTGCTTTACTGCTTCTTTCCCCTCATAAACTTTTATTTTTGGTTTTTGTTTTGTATCCTTAAAAAGTGCTTTTAGTTCGGGTACTATATTGCTGATATTATTTTTCATTTCTTCAGCTTTATTTGCTCTGTCTTTTGCTTCTTGGAGTAGCATTTCCGGAGAAATAGCAATATATCTTTGTACTTTTTTGTCTTCAGAAACACCAACTAACCCCTTATTTTTTAGGGATTCTAAAACCACATAGGTTGAACTGCGGTTAATATTTGCTGTTTTAGCCAACTCGCTTACCGAGGCTATTTCCAATTCAAGCAAGGCTAAATATAGTTTCGCCTCTTTTTCGCTTAAACCAAATTCTATTAATTGTTTAACAAGTAAACTGTTGGAGGATGTTGACATGGTATTGACAGATTTTTTATTATTATAACTTATATTGTCAGTATACAACAACAAAAGTAAAGTTGCAATAGTAAAATACCCATGATATAAGGTTAATTTCAAAAAACGATTTTTGTTAGTGATGAACAGCAAATTTGGGGATTATTTACCACTATTAAATTATCGTTGTTACTTATTGACAACAATCTGTGGTTTAATAATATGGGATCAAGGATTGAAGAACTTTGCATCTCGCACAGTTCTGGTTGATCCTTACAGTTCTTTTTGGAGGAGTTGAGCATGACTCAACCGAAAGCGATGTGTGTCGTGTTGCTCACCGTTCTCTTGATGCTGTTCTGTGTGAACAGTATCGAGGCGGCCAACCCCGTGTCCACCGTCTACCGGGGGGGCAAACACTGGTGTGTACATGCCCATGGCCCCGTTTGACAAGTGGACGGTCTACTACAACCCCGATGGGACGTTCCCTAAGGTTAGGGTATGGCAATCCTTTGGCGGGTGGGCTTTAAGCAACCCACGGCCCTCGGCCTACGTGGAAATCTACATCAGGGGCCCTGGTACCGGATGGCTATTCTTGGGTCGGAAATCGGCTGACCCATTTGCGTCAGAAATCGGGCCTCTGTTTGGCGCAAGGGGGACGCAATACATGTTTGTGGTTAGCATGTACACAGCTTCCAATTATGTGTACGTGCAGGTCAAGTAGTGTGAAGGGGTTGGATGCGGACATTTGTCAACATCCAACCCACTATCTTAAATAAATCTGCTATAATGAAAGTATGAATACATTTTTACGTCCCACTATTTTTAAAGTTGTCATGACGCTAATATTACTATTAGTTATTTTTTTTGGTGAAGTATTTTATTATAGAACCCTAACTTTCACAGAAAACGGATTACCACAACAGCTTAATCCTCTCTTGATAGTAGCAAATGTGGCATGGAATTTTATGTCTTACCCTGCTCACATTATTGTTGGGTTTTTTGTTCCAATTAATATATATACCTATCAAAATAATCCTTCATTAATAATTATCGCCTTAATAATTTCTTTAATTCTTGCTATTTTGGAAATATACTTAATAGCTTGCATTATTTCATTATTTGTTAATAGAATACACATTGGGCAAGATAAATAATAGACCAAAACCTCCCCATGAAATATTTTCATTTAATAAGTTTTATTATTGTCAATAGTTAAAACGTATAACAAAACCTCAATTCCAATTCCCATAAAAGCCGGAACAAGGTTGGCGCAATTAATTTTATTACCAATGTGTGTTTTTCCACCCGTGGAAGTAGGTAAGTTGCCGGAGACCAAACGAGGGGAAACTGGTTTTGGCAGTACTGGGATAAAATAGTTATAATAAAAAGTATTATGAAAATAGAGACGAAATAAAATTAATTTGAGAGAACACAAATATTGACAACTTAACATTGAAAAAGCTTTTTTATGAAACCAACATATTCTTTAATAGGTTCAATATTCCCTTTATTTATATTTGGAGACATTATTTATGCGTTTGTCAAAAATCCTAATCAACTTACTGTACTTCTCACACCCATAGGCATTTCTAGTGCTGTTGGGAGTTTTTTTGTCATTGCATTGTCAGTAATGATGTTGGTAGCGTTTTGTGTTAATTGGGGCTCAAACGATGCCAAAAAATGGTATCATTGGTTGGGTTGATAAAATATAAATTAAAACTTCAAAGAACAGGAATCTGTCATCGGGCCTTTAGCGTGGGGAGAAGCCCGCAAGGTGCCGGGAATCCAGGTTATTGATTAAAAAAAAGGAGAGTTATGGAACAAACATTACCAAACCGCACTCCAAGTCTTGCTGGATTTGCCAATCTTGGGCAGGTTTCACAAAAAGTTTGCGAGCCGTAGCTACGGCTACGCCCCACAAACTTTTTGCTCCAAGCCGCCCAATATTGCCAAACCTGCGGCGACTTAAGTGCGGTTTGGTAATGTTTGTCCCATAGCATTGCAAGAGGGCGATGCAAAACCCATTATTGACAAACTCGTCGCCCAGTACGAAAGGTTGTTCGGCAAAGCGAGCCACGAAGTGTGCAAAGAAGCGGTACAGGACATTCTGGCTGAAATGCCACCAGAGGAGATACCCTTGAGTTTGAGGTAAAAGAATGATGGAGTAAAAATGACCAAAGAATTAAATGCCCAGGAATATCTTTTCAAGACTGAGTGGAATCCAAGCAAGCTGATGTTGTTTCTTTTAGAAAAGATGAAGTAGAGGATTAGTATGCAGTAACAAATAAAGAGCCGATAATATCGGCTCTTTTTCGTAAAAATCTGACTTGCATATATCACAAAGAGATGATATGTTTATGATAAGAAAAGTAAGTTTTAACTCTTAAAAAAGTCAAGTTTTTTTGTTATTATTTATAAATATTAATTTTTTATTTATATGGAAAACAACATGCAAAGTAAAATTTCGGAAAATTTATCAGTCGAATCTTATAAAAATTTGTTATCCAAAAAAGAAGTGAAACTTGTTGAGACTAAACGAGATATTCCATTATGGGTAGACGAATTAAAAATTCCTTTAAATAAAGAGAAAGTTTTACCGCTCCAGGTCTGGTTGATAAATGAGCCAGTGGATCTGCTAAATGATCGACTTGTGGATAATTTAGTCAAATTCGGATTTAGCGATGAAATTTCCAAATTTATTGCTAAAGACGTATCATATATGGTAAATTTTTTTATTGAACTTACTGGAGATAAAAATCCATTTGTAAGTTTACGCACAATAGATAGTTTGTATTTTAAGGAGGGAGAGAAATCTGTATCAAAAGATTGGCATGTTGATACTGCTGTTTTAACTTTAACATGCACATATTCGGGTCGGGGTACTGAATGGACAACAAATGATAACCCAGCTATAAGAAAAAGATTTGAAGATGAAAAAATACTTAAAAATGTGGATTTTAATTTAGACAGTAATGAAATCCATGAGATGGGGCTTTTTGAAGCAAGTGTTTTAAAAGGTGAAATACGTAATTCTGAAGATAAAGGATCTAAGGAGTTTTTGCTTAACTTTTTAAAAGAAGATGAGATTGAGCCATTTAATATTAACGAAGGACTTTTACATCGTGGGCCGGGATACATTAAGGGAGATGGCCGTCGATTGTTGTTGACAGTATCAACTATGCGGATTCCTTCGTGGCTGCATTAATAAATTAATATGGTTAATTCAGATGAAATAAAAAAAATTTCCGATGGGTTTGTAAATTATTTTAAATCAAAGGGTTATATTTTACATGATTCAGAACCAATTATACCGATTCACGATAAAACTATTGCTTTTACTAATGCGACGATAGTGCCTTTGAAAACATTTTTTACTAAATCTTATAATCCTCCCGGATTCGTTGTGTATCAGCCATGTATAAGATTGTGGAATATTGTAAATAACAACTTTGACGGTTCTTTTACATCATTTTTTCGCATGGTTAGTATTTTAATTCATCCAGGCATTGAACTTAATAAGGTCCGGAGTGAAATTTCTGAATACCTGGAACATATTTTAAATATTTCTGCCGACAGTATTATGGTGCACAGCAGTAAGTTAACAGATGATTTAGTCGGGGACTGGCGCAAAAAGTATAAGGTAGTGCAGGACGAATTTGAAAGTAAATTTTACAAATGGAATTATGGTTTCAGTGATATTAAGGGTAGGGGTGTAACATTATTCATTAAGTTTGCTAATGGATGCCGTGAGTTAGGGAATTTTGTTGAGATAACTAAAAACAAAAAGGTAATTGGCTATGAGTTTGGATTTGGGATCGAATCATGCCTTGGCATTATTCACGGTTACAGTAGTAATTTTGATATTTTATTTGGGAAAAATATTAACAAGAAATTATTTGATATTACCTCTGTTAGAGGGGTTATTGAGCAAGCATTAGTGCTTCATAAGGGTAAGCTTAATGGAACTACTTTATCATCAATTCGAAAGGTTGATAATGAGTTAGTTTATGCAATTTGTGAATTTTGCAATGGAGACCCTTCGTATATAAGAAACATGAATTGGGATTTACTGGATGTAAAGTTGGAGATAGTTGAAAATTTGATTTCTTTTTTAGACAAAAAAATTAAGCAGGTAAGAATAGATATAAAACTTTTTATTGATTATAAAATATACCTCAATCGAATGATAAAACTGGGTAGGGGTCAGGACTGGGCCACTAAAAAAATGGAAAGTTACATGCAAAAAAATAATTATTATAAAGTTGTTGATTTGTTTAATAAAAATATAATTTTATGACACCCCAAGAAATAAAAAATTTAAGCTACGCCGATTTTGTGGGTTTTATTAATCAATGGAATGTTTTGCCCGGTTCATATAATACATTATCAAAATGGGCAATTTTTTCCGGTTTAAATAAAAAATCAAGACTATTAGAGGTAGCTTGTACTACCGGATTTTCTTCTCGTGAATTAGCGCTGCTTTCCGGATGCAGCGGAGAAGGATTTGATCTCTCTGAAAAATCTGTAGAAATGGCAATATATAATCGGAAAGAATATGCTCCCGATATCGATTTTTCTTACATAGTCATAGACGGGTATCAGTATAGGGCAAAAAAGCCCTTCAGCCATATTGTTGTGGGCGCTTCGCTTGGATTTTTTCCTGATCCTCAAAAAATGTTAGATAACTGTATAAAAATATTAAAAGATGGAGGGTATATTCTTGCATCACCTTTTTGGGTAACAAAACCGATACCAGAGCCGCTCATAGAAAAAGCCAAAAAGGTTTTCGGTATTACTCCCACGAGCGTTCCCTACAAGGAAATTATGAAATTATATAACAATCTGGAGATTGTCTTTGAGGAGAGAAACGATTTGGCGCAAGAAACAGAAGAAGAACTTAATTATTATTGCAAATGTACTATAGATCGTGCCTGTAAGATGCTAAAAGTTGATAATAAGGAGATATATCAAGTGATGTACGATAGGCTCTATGAAATAAAAAAAATGTCCAATGACCTTCGTTCATTTCAAATGTATAGCGTCCTTGTTTTAAGGTATAGAAAATTAGTATATCCTAATCGTTTTGTAGAATTATTTTAAATTCATGATTTTAACGGGTAGTAAAATTAAAGAAGAAATCAAGAATGGCAATATTGTAATTGAACCTTTTTCTTCTGATCAGGTAAACCCAAATAGCTATAATTATCGTCTTGGATCTACACTTAAGGTCTTCCGTAAATTTGATGGCAAAAAGGCACTTTTTAAGAAAATTAAAATACCAAAAGAAGGATATATTTTAGATCCGAATAAGATGTATTTAGCTACTACAAAAGAAATAATAGGTAGCTCCAAATACGCTATGTCTTTGATTGGAAGAAGCTCAATGGGCAGATACGGTCTTTTTCTACAATGCTCTGCGAACCTTGGACATACTACTTCAGAGCACAAGTGGACACTCGAGATTGTTGCTTCGTTGCCAATCAGATTGTACCCAGGGATGATAATCGGACAGGTTTCATTTTGGAAAAATTTCGGAAAGGCACCAGAATATAAAGGTAAATATGGTTTTTTAAATCATCCGCAAGAATCTTATTTATCCTTTGAATAAAATATATGATACTTACCGGTAAAAAAATAATTGAGGAAGTAAAAAATAATAAAATTGAAATTTCACCCTTTAATAAAGATAGGGTAACTACTAATTCGTACGATTTATCTCTGGGTAATACAATTATTAAGTATACCTCAAAAATAATAGATCCCAAATCAAAACCTTCTTATAAGGAAATAAAAATCCCAAAGGAAGGTTTGATACTAAAAGCAGGAGATTTTGTGTTGGGTTACTCTAATGAAAGAATAGGAAGTGATTTCTATGTGCCTTTGATTCATGGAAAATCTGGAACAGCAAGAATGGGATTATTTGTACATATTACCGCAGATTTAATTGATATAGGTTCTCATGGCAATACAACATTGCAGCTTTATGCAACGCTTCCAGTTAGATTGTATCCCAATATGCTTATAGCACAGGTAAGTTTTTGGGTTCCTTTCGGAAAAATTGTTTTATATAAAGGGAAGTATCAAAACAGCAAAGGTCCTCAGGTGTCAAAATCTTGGCAAGATTAATTTTAAATACTATTGACTTTAAGTATTAATTATGAGTAAATTGATGCAGTTCTTCGACAACCTGAAAAAAGGAGATTTTATGAAATTCGAACCAGAAAAGTTCGAAAAGAAGTGGCAGGAAAGGTGGGAAGAGTCCAGCATTTACCGTGCGGATAGTTCTTCTAAAAAGCCTACTTGCTTTGTCGTGGATATGTTCCCATATCCATCTGGAAGCTCTATGCACGTTGGACACCCAAGAGGTTATGTGGGTACTGATGTGTACAGTCGCTTTAAGCGAATGAGTGGCTTTAATGTTTTGCACCCAATGGGCTGGGATGCCTTTGGTTTGCCAGCAGAAGAAACTGCTATCCAGAACAAGGAATACCCGACTGTTACCGTGAAACGTAACATCGAGAAATTCAAATCTCAGCTCATGATGTTGGGTCTTGGTTATGATTGGTCTCGTGAGATCAATACAACCGATCCGGCATACTATGTTCATACACAAAAAATCTTTCTGGAATTCTTCAGAAGAGGCTTGGCGCAAAACAAAACCATGGCTGTGAATTGGTGTCCTGAACTGGGTACTGTCTTGGCTAACGAGGATATTGTTGATGGCAAGAGTGAGCGGGGTAATCACCCTGTTTTCCAAAGGCCAATGCGCCAATGGATTCTCGCTATCACGCAATATGCGGATCGTCTCGTTGATGATTTGGCACTGTTGCCTCACTGGCCAGAAAAAATCAAGATTGCTCAGCGAAATTGGATTGGCAGGAGCGAGGGTCATGAATTTGACTTTTCCACTACTGCTAACGTCAATGTCCCGATTTTTACGACTCGCATAGAAACTCTCCCGGGTGCCACATTTTTGGTGTTGGCTCCGGAAAGCGACATTACTAGGAAGGTAGTGTCCTATGCAAAGAATCAAGATCAAGTTGAGCAGTACGTAGAGGTCACAAGTCAAAAGACGGATCTTGACAGGCAGTTGTCTCGTGAAAAGACGGGCGTAATCGTAGAAGGAGTCACAGCAAAAAACCCTTTCACTGGTATGCAAATACCGATTGTGGTTGCCGATTACGTGTTGTCCTCGTACGGAACTGGCGCAATTATGGCGGTACCAGCTCATGATGAGCGGGATGCCGAAATTGCAAAGGTTTTCAGTTTACCCCTGATTACCGTCATTGAGACCGGCAGGATGGTCAATGCGGATTCTCTTAACGGAGATACCGTAGAGGATGCTCGTGAAAAAGTCTCTGTGATGGTGGATGCAAAACCTAAAAAGCGATATAAAATTCGTGATTGGGTTTTTTCTCGGCAAAGATTCTGGGGCGAACCATTCCCGATTGTCTGGATCGAAGGCAGAGATAACTACGAGTTGCTCTCCCAGGGTCCCATTGGAAAATGGTTGCCTAACGAACCGGTGTTTTACGTTGATGGATTGATTGAACACTTCGCTGTTCCAGTGCTGCCGGAGTTTCTCCATGCAATGCGTCTCCCAGAAGTAGATTCTTATCAGCCGACAGGAACTTTGGAAGGACCACTGGCTGGTATCGACCAATGGGTCAAAGCATTTCTGAATCCTAAAACGGGAGAAGTGTCTAATCAATATAACGTTGATTGGATGCCTGTCCGTAGAGAAACCAATACCATGCCTCAATGGGCAGGATCTTCTTGGTACTGGCTGCGCTACATGGATCCTCATAATGAGAACGTACCCTTTTCGAAGGGATCTTCTCAATACTGGGGACCCGTGAATGTGTATGCCGGTGCTGATCATGCCGTTGCTCATCTTATCTATGCCCGTTTCTGGCATAAGGTGATGCAGGATGCTGGCATGGTTGACTTCTCTGAACCGTTTGAAAGACTGGAATTTCTGGGATACATCTTGGCGTCTGACGGATCAAAAATTTCAAAGAGAAAAGGTAATAGCCGCAGTCCAGAGGAGGTCGTGCAGCAGGTTGGTGCTGATGCTTTCCGTCTCTATGAAATGTTCATTGGTCCGTTTGAAAAACCAATTCCATGGAATGACGATGGCCTCATCGGATGTCGTCGTTTTCTGGAAAGGGTTTGGCGTTTGGCAGAAAAAGTGATTGAATCAAATCTTGCTGTGTCCAGCCCTGCTGTTACATCGTCTATCAACAAGTCGATACAGAAAGTGGGTAATGACATCGAGGTATTCAGGTTCAACACGGCAGTTTCCAGTATGATGACCTGCCTTAATGAAATTCAGCATAGCGACGTAGCTATTTCTGATTTTAAGGCCTACATCTGCTCGCTGGCTCCCTTTGCGCCACACATGACTGAAGAAATTTGGTCGATGGTGGGTCAAAAAGAGTCCATTCATGTTTCTTCATGGCCGAAAGCGACAGTTGAAGTGGGTCAAGATGGCAATGTTGTTTTGTCGATTCAGGTCAACGGTAAGCATCGTTCTAAGATCAGTGTGCCAAGGGATATCGAAGAAGATTCTCTGAAGACACTAGTTCTGAGCGATCAAAGCGTTCAAAGACATCTTTCGGGAAAGGAGGTTAAAAAAATTATTTACGTTTCTGGTAAAGCCGTAAATATTGTGATTTAAAGCTGTGCCACCAATACTTCGGTGTTGGTGGTTTTTCATTTATATTTTTGGCAAGGGGAGTAATGAATAATGGCGGCAGCCACCATTCTTTTGATGGACACTCCGGTCTATGTCCAAGTCAAATAGTGGTTGCGGACGGGGCTGGGTGCAGACAAATGTCTTGTACCCAGCCCTATTTAACTTTAAACAAATTTGCTATAACGAAAATATGAATACATTTTTACGTCCTACTGTTTTTAAAATTGTTTTTGCGTTTATAGGATTGTTAATCGTGGTTTTTGGCTGGCCAATGTTATATACCTTCACATCAACAATTACGGAAAATGGTGTATATCAAAATAACTTATTTATGAACGCAGTAAATAGTGCAATATTTATTATTTACTATCCTGTTTATGCGATATTGAATGTGGTCGATAATTTACCGCTTAGCATAGCCGTTAACTTAACATTTACTTTTTTAGAAACATATTTAATAAGTTGTATTATCTCAATGTTTTTTAATAAAAAATAAAGATTAAAGAACAGGAATCTGTCATCGGGCCTTTGGCGTGGGACGAAGCCCGCAAGGTGCCGGGAATCCAGGTTATTAGACCTGTTGCGCATTAAGGATTGTGACGAAAATTGAAAATTTCGAAGCTGGAAATGTGATAGAATTTTTTATCGTAGCCTGCGGCTACGGGAAAAAATTATAGCAAATTTCCAGCCGAAAGGTTCGATTTGCAGTAAATTCTTAATACGCAACAGGTCTATTAACCAAAAAAAAGGAGAGTTATGGAACAAACATTACCAAACCGCACTCCAAGTCTTGCTGGATTTGCCAATCTTGGGCAGGTTTCACAAAAAGTTTGCGAGCCGTAGCTACGGCTACGCCCCACAAACTTTTTGCTCCAAGCCGCCCAATATTGCCAAACCTGCGGCGACTTAAGTGCGGTTTGGTAATGTTTGTCCCATAGCGTTGCAAGAAGGCGATGCAAAACCTATTATTGATAAATTAGTGGCCCAATACGAAAGGCTGTTCGGCAAAGCGAGCCACGAAGCAAAAGACCTCCTGCGAAATAAGGATTGCAACGAAAACTAAAGATTTCAGGGCGGTAAATTTAATAGAATTTAGAGGTTTATGCTTGCCATAAGCTGAAAAATTATAGTAAATTTAACGCTGAAAGGTTTAGTTTGCAGTCAATTATTATTTCACAGGAGGTCTTTAGGCAAAGAAGCGGTGCAGGATTTACTGGCCGAAATGCAACCAGAGGAGACACCTTTGAGTTTGAGGTAAAAATTCTCAAACTAAACTAAAGAAATCTAATTAACCAAAAAAAGTGGACATAAAGTTGCTCCGTAGAAAACATCTCAAATATGGTATAATGGAGGTATGAAAACATCAAAATCTCCTAATGCGGTGGCGCGCACCGCATATGAAGGCGCGAAACGTTCGTTGCCAGCTTACCATCATATCAAGAGTCCTCATAAGTTTACCTAACACCAACTCGTGGCCTGTCTGGTGGTGAAGGAATTTTTTACCACTGATTACCGTGGTATCGAACAAATTCTCAAAGATTCAAGTGACTTGCGAAATATTCTAGAGCTATCAGAGATTCCCCACTATACCACATTCCAAAAAGCTGCCCAGCGATTAACTAGCAAGAAGACTCTCGACAAGCTGATTAAGGAAATACTTACCATGGCAATTGAGGGCAAAATCATGAAAAAGAATGTCGCTCTGTCCTCCATCGATGGTACAGGATTTGAATCTCATCATATCAGCGCCTATTTTGTAAAAAGAAAGGCAAAGGGACAAGAAATATATCAAATGACCACTTATACTACCTATCCTAAAGCCGGTATTATCTCCGATTGCGATACTCACTTGGTGATTGCTGGAATACCGGAACGTGGTCCATATCCTGATATTGTGCATTTTAAAAAAGCTATCATTGAAGCTGAAAAGAATATCCACCTGAAAGCATTAACCGCCGATGCCGGATATGACAGTGAAGCAAGTCACGTGTTCGCCCGGGAAGCCGGAACGGCAGACCGATTCCCAGCCGAAAGGCTCACGGATCGTGGCCGAAATCCAGCGACAGATCGTCGTGAACGGCGAAGATCGCGCTACTCAGCAGATCGGATGCCACAACGACAACTCGGGCGGCGGTCACAACGACAACTAGTTCGTTGTGGGAGCAGGCTCTTTACTGTCAAACAGGCCCCGGAACTTCATCGAAGTTTCGGGGCTATTAATTTATATAAAAACTGAAAAACTGAAACAACACAACTCTTTGACTTGGGCGGATTTTTTGTTAATATGATCAAATAAACATGAATCAAGATTGGGAATCAAAATTAATGACATTCGAAGAATATGCCGGAAAGAAACATGATCCGGTATATGTTTTTAATATAGAATTTGGTACTAAAAAAGTGATGTATTTCGGTGCCGAACATAGTCTCAATCCTGAAAGTCCAATGTTTTCTCGCATTGAGGAGGAATTTAAAAAAGCTGATCCTCAAATTGTATTTGTAGAGGGAATGTATTTTTCCCAAGGCGGAAAAGAAAGAGCAATCGAAAAATATAAAAATACCAATAGGGAATCTGTTATTAAAAATCACGGAGAATCAGTGTATGTTTTCAAATTAGCGACTGACGCCGGCATTGAAGTCGATTCTCCTGAATCTACATACAAAGATGAAATTGATTCTTTGATCGAAAAAGGATTTTCTAAGGAAGAAATTTTTTGCTTCTATGGTTATCGTCAAATCAATGGATTGCATCGTTTAACCGACAAATCTAAATTCACTGAAGAATTAACAAGATATATTTCAATTTTTCAAAGGGATAGCCAGTGGAAAGATTTTGATTATTCGGTGGAACATTTAGAAAAAATTGGGAAATCAGTTTGGGGAGAAACTCGAGGTGATATTATGACAAATGATGGATATCGGACAACGCCTGTTCCGCCGCCAGATAAAAAGTTATTTACAATTATTAATAGAATCAACCAAGAAGTAACTCATTTTAGAGATTGTAATGTCGTGCGTAGGATTGTAGAAGCCTTAAAAACCCACGATCGACTATTCATTATTTTTGGATCAACTCATGCTGTTATGCAGGAACCAGCTTTGAGATATTTGGCAGAAAGTTATGATAAAGAAGAAATTGGCTAAAGAACTAAAAAGATACAATCACATATGAAACGCATTGCAATTATCGGCCTTGCTGGGTCGGGAAAATCCACATTTGCCAATAGACTGGGGAAGGTGTTACAGAGAGGTTTACAGGACAGTCTCTTGCGCCGCTGCTGTAATAGACTATCAGACTAGGTTGCAAAAAAATTTGACAATGCCAAAAGTTTATTTATAATAAGCATATGATTAATATCACGGAGCAAAAATTAAAAAAAATTGTTAAAGAGAGCGTTAAAGAGGCAATGAAAACAGAGTTTATGAAGCTCAGGGCTTTCGGCGTACCTGAAATCTCAAAAGCGGAACAAGTGGATATCGAGAAAAGATACAAAAAACCATCACGCCACCTAGTTGAAATACGCAAAGTAAATTTATGAATTGGAAAATAGGTTTTTCTAAAGAATCTGTTTCTTTTTTAGATAAAAACGGCGATTTATCCAAGGAAAATGTGATTGATTTGGTGTTACGGGCAATTGGTATGTTTTCCGGGCATCGTATTAATATAGACATCAAAAAACTCAAAGGAGAATGGAATAATTTTTATCGAATCAGAAAGGGTAGGTTGAGGGTTATAGTTTCTTTTGACTTTGAAAGTCGTTCTGTTCTTATTGAAAGAATTGATTGGCGAGGAAGCGCATATAAGTAGATATAAAATTTTATTCTTCAGTGGTGAAAAGGATATTATAAACCGACTTGTAGCCCAATACGAAAGACTGTTTGGCAAAGCATCACACGAAGTCTGTGCAGGACATTCTGGCTGAAATGAGCCCGGAAGAGATACCAGCGAGTTTGAAGTAATATCATTATCACAGCGGCGGCGCCAAAGCGCCGCCGCTGTTTTTTTGGTTGTACAGCTTCTTTTTTTTGTGATATTTTGTGGTACAATGAATTTGTCGCTAGCGGTTTTTTTTGAGAATCATTGTTTATTGGAGCGAAGGCAAAAAAGATAATACGCTAAAACTACCATGCTTAATTTATTTAATAGAAACAAAAAAATAACCGAGGAGCTCTATGAGCATAATCTGGAGCTTGCCGTAAAAAATAAAACCCTTTCCCTTCTTGAAAAGCTCTATCAAACCAGCATTTTAACCTTGACCCCAAAAGAAGAGGCAAAAGAGATTGCCGATGCTATCCGTAAAGATTTAAGCCTTGAATTAGTCGGCCTGTTTGTATTTGAAAAAGAAACAGATTCTCTTAATCCGCTTGTTTTTTCTAAATCGGAACGTTTGGTAAGGATTTTATATAAGCTGGGGTTTCTTTTCCACGATATTGCGATAAAAGACATTTCAAAACGTGAGTTTTTTAAAAAAGTAGTGCATGGAAGGGAATATGCTATTACTAACGATTTGGAAGAAGTATGGAAGGAGCTTATTACTTCGGAGCACTTAAGGCAAATAAAAAAAGAATCACACATTAAGACAATATTGCTTTACCCGCTGATTATGGGCAATGAGGTATTTGGCGTATTGCTTCTTGGATTTAATCGAGATTACGAGACGCTCAATGCTTTTGAAAAAGCGTCTATAAAAAGTTTTATCAATGTGATAGCGCTGTTGCTTGATAAAGCCTATCTTTATAAAAATTTACAAGATTCTTATGAAATAACAAAAAAAGCATATGCTGTTGAAAAACAAGCCAAGGAGGAATTAGAAAAATTGGATAAAATAAAAAACCAATTTCTGGCGCAAACCCAGCACGACTTGCGCACCCCGCTGGGAATTATCAGGGATTACTGCGATTTGCTAATGGATGGGACGTTTGGCAAACAAGGCAAAAAATCAAAGGATGCCATCAAGAGAATTCAAGTAGTGGCGGAAAATAAAATAAAAGACGTTAACAACTTTTTAGATACCACGCAATTCCAGCTGGGTAAAAAAGTGGTGTTATTGGCGCCAGGTGTTGCATTAAATCCCATTTTAGAAGAAGTGGTTGCCGGACTTGAGTTTCAGGCAAAGTCCAAAGGAATTTATTTGACGTTGGAAAATCCGCTCGCCCTTGCAAAAGGATCTGCTGGGATGAAAGAAGCCTTAATTATTATCAGGGCTGATCGGGAAAAGTTAAAAGCGGCATTGTTTAATGTTATTGATAACTCTATAAAATATACTCCCAAGGGCGGCGTGCGGGTAAAAATTGAAGACGGAGATACGGTAAAAATTACGGTTTCTGATACGGGTATCGGTATCCCGAAAGAAAAACTTCAAACCTTATTTGATACCGCCTTTGAAAGGGGAGAGGAGGCCAAAAAAACGTTTGCTACCGGCCGCGGGATCGGGCTTTATTTGTCCAGTCAGATTATTAAAGCTCATAACGGCAAGGTTTGGGCGGAGTCGGAGGGCGAAGGAAAAGGATCGGTGTTTCATATAGAGTTGCCTATTAACAAAGATTCGCATTAATAGGCGGACTTAACCCATTGATTAAGCCATCTAATAAAGGTCGGGAATATAGTTAATCGTTTATTAAGGTTATTATATGAACGAATCACATAGTAAAAAAGTGCTTATTGTTGAGGATAACCAAGAGTACGCACTGCTTTTAAAACAAGGTCTTCAAAACCAGGGGTTATTAGCTGTGGTTGCAACAACAGGACAAGAAGGATTGGTTCTTGCCCAAAGCCAAATGCCAGATTTGATTATGATAGATATTGATTTGGGGCCGGAATCGGAAATGGATGGAATTACGATGGCCCAAAAAATAAAAGAAAAGGGGATTGGGCTGGCCACGATATTTTTAACCAATTCAAAAGACCTGGATAATATTGGAAAAGCGATAGAAGCGGCGGGCAACGCAGGATATATTGTTAAATCTGATACACATATAGATGAGGTTGTCAGTATGGTAAAAGATAAGTTGCACATATCGTAGTGCAATGCATATTATTGTAAAAAATACAAAAATACGTTATACTATTTTTGTATGGAAGAAATTTCTTTAAAGGCGCAGGAAATATTTAATCTTGGCAGTTTTGGGGTTACCAATAGCCTGTTTTCCACATTGGCAGTTTCTTTGGCGTTGATTATGACGGCTTTTATTGCCCGCAGTAAAATAAAGCTGGTTCCGGGAACCATTCAATCGGGCGTGGAAATGAGCGCCGAGTGGCTGTTGGGATTAATGGAAGGCATGCTCGGTTCCGCTAAAAAAGCCGAGCAATATTTTCCGCTCGTTGCTACCATATTTTTGTTTATCATGGCGTGCAATCTTTCTGGAATATTGCCGGGAGTCGGCTCTTTTTTTATAGAACAGGGGGGGCAGGACGTTCCTTTGTTTCGTTCTCCTGCCGCCGATTTGAATTTTACCTTGGCTTTTGCAGTGATTTCCGTGATAATGACTAATTTGATAGGCATGGCGGCAGCGGGGGTATTGCCGCATATAAGCAAATTTATTAATTTTTCAAATCCCATCAATTTTTTCATAGGAATACTAGAGCTGGTTTCGGAATTTGCTAAGATTATTTCTTTATCGTTTCGGTTGTTTGGCAATGTGTTTGCCGGAGAAGTGTTATTGACGATTATTTTTTTCTTAGTGCCCTATGTTATTCCTTTACCCTTTTTGTTTTTGGAAATTTTTGTCGGCATGGTCCAATCATTTGTGTTTGCTATGCTTACGCTGGTTTCCATATCACTGCACACGGCACTGCACGAAGAACACTAAATAAATAAAAATAATTATTAAATTTTTAATTTTGTAATTTTATAAATAATTTTTTAATGAATTAATTTTTAAACCCATCGTGTTTAGAAATTAGAAAATTTAGATATTATTTAGAAATTAGAAATTAAAAATTAAAAATTCAAAAACATGGATATAGATCAAGTTCGTTTATGGGCAACGGTGGGTGTTATCGCTATTGGCACGATAGCTCCGGCGCTTTCGATCGGATGGATAGGTTCCACCGCTTTAAAATCAATTGCCAGAAACCCTGAAGCCGGTTCAAAAATTCAAACCGCAATGATTTTAGCAATCGCATTTGCGGAAGCTATTGCTGTGTACGCTTTGGTGGTTGCTTTGGTGGTAAAATTCGTAGTGTAGGAGTAATCACGAATATACGAATCAGAGATAATATACAAATCACGCCGATTCGTATATTTGTAGAATTTGTATATTTGAGAATATTAGTATATTCGTGACCATTCCAATGAAAAATGGAGTCAGGAAGCATATTTGAACAACTTGGAATACACTGGCAGCTTTTGTTAAGTCAAGCGGTGAATTTTTTCATTCTTTTGATTATTTTAAGAGTCTTTGCTTACAAACCCCTTTTAGCAGTTATTAAAAAAAGGAATGAAAAAATAAAAGAAGGGCTGCAAAAAGCGGAGGAAGCCGAGGCAAGATTAAAAGAAGTGGATATTATTGCGAAAAAACACTTGCAAAAAGCAGATCAGGAGGCAATGGAAATAATTAAAGCTACCCAAAAAAAAGCGGAAACCTTACAGCAGTCTTTGCAAAAAGAAACAGAAGACCGTCAAAAAGAATTGATGGCGCAGGCAGAACTGGCATATTTGCGCCAGCAAGAGCAGGCAAAACAGCTGGTGTTTAGCCAGGCGATGGAATTAGTTAAAAAAACTATTATGAAAACCGTTGAATTAAAACCCGAAATAATAGACGAAGCGTTAATTAAAAAAGCGGTTTTACAAGTAAAAGATGAAATATAAGCCAAGAATGTACGCACAAGCTTTGGCAGACTCCATTATAGGAAAAAGAGCGGACGGCAAAAAAATTGCTGTGAATTTTTTAACACTTTTAAAAAAAAACGGCGAACTTAAAAAAGCCAAAGAAATTTTAACCTTGGTTCAAGCTCTGCTCTTAAAAAAGACGGGAAATAAAAAAGTTATTTTTTTAACGGCGCGCAATATTGATGTAAAGCCCCTGATGGATTCTTTTGTGAAAAAAGGAGATAGCGTGCAACAGAAAATAAACCCCCATATTGTCGCAGGGGTAAAAATAATCGTTGATGATAATAAACAGTTGGATTTGTCGCTGTTGCACAAATTAGAAAATATATTTTAAGAAATTGGAGTAGTCGCGAATATACAAATACTCACAAATATACAAATATGAACGGACGTCGTAGTTTGTATATTCGTATATTATCTTGGATTCGTATAGCACCTGCGGGGATGCCCTGCTGGTCAAGCGTGATTACTCCCAAATAAATGAGCAATGAAATGTTAGATAAAATAAAACAGGCCATTGAGGGGTATCAAGACGATCCAAAATGGGAAGAAATCGGAACGGTTACTGAAGTGGGCGATGGCATTGTAAAAATATCCGGGCTTGCCAATGTGCAAAGCCAGGAGGTTTTGAGTATTGAGGCACAAAAGCATAAAATCCAGGCCGTGGTATTAAACTTGGAAGAAGATTCGGTGGGTGCTTTGGTGCTTGGTGAATTTTCTTCTATTAAGGCGGGTAATACCGTAAAACGCACAAAACAACTTTTATCAATTCCGGTTGGCGAGCAACTATTGGGCAGAGTAATAGATCCACTGGGAAATCCGCTGGATGGCAAAGGGCCGTTATTTTCTGCCAATGAAAAAATCCAATATAACTTTTTAGAAAACGATGCGCCAAATGTGCTGGCCCGCGAATCAGTAAATTACCCTTTGCATACGGGCATTAAAGCCATTGATGCTATGATTCCTATTGGCCGCGGCCAGCGGGAATTAATCATTGGCGACCGCGGAACTGGAAAAACCGCCATTGCCCTGGATATGATTATCAACCAGTCAAAGTCTTCTGATAACCCAGTTATTTCTATTTATGTTGCGATTGGACAAAAAGAATCCAAAATCGCCAAAATGGTGGAAACGTTAAAAAAACATAACGCTTTTAAAAATACCGTTATCGTTTCAGCTCCGGCTTCAAGTCCTGCATCTAGCTGGTATTTGGCGCCATTTGCCGGATGTGCTGTGGGTGAATATTTCCGTGACAAAGGGCAGGATGCTTTGATTATTTATGACGATTTATCAAAACATGCCTGGAGTTACCGGCAAATTTCTTTGTTACTAAGACGTCCGCCGGGAAGAGAAGCCTATCCGGGAGATGTGTTTTATTTACATTCTCGGCTTTTGGAGCGTGCGGCAAAATTATCTAAAGAAAATGGTGGAGGATCGTTGACTGCCATACCCATTATTGAAACACAATTGGGTGATGGCACGGCTTACATTCCTACCAATGTTATTTCCATTACCGATGGGCAGATTTATTTAGAATCCGATTTATTTTACCAAGGCACACGGCCGGCGGTAAACGTGGGATTGTCGGTTTCGCGCGTGGGGTCAAGCGCCCAAACCAAAGCCATGAAAAAAGTGGCGGGAAAATTACGATTGGAATTGGCGCAATTTCGCGAACTTCAAACCTTTGTGCAGTTTGCTTCAGACGTTGACCCTGAAACCCGCGAAAGAATTCATAAAGGCAGAATTATGACCGAAGCATTAAAGCAGTCTGATTTAAATCCTTTTCCTTTTGAAAATCAGGTTATTGTTTTGTACGCCGCACTTAACGGATATTTTAATAAATTCCAGCCCGAAGAAATCCAAAAAATCGAAGCCAAATTTTTGGAATATGTAAAAGATTTACATGGCGATGTGTTGGATTCATTGAAAAAAGAACGGGCAATAACCGATGAAATTGAAAAGAAATTAAAAGAGGTGATTGTGAAGTTTGTGGATTCGGTAGATTAAAAATTTTGTAAAAAATAACCCCCTAGTAACTTCACTAGAGGGTAAGGGAAAAGGTTAGTTGCGTGCGTCGTAGATTTCTGACCCCTTGTTTTCCCTGCAATCGTGGGAGCAGAAACGGGAGACCATCTTGCCCTTTCTGTCGTAGCAGACGATTGAATTCTCGCCATGGACGATCTTTTTGCCGCAAGGCAGATAGCCGCAAGAGGTCTTTTTGCCCATGAACACTTCTTCAACGATTGAGCGCTTATCCATTTTACACCTTTTCCTAGTTACCTATCTTAGTTCTGCACCGAGCAAAAATAAGATAGGTTGTTCTTGTGTGCTAAATATTATGTATCATTAAAAAAAAGTTTTGTCAAATGGAATCAGTCCAGAATTTAAAAAAGAGAATAAAAAGCATTGGTCCCGATGTTGGTTTGCCGGCATACGAGGATCCTCGATAAATTTTCAAAAAAATTTATCGGGATAATATCAATAAAATTACCAGAAATTGGGGGCAGGTACAATTTAATCAAAAAACAATTATATGAGTGCCAATAATTTACTAAAAATATATAGTAAACTAATTAAGGGAAAGAAAAAGTGGGTTGTTGAACATCATGATTTTGAGTGTGGGAATCTCGGTGATAAATTTAAAAAATGCGACACTCTAGAAAAAGCGGTAGAAGAAGCAAATGCGTTTATGCAAGAAAATGAAGTTGAATATGGGTTAAGTATTTCACCGGAATAAATAATCAATAGCTGGTAAAAATGGAACATAAAAAAGAAAACAATTTTGCCTATATTGATGGAGCTAATTTACACAATAGTGTACTGCAATTAGGATGGAAGTTGGATTATAAAAAATTCAGAGTATGGTTGCAACACAGGTATCATGTAGTTAATGCATACATATTTATCGGTCTTATTGTTGAAAATAAAAATCTATATGTGTATTTGCAAGAGGCTGGTTTTATTTTAGTGTATAGGGAAATAACCTATGATGGAACTGGAAAAGTGAAGGGAAATTGTGACGCCTTATTGGTATTAAAAACCGTGTGTAATTTTTACGAAAAAAACTATGATAAAGCAGTAATTGTTGCGAGCGATGGAGACTACGCTGAATTAGTACAATTTCTAAAAGAAAAAGAGGCATTACGCATGGTGGTTTCGCCAAACAACAAATGTTCCTATTTATTGCGAAAGCAAAATATACCATTATTGTATATAGATACCCAGCGTAAAAAGGTAGAACGCATCAATAAGTCTGCTTTGTAAAAGAAAAAGCCCCCGGTAAGGACTTAGCCTCACAAGGGTCTCTTTCATATGAATTAACTTAATTATAGTCAATTAAAAATCTTTGTCAAGTAGTTATGGAATCCCCGCAAAGTTTAAAAAAGAGAATAAAAAGCATTGGTCCCGATGCCGCTACGGCGGCATACGAGGGTCCTCGATAAATTTTCGTAAAAATTTATCGGGATAATATCAATATAATCATGGAGAACACTCAAAGCATTAAAAAGCGCCTAAAAAGTATTTCCAATATAGGGAAAATTACCAAAGCCATGGAATTGGTGGCCGCCACCAAAATGCGCCGATCGCAAGAAATCGCGCTGGCTTCGCGCCCTTATGCTTTTGCGGCTTTGGATTTACTTGCCAATGTATCGTTGTTAAGCAAAAATGACTTATCGGAGCTTTTACAAAAACGTAAAACAAAAAAAGTTCTTTTTGTTTTAGTAGCTTCCGATAAAGGGTTAGCCGGGGCATTTAATAGTTCAATATTTAAAAAATTCGAGCAATCGGTCAAAAAAGAATCTTGGAGGGTCAGACCCTCCAAGGATTTGGAAGGTCCGACCCTCCAAACTGCTCAGACGGCTCAAGTAGAAAACTTTTACGTTGCCGTTGGTGAAAAATCATTTAATTATTTATTAAAAAAAGGATTACATGTCGTTAGGAAATTTACTAACGTGGGGGATTTTACCACGACAGAACAGGTTCAACCGTTATCCGATTTTTTGGTGGAAGGTTATTTGAAAGGCGATTTTGATAAAGTTATTGTCTTTTCAACCCATTTTAGGTCTGCTTTAAAACAGGAAGCATTAACCCGCGAAATGTTGCCAATTACATTTAATTCTTTACAAGAAACGGTCAGAGAAATTATCCCTGATAAAGGAAAATTTGCAGAGATGATAAAAGAGCAGAATATAAGTTTTGTTTCAGATAAAAGTAAGCTACCAGAGTATTTGATAGAACCTTCGGCAAAAGAAGTTTTAGATAATTTAGTAAAACACTTATTTTTTATGCAACTATATCACTTGGTTTTGGAAGCGAACGCATCAGAGCACGCCGCTCGCAGAATGGCGATGAAAACCGCTTCGGATAACGCCAGTGATTTGGGGCAAGCTTTGAATTTACAGTATAATAAGAGTCGCCAAGGAGCGATTACCAATCAGATTATTGAAATTATTGCGGGGGCGGAGTCACTATCTTAATTTGAAATTTGAAATTTACAATTTGAAATTTGCCTGCCTGTGTGCGAACGCACGCAGACAGAAAATCAATTCTAAAATTATTAAATTTTAAAAACTATGTCAAAAGAAAGGGGGCCTGATGCTCAAGAGCAAGAACCAAATTTTGAGGAAGCCAAGGCAATGATTGTTGATTTCTATGATGGTCGCATAGCAAAAAATAGAGAAGTTTTGGTAGAACATTTTAAGAGGGCTGGAATAGTGCAACAGGAGTTAAAAAATCTTGATTCTGAGACAAGGCGTCTTTATGAAGAAGCTATGTCGTCTGCAGATCTTGTAGGAATTTCAATGGAGTTGATAAATATAGATAAAGCAGTATTAGAAAAAGCACAAGCGATAAGTGCTACGGCCGATCTTGATTATTTTCTAGAAACCTTAGGCAGGGAAGTTGTAAGATTTGAATCTCCAGAACAACCCGAACATGAGATTCTTTCTATGGTTAGTGCGCATGCAGAGGCACTTGAAGGCGAAACAAGAGACTTTTGGAATTCAATAATGGCAAAAGAACGAGGTGAAATCCAGAAGAAAATGGACATAATAAGAGCAATAGAAGTAATAAAGTCAAAAATATGAATAAAGGAAATATTGTACAAATTATAGGTCCCGTGGTGGATGTGGAATTTAATGAGGGTGACGCTCTACCGGAAATTTTTAACGCATTAAAAATTTCCGGGCCTAAAGGCCAAGTCACCTTGGAAGTAGTAAAGCATTTGGATTTAAAACGGGTGCGGGCTATTTCTTTGCAATCAACTGACGGCTTGATGCGTGGATTGGAAGTTGTGGATTCTGGTAAACAAATTGAGGTGCCAGTTGGGCCAGAGGTTTTGGGAAATATTTTTAATGTTTTGGGCGAAACATTAAATAAGTCGGAAAAGAAGTTTTCTAAACATTTACCAATTCACCGCCAGGCCCCTGCGTTTACTGAGCAAGCAACCAAAACCGAGGTGTTTGAAACGGGAATCAAGGTTATTGATTTAATCGCACCGTTTATTAAAGGTGGGAAAATCGGATTATTTGGCGGAGCCGGCGTGGGAAAAACGGTACTGTTGATGGAGTTAATTCGTAATGTGGCTGAAGAGGGCGGAGGAGTTTCGGTATTTGCTGGAGTTGGTGAAAGGACCAGAGAAGGAAATGACCTATATATGGAAATGAAAGATTCGGGCGTTTTAAATAAAACCGCATTGGTGTATGGTCAAATGAACGAAGTGCCGGGAGCCCGTGCGCGTGTGGCTTTGAGTGCTTTAACGATGGCCGAATATTTCCGCGACCAAGAAGGCAAAAATGTGTTATTTTTTATTGATAATATTTTCAGGTTTTCACAAGCGGGCTCTGAAGTTTCAACGCTTTTGGGCAGAATGCCATCGGCCGTTGGGTACCAGCCAACTTTGGCGCAAGAAATGGCGGAATTGCAAGAAAGAATTACCTCAACGCAAAAAGGATCTATTACATCGGTGCAAGCGGTGTATGTACCGGCTGACGACATTACCGACCCGGCTCCAGCCACCACGTTTTCACACTTAGATTCTACGATTGTATTAAACCGGGCTTTAACCGAAATTGGAATTTATCCGGCAGTAGATCCTTTGGCTTCCACATCCAGCGCTCTGGACCCAAAAATCGTCGGGGAAAAACATTACCAAACCGCCCGAGGCGTGCAACTAACTTTACAAAGATACAAAGATTTGCAAGATATCATTGCTATTTTGGGTATTGAAGAATTGTCCGATGAAGATAAAAAAGTGGTAAGCCGAGCCCGAAAAATTCAGCGGTTTTTGAGCCAGCCCGTGCACGTTGCGGAAGTATTTAGCAATATTCCGGGAAAATATGTGAAATTAGAAGATACCATTAATGGATTTTCAGAAATTTTGGAGGGCAAACATGATGACGTACCCGAGGAGAATTTTTATATGAAAGGAAGCATTGAGGAAATTATTTCATAATTTCTAAATTATTCTCATTATTTTAATTGCTCTAATTATTCTAAATAATGTCCCATTCTTGAAAATTTTTTGACATTGGGACTTAGGATTTGATTAGGTTAATTAGTATAATTAGGTTAATTAGATTAATTGCAGTGAAACTATCTATTTATAGTTTAAAAAAAATACTGTTTGCCGGCGAGGCTAGTCTTTTAAATTGTAAAACAGTAATGGGGGAAATCACCGTGCTTGATAATCATGAA
>Ga0209542_10005401_pt1 | contig 25496 bp, 34 predicted proteins | sample RifCSPhighO2_01_FD_184028 | JGI IMG/M metagenome (GOLD analysis project Ga0209542, IMG submission 184028) | Soil microbial communities from Rifle, Colorado - Rifle CSP2_plank highO2_0.1 (SPAdes) (version 2) | ecosystem: Environmental > Terrestrial > Deep subsurface > Rock core/Sediment ...
ATTTTTGCTCCACTAAGTTTTTTCTTTATTACCTTTAGCTCTTTAGGAGTCAAAACTAAACTTTTCTTTTCTAATATAATCGTTTTTATCATTTAATAGTTATATGTGTTATATGGTATTTAAACCTTTGTTTTATTCTATCAATTTGTAAAAAGGTTTAAAATCGAAACTTCGTGTAACATACACTCTTCCTGAAGGAATGACAGAACATCCAGGATATCAATCCAAAATTCAATCAACAGAATAAGAAAACAACGAATATCAAATAGAAGATAAAAATACTGAAAAATGAAACGTTAATTATTATAAAAATTAATATATTAGGCAAATATTTAAAAATGATTGATTTATATTAATATATTATGGATGAGTTAATAAAAAATGTAGAAGAATTTATCGAATCTGGTGAAGAAAATATCCATAAAAAAAGGTATAACGTTGCAGTGTCTAATTTTTTTAAAGCGATTGTAATTTTATGTGATTATCTTATTTATTCAGAAATTAAAATTTTACCTAAAAATCATAATGAACGATTTAGTTTATTAAAAAAATATTTTTTTGAAATTTATATCGATGTTTCTGAATTGTTTAAAATTTATATAAATTCATATAATTTAAGATTAAATTTGAAAGATGCAACTACTCTTAAAAATTATGTTTATGACCTTAAAGAATTTATCAAAAATAAAAAATGAATTGAAAGGATTATTCCAACATAAAGAAATTTTAGATTTAATTATTTTTGGATCCTTTGTTAAAAATAAACCTAATCCGAATGATATAGACATAGCTTTAATTGTTAAAGATAAATCAATCGATAAATCTTTATTAGATAATAAGAATTATCACTTTAGTCTGATTTCAATTGATGATTTTTTTAAAAATTCAATAAGTTTAACAAATACTTTATTTCGAGAAGGATACAGTTTAAAACATAATAAAAATTTTTCTGAATTATTTAATTTTGCTAATAAAGTTCTTTTTTCTTACGAATTATTAAATTTATCTAATTCAAATAAAGTAAAAATAGTAAATATGTTTCACGGTAAAAAAAATAAGGGATTGGTTGAATTAAATGAAGGGAAATGGATTTCGAGACAAGTTTTTATTATTCCAGTTAAGAATGAAAAACTTTTTGAAGATATTTTTTTAAATTTTAATTGTAAGTTTAAAAAATCTTATATATTAATACATTAGTAAAAAATGAATAAAAATAAAAAAAATAGTAATATATTAAAAAATAGTAAAATTAGAGAACTTATTAAAATTAGAGGATTTAAGATTAATAAAGAATCTTTAGATGAACTAAATGATTATGGATTTAAATTTATAGAAAAATTAATTGAAGGAATTGGATATAAGTTAAAAGTGGCTGGAAAAAAATCAATTAAGAAAAGTGATGTTAAAAATGCCTTTGATATATTGGTTAAAGAAGAAAATTATTTTGAGATATGAATTTGAGAAATAGATAAACTTTGCAAATGGTAGAAATATTTAAAAACCTTCGACTTTTCTTTCTTTAATGAAAAGAAATCTAGATAGCTTTTTAGAAAAAATTGGAAAAGGAATTAAAAAATCTGCTATTACTGGTATTGTTGGGTTAGCTATTGCTTATGGAGCTGGAAATACAAAAGAAGTTTTGGCTCAAACTTATGACTTTGATAATCCTGGAACTTATGCTAAATTAATGACAACTGCTGATGCCATTGCAGAATATGGAAGTCAAGTTGATGATGTTCAATATCAAGTTGGTACAGAAAATTTTGTATATCCTGTAGCTCAAGATATAAATCATCCCGGAATAAATCAAAATTTAGTTATTCATGGAAGTTCTTTTAGTGCAGAATTAATTTACTCTTTATGTTCTTCTGAAACTACTCAAATATTGGGCGCAGAATATACTACTGATGAAATTAGAATTGATATTTCTCCTGGAGAATATAGTTTTCAAGATACTTCCCCCGAAATTGCAAGGCCTACACAAATTAATGGAACAGTTAATGCAGGAACTTTAGAGTCAACTCTTTATGCTAATAGTGGAATTAGGATTAGTGGAAATGATGGATATTTGGAAGTAGATTCTTTAATTCTTGCCGGATATCCTGGAGATCCTACTTATGGTGGAACTCTTGGATTTATGGATGGAACTAGTGGAATTGTTTTTAATTCTGAAATTTATTCTTCAATGAGTTATAATAATGGGGATTCTTTAGATGTTTCAAATTCTACATTTAGTGTTCCAGATACTGCTATTTATGTTTATGGACTTTCCACAAAAGAAGTTGCTAATCAGACAGTATTTAGAAATAATGTTTTTAATGGCGGACAAAAATCTTTTTCAATTCAATCTGTAGGAATTGATGCAGGAGTTGCTTTGGAAGGAGGGAATAATTCATTTATCGATGTTGATAAACCTATTTATGTTGCGGAAGGAAGTACTACTCAATCTTTTAGGGGGAATTTTTGGGCAGCTCCATTTTTAACTAAATCTGGAAAAGCTGGATTTGAAATTTTAACTGATCCAAATGAAATTCTCGCGAGACAAACTGAAAACTTAGGAACAGGTATTATTGATGTGGGTGATGCTTTAAGTTCAGACCCTAATGAAGTTATTGTAGATGAGAACTGGCCCCCTTTACCTATAGGAGCTCCATTAGCTACTCCAATTGGTTTAGGAGCATTAGGTTTAGGAATTGGAATCGCAGGAATCTATAAACTCTCAAGAAAAAAAGATTCAGATGATGATTCTACTAAAAATCATTTTAATTAGTTCTTATTTTTAGATAACTTTCTTTTTTATTGAAATGAAAGATAAGAGTGATGAAAAATATTAACTTATTAATGAATAAGAATTTTTCATCGGAACATTTATATACCTTTAGCAACATAATTGTTTATTGTGGAACAAATATGTTTATTTAATCAAAGTATTTGGAAAGTATTTGAAGTATTTGTAGACGAACCTCTTAAAATTCATTATATCAAAGAAATATCTAGAAAAATTAATCTTGCTCCTACATCTGTTAAAAAATATCTTTTAGATATGGAAAAACAAAAAATATTAATGAAAAAAACAGGTGAAAGATTTGAGGGGTATATTGCAAATCGAGATGGAGAAACTTTTTTATTTTCTAAAAAAATTTTTAATATTGTTAAACTTAATAGTTCTGGGATTATTAATTATATTATTGAGAATATTCATCCAAAATCAATAGTTTTGTATGGCTCTTATTTTAGAGGAGAAGATGTTAATGAGAGTGATATCGATTTATTTATTTTATCAAATGTTAGAAAAAATTTTGATTTAGATAAGTTTGAAAAACTATTAAAGAGGAAAATCCATATAATAATCGAAAATAATTTTAAAAAAATAAATCCTAACCTTCAAATGGAAATAATAAACGGTCAAGTTTTGTTTGGATATTTAAAAAATGAATGACGAAATTTTCAAAATAACTAAAAATGATGTTAGAGCAAATGCTTTAGTAGAAATGGCTAAAGAGCGATTTGAAGATATTAACAAGGAATCAAAAACTTATAAAATTGTGGAAGAGTATTATGAAATTATTAAAGAGCTTATTAGTGCTTTAATGTATCTCAATGGATTTAAAACTTTGAGTCACAAAATGCTTGTTATCTATTTGGAAAGGAATTATAAAGAATTTAATAAATCAGAAATAATTTTAATTGACGAATTAAGAAAACTTCGAAATAACATTCTTTATTATGGGCAGAAAGTTGAAAAAGAATTTTTATTAAATAATAAAAAAGAATTAAATTTAATAATTAAAAAATTATTCTTTTTATTGAAATGAAAGATAAAATAACAAAAGAAAAACTTGAAAAATATTTTGATTTGACGAGCAGAGCTTTGAATATTGTTAAGAAGAAAATTATTAAGGGTAAGGAAAAAGAAGCTGAAGAGATAATTTCTATGGTTTCAAATTATTTGAGTGATGCGAAGCATTTTGAAAATGGAGGAAATTTTGTCGACGCATTTGCAGCTTTGAATTATGCTCATGGGTGGTTGGATTCAGGGGTTAGATTAGAGATTTTTGATGTAGATGACGATAAATTGTTTACTGTTAAGTGAGTAGTAAAATTTATAAACTATAGTCAGTTATATAATTAATATGGTAACCACTATTCAAATTAGCGAAGAATTAAGAAAAGAATTAGCCAGTCGTAAAATTAATGATAAAGAAAAATATGAAAATATAATTTGGGATTTAATTGAAGATAGTCTTGAATTATCGGAAGAAACAAAGAGAAATATTGAAGAATCAAGAACTCAGATTAAAAAAGGAGAAGTTTTTAGTTTGAAAGAAGTAAAAAAGAGCCTCAGTTTAAATGTATGAAATTATTTTTTCTAAAAAAGCAAAAATTCAATTAATTAAGTTAGATAAAATCATTCAAAAAAGAATAATTTCTGTTTTGGAGAGAGCGAGAATTCGTCCACAAGATTATTTTGAAAGATTAGTTGGGGAAAAGGCATATAAACTTCGAGCGGGAGATTATAGGATTATTGCTGATATTATTAATGAAAAATTACTTATTTTAGTTATTGAAATTGGGCATCGGAAGAATATTTATAAACATTGATTGGTTTTTTCATTAATGAAAGAAAATGTGGTGATTAGTCTTGGCGGAAGTCAGATTATTAAAGATAATAAAATAAATGTTTCTTTTTTGGAAAAGTTTAAGGAAATTTTAAACAGGCATAAATCGAAGTATAATTTTATTGTTGTTTGTGGCGGTGGAAGTGTTGCGCGAATGTATATTTCTGGTTTGAAAAAACAAAGTGAGAAATTGCAGAGTTTTGCAGGGATTTCTGTTACGAGGACAAATGCGAGGTTTATGAGTTATTTTTTTGGTAATAATCAACTTGAGGGAATTCCTCATACGATGTTTGATGTTAAAAAGAGGATTAAGAAAAATAATATTATCTTTACAGGAGCTTTAGAATATCATATTAATCAGACGAGCGATAGCACTGCTGCGCAGATTGCGTCAGAATTAAATGCCGAGTTTGTTAATATTACAAATGTTGATGGTTTGTATACTGGAAATCCCTCGACAAGTAAAAAGGTAAAATTTATTCCGAAAATTTCTTGGAAAGAGTTTCATAAAATTGCTTCAAAGATTTCATTTAAACCCGGTCAGCATTTCGTCTTAGATCAGAAAGCGTCTAAGATTATTATGGAGAAGAAAATTAAGACTTATATTGTGGGAAATAATCTTGAGAATTTGAATAAAGTTTTAAATGGGAAGAATTTTAAGGGAACGATTATTTTTGGATAAGGTTATAAATCTTATTTTGTTTAATTTAATATGAAATTAATTGACGAAAAAAGTATAGGCAAGATAGGACAACTAATCTCTTTGGCAATCAAGAGTGAAGAGAGAATTATTGTTCTTGCAGGAAATGAAGAGTTTAATAGACAAGTTTTAGAAAAAAAAGGTGTTGATGTGCTTTTATTCTCTAATTTGTATGGTAAAGATAAATTAAAACAAAGAGATTCCGGATTAAATCATGTTTTGTGCAAACTTGCGAAAAAAAATGGTGTCATAATTGGAATTGATTTAAAACAACTTGGTTCTGGTAGTGATTTTGATAAATCTTTTTATCTTGCTCGGTTGATACAAAATATTCGGCTTTGTAAAAAATTTAATGTCAAAATGATAATTATAAATGTAAAAGAGAACAACAAAAAAGATTTAAATAGCTTTTTGCTGACTTTGGGTATGGATACATGGATGGCTAAATTTGCTGTTGAAAATTCTTTTAGTTAATTATTTCAAATGGTTAAAGATATTAATAATGTAATTGAAGCACTTTCTCCTTTAGAGAGAAAAGTGATATCTTTCCTTAGCGGAAATATTGAAGAAATTATTGAAAAATCTGGATTGGATAGAGTTTCTGTTCTTAGAGCTTTGGAATTTTTGAATACAAAAGGAATTATTTCTTTAGAAATAAAGAAGAAGAAAATTGTTGACCTTGGGACTAATGGTATTTATTATAAGAAAAAAGGTTTGCCTGAAAGAAATCTTTTGAAAATTGTTGAGAAAAAAAATCTTCCGCTAAATGAGGCACAGAATGAATCTAAATTGAGTGCTAATGAGTTTAAGGCAGCTTTAGGTGCTTTGAAAAATCGGGTTTTGATTGAATTGAAAAATGGTAAAATTTTATTTTCTGGAGGACGAGAAGAAGTAGCTAAGAAAACTTTAGAAGAACAATTTTTAGATGCGTTACCTTTGGATTTTGATAGTTTAACAAGCGAGCAGAAATTTGCGTTTGATAAATTAAAATCTCGAAAAGATATTATTGAATTGAAAGATGAACAAAAAATTTCTTTTGAAATTAGTGATCTTGGAAAAAAATTGATGAAAGAAAATCTTACTAAAGGGAGAGATTTGTTAGAGGAAATTAATTCTGAGATGATTAGAACTGGAAGTTGGAAAGGAAAAAAATTTAGAAGATATGATGTGACTTCTCCTGTGCCTAAAATTTACGGCGGAAAAAGACATTTTGTTGCGCAAGCTACTGATTATGGTCGAAGGGTTTGGAGTGAAATGGGTTTTGAAGAAATGACTGGAGATTTATTGCAAAATAGTTTTTGGAATTTTGACGTGCTGTTTACTGCGCAAGATCATCCCGTTAGAGAAATGCAAGATACTTTTTTTATTGATGAAAAAGGAAATTTACCGGATAAAAAATTAGTTAATGAAATTAAAAAAGTTCACGAATCTGGAATAGCTGGAAGTAAAGGTTGGAAATATAGTTGGAATGAGGAAGAAGCAAAAAAGATGGTGATGAGAACTCATACTACTTGTCTTTCTGCACAGACTCTTTCAAAACTTGATGTGAAAAAATTACCTAAGAAATTTTTTGCTTTGGGAAAATGTTTTAGAAATGAAACTATAGATTGGAGTCATGGATTTGAATTTAATCAAACAGAAGGAATTGTCGTCGATAAAGATGCTAATTTCAGACATTTGTTAGGTTATCTTAAAGAATTTTTTATGAAAATGGGTTTCCCTAAAGTTAGATTTAGACCAGCTTATTTTCCATATACTGAACCGAGTGTTGAGATAGATGTTTTTCATCCAGAGAAAAAAGTTTGGCTTGAACTCGGAGGTGCTGGAATTTTTAGACCTGAAGTTGTAATTCCTTTATTGGGTGAATGGGTTCCGGTTTTGGCTTGGGGACCTGGATTTGATAGAATTTTAATGGATTATTATGAGATTAAAGATTTAAGAGAATTGTATAAAAATGATTTGTTACAATTAAGAAAAATGAAGGTGTGGAAAAAATGAGAGAAGAAGTTGTTTCAATTATATATCAATTTCCGAACATTTTATTAGGAATGAAAAAAAATAAATTTGGTAGAGGAAAATATAATGGTTTTGGAGGAGGTTTAGAAAAAGGTGAAACTCTCGAAGAATGTGTTATTAGAGAAACTCTCGAAGAAGCAAATATTATTCTCGTAGATCCAGAGAAAATGGGTAAAATTTTATTTGAATTCCAAACAGGTGAGCAAGATCATTTAGTTCATTTTTTTATGTCTCATGGATATTCTGGAGATCTTCAAGAATCTAAGGAAATGATTCCTAAATGGTTTAATGATACGGAAATTCCTTATGATCAAATGTGGGCAGACGATAAATATTGGTTACCTATGTTATTGGTAGGAAAAAAATTTGAAGGGAATTTTATCTTTGATGAAAATTTTAATATAGTTCGATATAACCTTAAGGAGGTTTCTTCTTTAAAATAAAATGACAATATTAAATTTTAATAGAAAACGATTTGAGAAAGACGTCGGGAAGTTAGATGAAAAAATGCAAGAGAATATCGCTCTTTTTGGAACTCCTGTTGAAAATCTTAGTGATGATGAACTTCAAATAGAAATATTCCCTAATCGTCCTGATTTACTCTCGTATGGAAATTATGTCAATGCATTTAATAGTTTTTTAGGCAAGAAAACTGGTTTGAGAAAAATTAAAATTAATAAACCTGAAAAAGATTTTGTAGTAAATATTGATTCTTCTGTTGCTAATGTTAGACCTTATACGGTTTGCGCTATTGTCAAAAATTTAAAATTAACTGATGATAAAATTAAAGAAATAATTGATATTCAAGAAAAATTGCATTTAACTTTAGGTAGAAAAAGAAAAAAGGTGGCGATTGGAGTTTATCCTCTTGAAAAAATTAAATTGCCAATTAGTTACAAAGCGATGAAACCTGAAGAAATCAAATTTAGGCCTTTAGAATTCCCTAATGAATTAACTGGCCGTCAAATTTTGGTTAAACATCCTGCTGGAAGAGATTATGGAATGTTATTAAATGGTCTTGATAAATTTCCTGTTTTTGTTGACGCGAATAATCAAATTTTAAGTATGCCTCCGATTATTAATTCGCACGAAACTGGTAAAATTACTCTTGATACTAAAAATGTTTTTATCGAATGTTCTGGCTTTGATTTTGATAACTGTAATAAAATTTTGAACATTTTGATAATGGCTTTTGAATTTATGGGGGGGAAAATTTATCAAATAAACCTTAAAGGAAATAAAAATATTTTAACTCCTGATTTAACTCCGGAGAAAATTAAACTTTCAATAGCTAATGTAAATCGGTTACTTGGATTGGATTTGAAAGAAAAAGAAATAAAAAACCTTTTGGAAAAAATGGGACACGATTATAATAAAGGATTTGTTTTTGTTTCTTCGTCGAGGGCAGATGTTTTACATGAAGTTGATTTGATTGAAGATATTGCAATCGCTTATGGTTATGATAAATTCATTCCTGAAATTCCTCAAATATCCACTATAGGAAATATTGATTCAAAGGAAATTATTAAGAAAAAAATTTCTGAAATTTTAATTGGTTTAGGATTAATTGAAACTATGAGCTATCATCTTATTAGTAAAGATTCTATTAAAAAATTAGAAGATAATCCAAAAGAATATATGCCTGTGAAAAATTCTAAAACTGAGCATGAATTTTTAAGAAAAAACTTATCAAATTATCTTTTAAAGATATTTTCTGAAAATGTTGATGTTGAATATCCTCAAGAGATTTTTCAAATAGGAAGAGTTTTTGAAGAACTTGAAGAAAAGGATAATTTAGCTATTGCAATTAGTCCAGGAAATTTTACTAAATTAAAACAAATTTTAGATTATTTTTCTAAAATGTTGAATATGGAATTAATCGTCGAAGAAGCTTCAGTATTTCCTAACTGGTTTATTGAAGGGAGAGTTGTAAGTATTGTTTTTAATGGAAAAGAAATTGGTTTTTTTGGAGAAGTGCATCCTAAAATATTAGATAATTTCAAAATTAAAATGCCTGTTGCTTTATTAGAAATTTCTTTAAATGAAATTATGAACTTTTTAATCTAAATAATTTTAAATTGTAATGAAATAAATGTTTGATTTACTCAAATTATAAGATAGTTAATATGAAAAGAATTTTACTGAAGAGGTTAAAGATTTATTTGATGATTTGAGATAATTTTTTAAAGGTGATAAATATTCTTTTTGGATGTATCAACCATCTGAAAAGATTTTGAATAAATATGCTGATATATTAATTAATTTCGCGTTAAATAATTGTAATGGGATCAAGAAAGGAGATGTTGTGCTTTTGCAAGTGCCTGAATGTGCGAAGCCGTTTTTGATTTCTTTGAGAAGAGCTGTATTGAAATCTGGAGGACATCCTATTGTTCATTATCTTCCAGATGGATTAACGAGAGAATATTATGAACTTGCTCAAGAACATCAGATTAACTTTTTTCCAAATAAATATTTAAGAGGATTAGTAGATCAAATTGACCATTCTGTTTTTGTTATTGCTGAAACTGATAAACGTGAATTGGCTGAAATTAATCCGAAGAAAATTATGCTTCGTGGAGAGGTATATAAACCTTACAAAAAATGGAGAGATGATAAGGAAGCTTCTGGAAATTTTAGTTGGACTTTAGGAATGTATGGAACAGAAGCGATGGCGAAAGAGGCAAATATGGGTTTAGAAGAATATTGGAATGAAATTATTGACGCGTGTTATCTTGATGAAGAAAATCCAGTTAAAAAATGGAAAGAAATTACAACTGAAGTTGAAAGAGTCAAAGAAAAGCTTAATAATTTGAAAATTAAAACATTGAGAGTTAAATCTAAAAATGTTGATTTAATTGTCGGTATTGGAAAAAATAGAAATTGGATGGGCGGTTCAGGAAGAAATATTCCAAGTTTTGAAGTTTTTATTTCCCCAGATAGAAGAGTTACTAATGGATATATTAAATTTAATCAACCACTTTATAGATATGGAAATTTGGTGAAAGATATTTTTTTGAGATTTGAAGATGGAAGAGTTGTTGAAGCAAGTGCGTCGCAAGGAGAAAAACTTTTGAAAGAAATGATTTCTGTTGAAGGTGCAAATTATATCGGAGAATTTTCTCTTACAGATTCAAGATTATCAAGAATTACTAAATTTATGGGTGAAACCCTTTTCGATGAGAATATGGGAGGAAAATTTGGAAATACACACATAGCATTAGGAAGTGCATATAAAGATTCTTATCCTGGTAATCCTTCGAGTGTTAGCGATGAGGAATGGAAAGAAATGGGTTACAATGATTCTTCAGTTCACACAGATATTATTTCTACAGAGAATCGTGAGGTTACTGCAACTCTTGATGATGGGAGTGAAATTGTGATTTATCAAAATGGGAAGTTTGTGATTTAATGATTTTAATTTTACTTCCATAAAATTAAAAGCCACATCTGGGGTTTGAACCCAGGACCTCGTCATCTTTGGATTTTTTGAGAATTACCAATGACGCGCTCTAACCAAGACTGAGCTAATGCGGCTTGAAGATAACTATTATTTATACCTTAAAAAACTTTAGAAAATGAAATTATTAAGGGATCCAATTTTGATTTATTACATTTCCAGTTATTTCTGTGAAATTATTTTTTATTTGACTGAACCATTGGAAATATAAATTTAAAAATTCTTTTAAATTTTCAGCATCGTTAATTTGTAAATTATTATTTGAAATTATAAAAAATGCGTTGAGTAATATAAAAAAAACAAGAATAAAATATATTTTCATTTTTTTGGGATTATGCGTTCTTTTATTTGAGTTGTATTTGTTCCCCAGTCTAATTTTATGGCCTCTCCAGTTAAAGTTCTCATATTATGGAAACTCTGACCCATCCAAGCAAAATAAAGTTTAATTGCTGTTTGGCTTCCTTCAAAAGTTGAGAAATCAATCTTTGTGCCTGAAGTGCTTGCTAAAAATCCTACATAGAATAATAACACTAAAAATAAAATTATTATCCAAGATATTTTATGTTTTAGATATTTTACCTTTACAAATAAGAAAATTATTGCAATTAAAACAATTACTATAATAAATTGAAATGCGTTTACCATCTTTTTTATTGAAAATCATTAATCTTTAAAAATGTTTATATTCTTTATTGAATGACTATAATGATAGCCCTGTAGTATAGCGGTCAAGTATCTTCGGTTCTGGGCCGAAGGACCCCGGTTCGAATCCGGGCAGGGCTATTTAAATTTAAGAAATAATTTTTTAGGATGAGAACCAACCGAAGGTTTTGTTCGAATCCGGGCAGGGCTATTTAAATTTAAGAAATAATTTTTTAGGATGAGAACCAACCGAAGGTTTTGTTCGAATCCGGGCAGGGCTATTTAATGTAGGATAGATTTTATTTTTAGTTTTACTTCGAATTGTTGAGGAATTAACTAATTTTATAAACTCTTTTTTGTTTTATTTGAAATGATTGAAACAGTATTTGTAAAACTTATTGAGTTTTTTGTTGGAAGTATTGAGAAATTAGATTATGTTGGTATTTTTTTATTTATGATTCTTGAGAGTTCATTTATCCCATTTCCGAGTGAGGTTGTATTAATTCCTGCGGGAGTTCTCGTTTCTCGAGGAGAAATGATTTTTTCTTTAGTTTTAATTTCTGCAATATTTGGAAGTTTAGTTGGAGCATTGATTAATTATTATCTTGCTTTATTTTTAGGAAGATCTTTAGTTAAAATTCTTGTTGAGAAGTATGGGAAATTTTTCCTTATAAAAAAGAATAGTATTGAAAACTCCGAAAAATATTTTGAGAAACATGGAGAAGTCACAACATTTGTCGGTAGATTAATTCCAATTGTTCGTCAGTTAATTTCATTGCCTGCTGGTTTTGGAAAAATGAATATTTGGAAATTTTTATTTTATACAGGAATTGGAGCTGGAATTTGGAGCGCAATTTTAATTTTTTTAGGTTATTGGTTTGGTGAAAATCAAGTAATTATTCAGCAGAATTTGAAATTGGTTAGTTTATTAGCTTTAGTTATTTCAGGGATAATTTTAATTTGGCATTTTTATAAAAGAAAATTAAAGATGTTTGTTAAGAATAAATAATCTGAAATGGAAAAATTTTATTTGGATTACAAATATTTTTATAGTCGCCTTTGTAGATTTTATTATTAAATTCCTATATGGAATATAAGCCCCTGTGGTGTAGCGGTCAAGCATTAGGCCCTCTCGAGGAGTGATTTCGCTTTGTCGAAAAGTTGAAATCTTGATGCTCACATCAACTCTACTCTACGCATTAACTTGCAGAGGTCTCATTCGAAACAAAGTTTTGACTATGTTTCAATTTTGAGGTCTTCGGAGAACGGCCTAGACCCGGGTTCGAGTCCCGGCGGGGGCATAAAAAACCATCGAGTGAAGTGAGTATGGTTATTTTTTCCGTCGATGAGTTGTGGTTGCTGGAGTCGTAAGAACCCGCAGGAGGTTTTTACTCGAGCTCGATAGTGGTATAGAATTTAATAATTGAAATTTAAAATTATTTGATTTTTTCTTTTAATTTAAAACTAATAAGAAATAATAAAAACATTACTCCTGAAAAAATTAAGAAGATATATTCAAAAGACAAATATAATAAAGCTATCGAAGGAATTATTTTTCCTAAAAATCCAAAAACGTCAACTTTAGTATTATAGGGACCATAAAATCTTTGTTCATCTTTTTTTGTTGAAATTTTAAAAAAGTATGTTTCTACCGTCGGTTCTAACATTGCCATTCCGATACTTGCTAAAATTAAAAAACCCATTATCCAAAAAATATCTGTTATGAAAAAACAAATTAATCCAGCTATTGCAGGAATTAAATACCCTATTCTAAAAAATTTTTTGAATCCTTTTTTCCCAGCGATTTTTGAAAATTTATATTCTAATAAAATTAAAGGTATTGGAATTGCAAATAGAAAATAGCCTATCCACAATTCATTTAAATTATTTCTTAAAATATAAAGAGGCATAAATAAATAAATGAGAGCCCACCAAAAACTTACTCCTCCTCCTAAAATGTAAATAAAAACCATTTCTTTATTTTTAAAAAATGAAAAGAAATTTTTTATTAAATCTTTATCCGCTTTTTTTTGTATATGGTAGTTTTTTATACCTGATATTTTTGTTAAAATGAAAGCTAAAATCATAAAAACCGATGCTAAAACAAAAACAGGATTTACACCCGATTTTACTAAAATATATCCAGTTATCAAAGGCCCGATAATCCAAGCAAGATTATAAAAAGTGAACATTAAACCTTCATTTTCAGATAATCTGTTTTTTCTCGATGCATCCTTTATTATTAACCCAAAGCTTGTTATTCTAAAGGTGGTAACAATTGTGAGAATAACAGCTAAAGTAAGAAATATAATTAAATTATCATTTAATGAAAAAAGAAAATATGTGACTGCCATTACTAATAATGAATAAGAAAAGATTACAGATTTTTTTGTTTTTTCAACAATAGGTATAGAAAAAAAATAAACCGCGATACTTAATAAAGTTAACATTGCAGAAACAAAACCAACTTTAGAAATATCATGAAAAAAACTATCTAAATATACCGCCCAAATCGTGCCTACGAAAGCGCTAGATATCGCAACTAATAATCCAACTATACTGAGTTTAGTTATCTTTGTTAAATATATTTCTCCTTGGTGTTTTCGTAATAGTATCGACATTTAGACCTCTATTTTATAACTAAAAACTCCATCATACGGGATGTTCCATTTTGTTGCTTCTTCTTTAGTTTTATTTTCCCAAATTTTTCTGAAAAGTCTTATTGAATTTCCATGAGAACTTATTGCAACATTCACTTTTTCTTTCTTAATGAATTTAATTAGGTTTTTTATGAAAATGTTTACTCTTTTTTCAACCATCGCGAAACTTTCTCCTTTTGGTGGCGAAATGGTATAAGAACGATGCCAAATCTTAAATTGTTTCTCACCATATTTTTTAATTATTTTTTTATGACTTATTCCTTCCAATTTTCCATAAGATCTTTCAATCATTCTATTTGCAGTTATAATTTCTTTAACTTCAGGATGAAATTTTAAAACTTCTTTTAAAGTGTCTTTGCTTCTTGATAGCTCTGTTTGAAATGCAACATCTATTTTTTTATTTTTTAGTTTTTGAGCAATTGTTTTCGCTTGTTTAATTCCTAAGGGAGTTAATTTAGAATCTTTCCAACCTGTGAAGATTTTATTTTTATTATAATAGGTTTGTCCATGTCTGAATAAATATATTTTATAAATCTCTTTTTTCATAATACTATATTATACAGAGGTGGTTTATAACCTTTACCGCCACATTAATTTTTAATGAGATTTTTCCTAAATATCTTTTCTTCTTCTTTCATATGCTTTCTCAATTTATCTATAAGCATTTTCAAATCTGTATCCATTGCAACCTTAATTTCAAATTCACTTCCAGATTTAATAGCATTTTTTATTACTTTTCTAAATCCTCTTAATTCTTCATGTTGAAAAAGAAGTTTATTAACATCTAAATTAACTCCCTTTTCTTTTAATTTATTAAAAAATTCATCTTCTTTTTCTTCATGTATATTCCATAATTTTTCCACTTTATTAAAAATATGGACGAGATTAGAATAGTTAATTTCATCTTCTTCAATGATTGTATCTAATTCATTTAATTCTATATTTATTTCATTATGTTCTTTGATAATATCATTTATGGAAGTCATATTTTAATAAGAATTTGTAAACATATAAATTTATGGTATTTACTAAAAGGAAGCAGGATTTATAAAGTTGTTTTAGTTTTATTTAATATGGCGAAGTGGGGTTTATTGATTAGTGTTGGTCTTATTATTTTGGCGATGTTTCTGGCTAATAGTAATTTTAGTTATTTTTCTGGAGATGTTTATTGGCAAACAGATAAAGCTGGGTTTTTGTCAGGATTAATTCATGGGATTTTGGCGCCGATTTTTTTGGTAGCACAAATTTTTACAGATTATACAATGTATGAAATTAACAATAGTGGCTGGTTTTATAATTTAGGATTTTTAATTGGTTTGCTGTTTGTTTGGGGTGGTGGAGGAAAGAGCACAAATAGTGTAGTTAAAAATTATTACAATATGCCTAAGGGACAAAAAGAGAAACCGGTTAGTTTAAAATTATCTGAAGAAGATCATAATCGTATTGAAAAAACCGTCGAAAAAAAGATAAACCAAAAAATAAAACAACCAGAAAATACTGAAAAATCAAAAGAATCAAGGATTGTTCGTCTTTTGAATTTTAATAAAGATAAGACGAAAACGAAAAAAGGTAAAATTTAAAAACTAATTCTTTGTTAATTTTTTATGGATACAAATAGATTGATTCGTGAAAGCATCGCAATCCCTATTTGTTAATTTGAAAATTTTGTTTCTTATATTTTAAAATGAAAACTAATGATAAAATTGCTCGTGAAAATCTTTTAAGAGATTCTGAAGAAATATCTGGGATTAAAATAGAAGGATATGATTTTAATAATGGAGTTGATTATGCTAAAATAATAAAAAGTTTTGGAAGCACAGGATTTCAAGCAAGTCATCTTTCGAGGGCAATTGAAATTGTGAATAAAATGATTTCTGAAGATGCGTTCATTTTTTTAGGTTATACTTCGAATATGGTTAGTTCTGGTTTAAGGGATATTTTTAGATATTTAGTTGAAAATAAAAAAGTCAATGCTATTGTTACAACAACTGGAGCTATCGAGGAAGATATTATAAAATGTTTAGGTGATTTTATTTTGGGTGATTTTAGAGCTTCTGGAAAAGAATTGCGAGAAAAAGGAATTAATAGGATTGGAAATATTTTTGTTCCTAATTCTCACTATGTTAAGTTTGAAAATTTTTTTCAGAAAATTTTAGATGAAATTTATGAAGAGCAAAAAACTCTCGATAAAATTATAACTCCTTCCGAAATTATTTGGAAACTTGGAGAGAGAATTAACGACGAAAAAAGTATTTGTTATTGGGCTTGGAAAAATAAAATTCCTATTCATTGTCCGGCTATTACTGATGGAGCTTTGGGAGATAATGTTTACTTTTTTAAATACAAGCATAATGATTTTATTATTGATGTCGCTGAAGATGTGAAAAGATTTAATGATTTAACTTTTGGATTGAAAAAATCTGGTGTTTTAATCTTGGGTTCTGGAATTGTTAAGCACCATATTTTGAATGCGAATATGTTGAGGAACGGAGCAGATTATTCTGTTTACATTAATAATGCTCAAGAGTTTGATGGGAGTGATGCAGGGGCTCTTCCAGATGAAGCTGTTTCATGGGGAAAAATTCTTCCAGATGCAGAAACAATAAAAGTTTATGGTGACGCGACGATTTTATTTCCAATTATCGTCGCTGAAAGTTTTGCGAAAAATTTTTCAGAAAATTAAAATTTGAGCAAAGGGGATAAATTTATAAATAATAATATTCAAATATTCATAATTAAATGGTTAATCAAATCACAAACTTTATGCAGATATGACAGAATCATCTTATTGGGGACAATTGACAGCAATAGATTTATATGACTGTCCTAAAGAATTACTTACTAATAAACTACATCTAAAAAAATTTCCTAAAGAATTGTGTAAACAAATTAAAATGAAACCGCATGGTGAAACTTTAGTCGACCAATTTGGCGAGGGAGATTTGTTTGGATTATCTGCAATTCAATTTATTGAAACTTCAACTATTGTTGTTCATTTAGATGATGTAGGAAGCAGAGCATTTATTGACATATTTTCCTGTAAACTTTTTGATAATAAAATTGCCGAAAAATTTACTAAGAATTTTTTCAAGGCAAAGAAAATTAAATCAAAAACTATTTTTAGGGGATAAACACCCGTCAAGTTTAAATATAATTAATCCTGTTTTATTTTATGGTAAAAACCATTAATGACACTAATTTTGATAAAGAAGTAATTGAAAAATCTAAAAAAATTCCAGTAATTGTTGATTTTTGGGCAAGTTGGTGTGGACCATGTAGAATGTTAAGTCCGACACTGGAAAAAATTGAGAAAGAGTTTGATGGAAAATTTATTCTTGCAAAACTTTCTGTAGAAGAAAATTTTGAAAAACCCAGAGAGTATGAAATAAGAAGTATTCCGGCGGTTAAATTTTTTAAAAATGGAAAAGTTGTAGATGAGTTTGTTGGAGCTCTTTCTGAAAATCAGGTAAGGTCTTGGATTGATAAAAATTTGCAATAACTAAATCTCTTTTGTCAGAAGATTTAAAAAAGAGTAACTCACTAAATCTCCTTTGTCAGAAGATTTAAAAACCTATTTTTTCTAAAGGATTTACTATAAATTAATTATTATTAACATGAAGCGTTCAAGCAGAAGATGGAAAAAAAAGCGTCAGATGCGTTGGAAATGGCAACGTAAAAAGATGCGTAAGGCTAAGAGAAATCGTAGATTGAAGAGAGAGCGAGCGAAGTAGGACTAATTAGAGATGAATTTTGTAATGATTTTAATTTTGTTTTAATTAACAAGTAATTAGCTTATTAAGTTGAACGCGTATTCTCCAGCACAGCAATCTTTTTAATAGAATTGTGATATATTAATTCATGGTTGAAAATGGAAGTGATATTTGGACAGAACGTTATCGTCCAAGAAAATTTGACGAACTTGTTGGACAGGAAGATATTGTTAAACGGGTTAAATCTTTGACTAACGCGATGAATATTCCTCACTTGCTTTTTGCCGGACCGGCAGGTGTTGGGAAATCTACCTTGGCTTTAATTGTCGTTAGAGAATTATTTGGAGAAAAATGGAGAGATAATTATCTTGAATTAAACGCTTCAGATGAAAGAGGAATTGATGTTGTTCGACAGAAAGTAAAAGATTTTGCCAGAACGAAAGCGCTTGCAGAAGTTCCGTTTAAAGTGATTTTTTTGGATGAAGCTGATGCTTTGACAAATGAGGCTCAAAATGCTTTGCGTAGAACTATGGAAAATTATACTGCAAATTGTCGTTTTATTTTGTCTTGTAATTATTCTTCTAAGATTATAGACCCGATTCAATCTCGTTGTGCGGTTTTTAGATTTAAATTATTAGAAAAAAAAGATATAGAAAAGATAATTAAACGCATTTCAGAAAAAGAAAAATTACAAATTGAGAACGAGGCGATTAAAACTATTTTTGAATTATCTGAGGGAGATTGTAGAAGAGTTGTGAATTTGTTGCAGACTACTGCATCGATTAGTAATGTTATTACTGCAGACCTTGTTGATATAATTGTGCCTAGTGCGAAACCTTCCGACGTGAAAATTATTCTTGAATATGCTTTAAGCGGAGATTTTAGAAATGCTAAAGATAAACTTTTAGATGTAATGTTGAAAGAAAGTATTGCAGCGAGCGATATAATTAAAGCGATTCAAAAAGAAATTTGGAATCTTTCTATCGATCCTGAATTGAAAGTCAGATTAACAGAACGCACAGGAGAGATTGAATTTAGACTTGTTGAAGGAAGTGATGAATTTATTCAATTAGAATCTTTACTCGCGAGTTTTGTAATGGCTGGTAGGGGGAAGTAAATTTAAATGAAAGTGATGGGCTATGAAATTTCCATGACTACAAATTTATTAATTAGACTTGATAGATTGAAAGAGGAATTTAAAAAACGTAGATTTTCAGTTTGTGCCGATCAAAGTGATGATTGGAATATTGTGATAAATTCTCCTGGAGTAATTAGGAGAATTGAAGAAGATGTCTGTAATAAAATAGTGTTCGGAGTTTCATATTTGTCGAGAAGTGATTTTAACTTAATTGAATCATTAGAGGCATATTGTCGTGGAGATGGTGAATGAAAAAATTATTGAAGAGTTTGATAGTAAATATAGGAGATAAAAATGACTGACTTTGTTCATTGGGGAGAAAAATATCGTCCGGAGAATTTTGATAATTTTAAAGGACAGGATAGTGCGATTTCTGAAATAAAGAATTTTTTTCAGTATTTTCCAAATGTAAAAAAAGCGATTTTGCTTCACGGACCGCCAGGTGTTGGAAAAACTAGTTTGGCTTATGCTGTTAAAAAATATTTTAAATTGGAAATTTTTGAGCTTAATGCTTCTGATTTTAGGAATAAAGAACAGCTTCAGGAAAAATTAAAACCAGCGTCGGAACAAGCGAGTTTATTTGAAAAAGGAAAAGTTTTATTGGTTGATGAAGTTGATGGGTTAAGTTCAATGAAAGATAAAGGTGGTTTAGCGGAATTAAGTTCTCTTATTGAAACAAGCCATTTTCCGATTATTGTTACAGCTAATAATATTTGGGACGCTAAATTTTCTGGACTTAGAAAACAATGTAAACTTGTTTCTCTTAAAGAGCTTAATTATAAAGATATTTTTTTGATTTTACAGGAAATCGTTGCGAGAGAAAAATTAGACATTGAGAATCAAATTTTAGTTTCAATTTCTGTGAGGGCTAATGGAGATGTTAGGGCTGCGATTAATGATTTACAGACGTTTGTTTTAAGTGAAGGGCCAGAGAATAATTATTTAACTTTAGATGAACGTAATAAAGAAATTGATATTTTTAACGCTATGAAATTTATTTTTAAGGATTTAATGCGAGATGATACTCTTTGGATTTATGATAAGATTGATCTTCCGTTAGATAAAATTTTTCTTTGGTTGGAAGAAAATATTCCTTATGAATATTCAGGAGAAGAATTATTTCGTGCGTATGAGATGTTATCTCTTGCAGATGTCTTCAGAGGTAGAATTATGAAACAGAGACATTGGAGATTTTTAGTTTACCAGAATATTTTTCTTTCAGCAGGAATTGCTTTGTCAAAGAAAGCTCCAAAGTTAGGATTTACTAAATATCAAAAACCGACGAGGATTTTGAAAATTTGGTTAGCCAATAATCAAAATAAAAATAAAAATACAATTGTTTCAAAATATGCGCATAAAACTCATTGTTCAAAAAAGAAAGCAATGAAAGAATTTCATTTTATTAAATATATTTTGAAAGATGAAAAAATTCAAAAAAAGTTGGATTTAAGTGAACAGGAAATTGATTATCTTGTTAAGTTGAAATGATGGGAATTTATTATCCTTTTTAGTTGTAAGAAAATTTATAAAATTTGGAATGATTGGTTTGTATTGTAATGTTTGAAAATTTTTATCTATCGTTTTAATAATCTTCAATTTCTTCATCAGAATCGTATTCTATTTCTTCTTGATTTTCATCAGATGATTCACTTTTTGATTTTCCTTCACCTGAAATTTCTAACTTTCCAAACTTTCCAGTTGTTAATTGTTTTTCTCCTTGAAATTCGGAAACATAACCGTTAGTAATTTTTACAACTGCTCCAATTTTAACTTTATCAATGTCGTCGTTCCAAAGAGTTAATTTAATTTCGGATTCGCCATCAGTTACAATTGCATTTGCAACTCGTAAATCCTTTCCAAATTTATTGAACGTTCGCGGTTCGTCAAGAGATTTAATCGTAACTTCAATATTTACTGAACCCTGTCCTGGTTGTAACTCTGAAATTTTAACCATAGTTTCTTAAGAGAAAATTAGTTTAAAAAGATTTGGTTGATGAAATCTGTTCAAACCATTAGTTTTTTATAATCTAAAATCCTGTTTATTTATGGCTCGAGCATTTTATAACATGCTTCGAAGAAGGTTACATTATTTCTTTGATAGTGAAGATTCTGTTGTTAATTTTGATTCAAGAGCGTTAACGACTTCTATAGAACAACGATTAAGTCAAATTGAGGAATTAAAACAACTGATACATCAAGAGGGTAATTATAAATCTCGTGTTCAGATAGGAATTTATAAGAAAAGAATTGACTCTAATATTAAGGGAATTTATCACGATTTAGGTGCATTAAGAATTAAAAATAAAGATGACCATGATAATTTAGCGAGAAGAGTAGACCATTATTATGAGCGTTAATCCAGAAAAGATTAAATAATCTTATTTCTTTTTGACTTTATGCCTTATGATATAATTATTGGACGCGACGAATCGGACAAAAAAAAATTTGAGGGAAAAGGACTTCTTCGATTGGGAAAAGGTTTTGTTAAGATGGGTCAGTATAATAGTCTTTCAAATAATATTTTTATGGATGTTGCTCGGAGTCATGTTGTTTTAGTTGCTGGAAAAAGAGGTTCTGGAAAAAGTTATACCTTAGGCACTATTGCCGAGGAGATTTCTAATCTTTCTGATGAGTCAAGGAAGAATATAGCCCCTTTAATTTTTGATACAATGGGAATTTTTTGGACTATGAAATATGAAAATGAAAAAGAAAAGGAACTTTTGGCGGAATGGGATTTGAAGCCACTGAAATTACCTGTTAGGGTTTTTGTTCCTTATGGGCATTTTGAAGATTATTTGCATAGAGGGATTCCTGTAGACGCACCTTTTGCACTTAAGGTTTCTGAAATGGATGCCGAAGATTGGGTTTTACTTTTTGGTTTGGGAATTATCGACCCTGTTTCTGTTTTGATTCAGAGAGTAATTTATTCTTTGGAAGAAAAAGGAGATTTTGATTTGTATGATATTGTTGAAAAAATAAAAACTTTTGAGAATGCCTCTGTTCAAGATAAAAACGCGGCGATTGGTTTGTTTGAAGCAGCATCTACATGGGGAGTTTTTGGAAATAAAGATGATGAAGAAACAGATATTACCAGTTTATTGAAAGCAGGCGAAACAAGTGTTATCGATCTTAGTGTTTACAATTCTGTTGGAGCGTTTAATGTTCGGGCTTTAGTTATTGGATTGGTTTCTCGAAAGTTGTTTAATGAGCGTATGTATGCAAGAAAATCAGAAGAGATTGAGGCAGTAAGACAGGGAGTAGATTATCTTTCTTATTCTTCTCGAAGAAAAGCTCCTTTGGTTTGGATTTTTATCGATGAGGCACACGAGTTTTTGCCGAAAGAAGGGAAAACATCTGCTACTGACGCTTTAATTCAGTTACTTAGAGAAGGAAGGCAACCTGGAATTTCTTTAGTTTTAGCGACACAACAACCCGGACAAATTCATAAAGATGTTATGACTCAAAGTGATATTGTTATTGCTCATCGTCTGACAGCTCAACCAGATATTGAGGCGCTTAATAGTATTATGCAAACTTATCTTTTAGATGATATTAGAAAATATATTGATGATTTGCCGTCGTTAAAAGGAAGTGCGATTATTCTTGATGATAATTCTGAAAGGATTTATCCGATGCGCGTTCGACCAAGATTTACTTGGCACGGCGGAGAAGCCCCGACTGCAGTTAAAGTTGAGAAGCGAATTTGAAAATATATATTTTTTCAATATAAAACTTAAATAGCTATTTTTTATTCTTGGTTTATGGGTAATTTATCACGTAGGCATTTTTTGAAGACAAGTTTAGCTTTACCTTTTCTTGCTTATTCTAATAGGGCTGATGCTAAAACTTTGGTTTAGGAAGAATAAGTTCATTATTCTCAAGATAATATGGAATGATTTTTTCTAAAGTTATTGATTTTTCATGACATAAAATGATTTCTCCTTGTTTTGTTTCTTTACAATTTCTAAGTATTTCATCTTCGGTTTTATAATTTTTTGAAGAATAATGCATCCAATCTTGTGTATCTACATTCCAATCTAAATAACTTTTTTCCCATGAGCCGATAGGACTATAACCCTTTTCTTCTAAGAAAGGTAGAACAGATTTTTTTACTAATCCATATGGGAATCTGAATAATTTATGTGTTCTTTGTATGCCGGTTTTTTCATGAACTTCATTAATTATATCGTCAGTTTTAGATATTTCTCCTTTTGCTTTGTCTAAACTTATTTCACTAAAATTTGGATGATTATAAGAATGATTGCCAATTATGTGACCATTTTCTAATGCGTTGCAAATTGATGAAAAACCTTTATCATTGATAGCTTGAGAACCTAAAATATAAAATACTGCTTTTTGATGTTTAAGTATTTCAATCATTTGGTTCATATATTTACTCGGTCCGTCATCGATTGTTAAATAAACTTGATTTGTTATTTTTTGATTCGGTTCTTCTGGGAAGGCTAATGAAGATGCAGTTAAAATCGTGGAAATTAGAAATTCTCTTCGTTTCATTTACCTTTTTGAAAAAGTTTATTTAAAAGATTTTGTTTAGTCTAAAATAGATTAAAGATAATTGTTTTTGAGATTTGATTAAAGAAAACCGGAAATATTTATTAAATTTAAATAAATAGCTACTCCTATTAAAATTGGTAAGATATACAAAATTATGAACCAAATTAGTGGGCCGATTCTTTTATTCATTTCTTTGTCGTCGATTATTCTGTTGATTTCATATTGTAGATAAAATAAATTTAAGAATAAAGTGAAAAAACCAGAAACTTTCTTATGGATTCCCTTGTTATTTAATGATTCATTTAGAATTTTTCGTGTTTTGAATGCGAGAGTTATAATTAAAATTAATTGTACGAGACTGATAACTATTAACGAAATAAACACAATTATGAAAGAGTTTGGAACGTTGGAGAATTCAATTTTTCCAGAAGGAATGTCATTCATCTTAGCTATTATTACAAGAAAAATTGCTAATGCTGTTGTGATAAAATAAAGAACTAATGCGTTGATTGCGATGTTTTTTCTGGCTTTAGTTTTTGTTTTCAGATTATTTAATTCAGGAATTCTTTTAAGATACCAGAAATATTGATATATTTTTAATGTAACTAAATGTAAAAGAATTAATAATGCAACACTCTTCTTTTTTGGAATGTTCATTGATGTTTCATTAGACGTTTTTTCCATATATTATAATATTGAATGTAGTATAAAAAGTTTATTGATTCTTTATTCTTTCTAAGTCTTTAGAGAGAACTATCATTTTTTCTTTTCCTAATAATTTTTCTAATTCTTCTTTATTGAGTTCTAATATGGATTTCAAATTTTTGAAATTTTTAATTAATTCTGCGACTTCTTTATCTGATATTTTTGTTTTTGATAAAATTCTATATCCTTTTACTAATTCAGAATGATTTCTATCTTGAGCTAATGCAAGTAAAATTGTATCTGTGTCAAGGAGTTCTTCTGAAGAAAGGTTTTTTAGTAAATGTTTGGTTCTTTTTAAGTTCAATCTGGTATAATCTCTTATTACTAAATCTGTTTCTTTTTCTAAATCTTTTAATAATTCTTTAATCCTTAATTTTAATGCAACTGCTTCTGACCCTAATTCAATTAGTGTTAATTCCTGAGATTCTAAAATTTTTTCGATTGTTTTTCCTTTCTGTATAACTTTCGCGGCTTGCACTACATTTGGGTCGTTGTAAAGTTCATGGTAGTTTAGGCTTTCTATATTTCTATCAAATAATTCTCTTTGCTTTTCTAAAATTTGTAATGTTTCAGTTGCTCGACGGAGAGTTTCTGATTTTTCCTTTAAATGGTATTTGAAATTTTTGAAATAAAGATGGATTTGATTTTTCCTTTCAGAAACTGCGATTGTTAATGTTCCCGCCATTTTTGCAGTTCTTTCTGCTGCTTTATGACGAGTTCCTGTTTCTTCGCTGGAAATTTTATTACTTGGAGCCATTGTTACATTTGCATGAAGAATTCTTTTCAAATCTTTTGATAAAATTATTGCGCCGTCCATTTTAGCTAATTCTAAAAGTTTTTGAGGATTAAATTTTGTATTTACTTTAAATCCCCCGTCCATAATTCCATTCACTAAAGGATTTTCAATTACAATTAATCCTCCTTTTCTTGCGTCAACAATGCTGTCAATTGCCGTTCTTAAAGGTGTTCCTGGCGAAACAAGTTTTAGTATAGCAAGAAATTCATCCCTCGTCGCATTTTCAATTTGCTGAACTGGAATTATTGTTGTTTGTTTTTCTTTTTTTTCTATATATTCTGGTTCCATTTTAATTTTAAGTTGGTCAAATATATAAATGTTTATTTAAAATTTCTTTGATTATTGAGAATTTTTGAAATTTTGATTTTTAGTCAATAGTGTATATTTAAGGGACATATGTCCTATGCAAAACCGCAAAAACTACTTCTCACTTCGTTCGAAAATAATATAACTTCGAAATCGTCTTACAACAGATTTCTCCGTTGATAAATTAAATAAGCTGAAAAATTACACCATCAATAATTTTTTCTCAGCGAAG
>Ga0209542_10005402_pt1 | contig 25491 bp, 25 predicted proteins | sample RifCSPhighO2_01_FD_184028 | JGI IMG/M metagenome (GOLD analysis project Ga0209542, IMG submission 184028) | Soil microbial communities from Rifle, Colorado - Rifle CSP2_plank highO2_0.1 (SPAdes) (version 2) | ecosystem: Environmental > Terrestrial > Deep subsurface > Rock core/Sediment ...
ACTTGTACGAAAATATAATCGTCCAACAATCGCTACAATTCTCGGATCAAGTGTAACAATACCCAATTCCATTACAGCTTGCTCACCCTTTTGTTTAATTATATTATTGATATCTTTTTTAGCCTTTTCAATTTCTTCTTCAATTTTTGCTGGTTGAATTCGTCCATCTAGTATCAAGTTTTCTAATGCAATTCTGGCAATTTGTCTTCGAACTGGATCAAATGATGAAATAACAATAACACCAGGTGCATCGTCCACTATCAATTCTACACCAGCTGCTTGCTCAAAGGCACGAATATTTCGGCCTTCTTTACCAATGACTTTACCTTTTATATCATCATTTGGAATTGCAACATTTGTTGTCATCATTTCGCTGGCTGTCGAACTGGCAAGTCTTTGAATCGATGTCGCAAGTATTTCTTTCGCGCGACCGGCTAATTTATCGGCAGCGTCACGGTCAAACTTTTGTAACCTTACTAACAAATCTTCTTCATATTCTACACTTGCGCGTTTCATTATTTCATCTCGAGCATCTTGCATGCTAAGATTCGCCACTGATTCCAGTTTCTTGTCTTGTAGATTTTTAGATTCTTCTAATCCCGCACGAACTAACCTCGCATCTTCTAATTTGTTTTTTAATTCTTCTGCATGCTTATCAATATCCAATTGTCTTTGGTCGATAAGTGCTTCTTTACTATGAAGTCTTTCTTCTTCTTTTTTGTATCCTTCACGAATTTGTTTTTCGTCTTCTTTCGCCTCTAATCGCAACTTCTCTGCATCCTTTTTCCCAGCATCAACTATCTTTTGTGCTTCTTCCTTGGCAGCAATCATCATCTGCTTGAGTTCAAGCTCGATGGATCCCTTTTTAGCCAGAGATACAGCTTGTCGGATAAAGTATCCAACGAATGCTCCGATTCCAAGTCCGAGAAGCACAAGGACTATAATTCCTAGTGTTCCCATAAAATTAAATGATTAAACAATAATAAATATTCAGCCAATAAGGTCTAAGCCCATAATAGCAAACTATTCTTATTTTGGCGAGCCCTCCACAAATTAATGCCTTTTAATTTTAGGCGGGCAGGCTTTTTCACCCATCCCAACCACCCATTGACATTTAGCTTATAAGGTGCTATACTATACACCAAGACATGAAAACAGATCAGATTCAAATCAAAAAGTCTTTAACCAGCGAGACGGTCTTGCCAGGTTTAAAGGTTGTAGGTAATGTGAACCTGCAAAAAATGGAAGAAAAAGAAACAGCAAGAAAAGCCAGAGAAAAAGCACTAGCTGAAAAAAGAGAGCAGGTAGAAATGAAGGGTAAACAACTATTGGCAAATGCCAACCGTTTCCACCCAAGCTATAATTCCATGAGGGATTTAATGCCCGATGGACTAAAGAGGTTACAGAGATAAGGATAACAAAACCCAAATCTCTATAATAACCTTAAAACCGGGCATCCCCGGTTTTTTTTATTTGTTTGTAAGGTACCCCATTCTTAAGACAAAAAGTAAACCAATTACTTATATTGTATCCCTAGGCGAATTTTTTAGCAATTTCTGCTGTAATTTTTATTCTTTTTTCATATCTATTTTCCATATATGATTATATACGATTTACAAAAATAAGTCTAGTTTATAAAGATAGACGGCACTTAAAGCAATTTTTCGAAAAGTAACAAAGAAATGCGCCAAATTCAGAAGTTCTATTTGTTTTTAGTTAGGACCTCATCGATAAGACCATAGGACTTGGCTTCACTAGCGCCCATCCAGTTATCACGGTCCATGTCTTTTTCCACTTGAGTACCACTTTTGCCAGTATTTTTTGAAAGGATTTTTATCAAAGTCTCTTTTACTTTTAAAATATGCTTTGCTGCAATTTCAATATCGCTTGCTTGACCCTCGGTACCACCTAATACTTGGTGAATCATAACTTCACTATTGGGTAATACAAATCTTTTGCCTTTCGCCCCTGCAGACAACAATACTGCGCCCATACTTGCGGCCATTCCTACACAAATTGTAGAAACATCCGGTTTTATAAAATTCATTGTGTCCATTATTGCCAATCCGGCTGAGACCGATCCACCAGGTGAATTAATATAAATTGAAATATCCTTTTTTGAATCAGTATGTGCTAAATGCAAAAGCTGGGCAATAACCACATTTGCAACTTCATCGTTCACCGCTCCACCCAAAAATACAATACGCTCGTTCAACAAACGCGAATAAATGTCATATGCTCGTTCACCCTGAGGTGACTTTTCAATAACAGTTGGGATTAGGTAACTCATGTTTAAATCAAGATTATATTACTAGTATATTTCTATATTACCACTATATCATAGACGAACCAAGTGTTTGCTTTTATTTTAACAAGCATTATCTATCATGATTTTTACAAGCTCTTTAAATGACATATCTGAAGCAATGAAAAGCTTTGGATACATACTTATACTTGTACAGCCTGGGATTGTGTTAACTTCATTTAATACAGGAATTCCATCATCTGGTAGAAACATATCTATTCTTGCACTACCTATAATATTCAAACCTTGAATTGTTCTATTTACTGTTTCATAAATTATAGATTTTTCTTGATCTGTTAAGTCTGGGGAGATAACAAGACCGGTTTTACTATCATCTGCATACTTTTCCTCATAAGTATAAAAATTATTTTCTGGTGGCAATATTTCACCAATAACTTTTGAAATGTATTTCTCTCCATTTTTCTTAACAAAGACTGCAACTTCAATTTCACGCCCAACAATAGCACCTTCTATTAGGACTTTATTATCTTCACCACCCGCAATGTCTAAAGCGGGGATTAATTCCTTTTCATTTTTTACACACGATACACCAACGGACGAACCTGATCGTGCCGGTTTTATAAAAAGTTTTTCTCCATAATTTTTTATTAATTCATTATAATCCGGATAATTTTCACCTTTATACCAAACAATTCCAGGAGCAACTTTTACCCCATTGTGTTTAACTAATGATTTTGTAATATCTTTATCAAATGTAATCAAAGCTGTTTCCATACTTGGCCCAACAACAGGCAAATTACAAGCTTTTGCAAAACCTTGAATAACACCATCTTCGCCGGTAGTTCCATGAATAAGGGGATACAAGATATCAATGTTTATTTTTTGATCTTTTATTTCTATACTTGATACTCCATTCTGAAAATTAAAAACTGCTTTTTCTGTAAAAAAAGATTTTACTTCGTCTAATTTTTTAGGAATTTCATTTATCTTATCTAAGGTAGAATACCAAATACCACTTTTATCAATATAAACAGGCAAAACATCATAATCATCTCTTGGAAAATTTTCATAAACATTACTAGCTGAGACTATTGAAACTTCATGTTCATTAGACTGCCCACCAAAAAGAAATAATACTGTTTTCATGTAAACAGTATAACAAAATAGCTATTTTAGACCTACTTTCAGTAGTATACAATACACAGTTTACTGTATACTATGTACTATAAACTAAAATCCCACAAGTCCGACTTGTGGGATTTTTCTAAAATGAGCGAACCAAGTGTTTAAGAAATGCCTTACGGACATTGCAGGGAGTAGATCAAATTTTCCTCAGAAAATTATGTGTGCATTTCGAGAAGAGCTTAGCGAGCGAGCTTTACTGTGCGTCTAGGAATTCAAAAGTCTTTTCGTTTTTTAATTGACCTTCAACATATATCTTTGCACGAAGTGGGTCAATATCTTTATACATTTGTTTTAACTGTTCTACTTCTTTATTTATTTGTTCGGCATCTAGTATTATATTTTCCAGTTTTGCAATTTCGTCCAATGCTAGTTGTAACTTTACTCGTTTCTCAGCACTTGGTCGCCATTCAACTTTTATATCATCCATAGTTTTATTAACCATTTTTGCATACTCATCCAAACTCATTCCAGAATTTGCTAAATCAGATTCCATTCTGTATGCCATTCGTTCAATTTCGCCATCTATGAGCAAATCCGGAAGTTCTACCAACATCCCCTCTATTATTTTTTCACCAATTGCCATTCTTATACTGTCGCTGGCTATCATTTCTTTTTCTCTTAACATATTTTCACGAATTTTGTTTTTCAAATCATCCAATGTCTTAAAACTATCCCCAAAACTTTGCGCAAATTCGTCGTTAAGCTCGGGTAAAGTAATTTCACCACCCCCTGCCCCCTCCTTAGTCAGGCGGGGATTTGTAGCTTCACTCCCTCCCTCTGCCAAGGGGAGGGCTGGGGTGGGGTGTTGCTCTTGTGTGGTTTCTTTTTCGTTATGCTCTTCATCGTGCACACTACCATCCTCATGAACATGAGTTTTATCTTCCTTATCATTTTTACCCATTCGCATTTTTTGCAATTCAGCTAAAGATTTTTCAACTTCTTCATCTGTTAAAACAACTTCTTTTTTGTTCTTATTTTCATCTTTTGCAATTTTTTTATAATCTGGAAGTTTTATAGTTGGCATTACAGTAACACTAACCTTAAACTCCATAGGATTGTCTCGTGCAATTTTAGTTATATTTATATCTGGCCGGCCAATAGCGTCAGGTGCATGAATTTTAATAATATCACCATATTCTTTCATCAAAGCTTCTTCGGCCATGGCTTCTAAAATCGCCAAATCTTGAATATATTTTCGAGCTGTAGTTGGGGGAACTTGGCCTTTGCGAAAACCATCCACTTCTAATTCTTTAGCTAATCTTGCCAATGCAATTTCTTCGTGAATCACCAAATCCTCGTATGGAATTGTTCCAATAATTTCAACGCGACTATTTTCTAATTCTTTTTTTGTATATGTAGCCATATGTTAGGTTCTAGGTTCTAGGTTCTAGTTTCTAGGTTCTAGAAATTTAGCAACCCTTTGTAAATAATAATCTATTAATTTGTATAAGCGAGCTAAGTCTTTGAGAAATGCCTTGCGCAGAAGGTCCATCCTTCGAGCAGAGCAAATTTTTCCCAAAAAATTATGTGTGCATTTCGAGAAGAGCTTAGCGAGCGAATTTCTCTTTATAAAGCTCTTGTGATTTTACAATTGCTTCAATAGCTTCAACTTTTCCGCGATATCCTGAAATAGTTACAGGATATTTTGCTGGATCATCACATTTAAGTATTTTATATGTTTCAAAAAAATGTTTATACTCTTTAAGAGTATGTTTATTTAAATCAGCTAAATCATTTATATCGTCAAATCTTCGGTCACTAACAGGAACAGCAATTATTTTTGCATCACTTTCTCCAGAATCATTCATATCCATAATTGCAATAGGGCGGACAGCAACCAAAACTCCAATATTTAATGGAAATGTCGATAAAATTACTACATCCAAAGCATCACCATCTTCCCACAATGTTTGCGGAACAAAAGCGTAATCAAATGGATAAGGAGATGCATTATAATTTGCCCTATCCAGTGCTATTAAACCTGTTTCTTTATCAATTTCATATTTATTATGTGAACCTTTTGGTATTTCCACAATACAATTAAATTCTTGTGGAGCATTTTTCCCAATTGTAACATCATGCCATAAATTCATATTATTCTTCGTCTTCTGACGCATTAGCTTCTAATTCATCGACAACTGTATCTACAGTTAAAACTTCTTCGTTATTTGTTTCCCTAAACGATTCTTCGGAATCGTCGGGCGATCCAATAATATTGGATTTAGCCTCTTGCTCATTTTCACTAATTTCCTCAAAAGTGTCTTCTAAAATTTCTTCTTGACTTGTATATTGTGCTTCACTACCTTTGATATCAATTCTCCAGCCAGTTAATTTTGCGGCTAATCTTACATTTTGTCCACCGCGTCCAATAGCTAAAGACAATTGATCTTCCGGAACATCAACTTCGGCAGTATGCTCAGCGTCATCAATCAAAATATCAAATACGCGTGCAGGAGCCAATGAATTTGCAACAAACAATGCTGGGTCTTCATCCCATGGTATTATATCAATTTTTTCACCATGAAGCTCACTCATAACGGCAGTTACTCGTACACCTTTTTGCCCTACACATGCTCCAACTGGGTCAATACTTGTATCGTGTGAGACAACTGCAATCTTTGTTCTTTGTCCTGCTTCTCGTGCAATTGCTTTTACTTCAACTGTCCCATTTGCAATTTCTGGACATTCCATAGCAAATAAAGATTCAATTAATTTTGGATGAGTCCGAGATACTCTTATAGAAATTCCTCGTGGCCCTTGCTCTACTTTATACAAATATGCACGAATTCTTTCTCCTCGACGATAAAATTCTCCGGGAATTTGTTCTTCAGGAGTCATCACGGCAAAAGCTCGCCCAATAGCAATAGAAACCATTCCGCGTTCAATTTTGTCTACTACTCCAGTTACAATATCGCCTTCTTTTGCTCCAAATTCTTCCAAAATCACTTCTTGTTCGGCTTCTTTAATCTTTTGCATTATGACTTGCTTTGCAGTTTGGGCGGCAATTCGACTAAAATCCATATGTTCTTCCAAAGGAAAGATTATTTCATCTTCCAATTGTGCTCCAGATTTTATCATTTGAGCATCATTTATAAATATATGGTGTTCGTCATTATAACGAACCCGTGTTTCCGATTCATCAAAATCGTCATGCTCGGTTTCTTGATTCACAATACGCACCAAGGTATCATCCACAACAATTTTAACCTGATAAAAGTCTAATTTACCAGTCTCTACATCCATTCTAGCCTTTATAATTTGGCCTTTTTTACCAAAATCTTTCTTATAAGCAGCAGCAAATGCTTGTTCTATAGCATCTACAACCTTTTCATTGGAAATCTTTCTTTCTTCTCCTAATGCTTCTAAAGCATTTTTCATTGTCTTTAGGTCTAACATATTAATTTGTATTCTTTATTAACTTTTAATATAAATATAATCTAGCATATTGATAATACTATTGCAAAGGGCGGATATAAATTGTTATAATACAATTATATGAAAAAAATCTTATTTTTATTTGCTTTTGTATTCCTTGTTTTTATTAGCACCCAATCAGCATCAGCCGCAAATTGTTCAACATCCATAAATGGTACCAATATTGGAATTGATACTAGCCATGAATGTGTTGGTATGAAAGGCTACGCATGGGGGGCAGACAATACAAATGGTCAATTAGGTGGTATAGGTTGGGTTAGTTTTTCAGATTCTAGCACTACTAAAAAATACAATGTGGATTTTGACCGTGATACTTGGGAATTAAAAGGTTACGCTTATAGTGAAAACTACGGTTATATAAGATTTGGTGGTTTTACTGATAGTGAAGTTCCTTCTGGGCAAACATCTTGTGTATCAAATCCTAAAAATGCAAATAGCAATTCTTCTTGTAATGCTCACCTTATACAAAATTCTAATGGGGGATATGAATTAGTTGGTTATGCAAGACTTTGTTATGTTTTTAACAAACAAGATTGTACAGGAGGATACAAAAGTGAAACTGAACGAGGTGGCTACGATGGCTGGATAGGTCTAACAGGTTCTAGTTTTGGAGTAAATTATTATACAGGAACAAACGAATTCAAGGGTTTTGCTTGGGGTGGTGGTAATAATGACTCATCAAATTCAAATTACGCTCAGGGTATCGGTTGGGTAAAAATGGACCCAACTGGTGGCGGAGTTTCTTGTATCGTTAGTGCTGGTAAAGATTGTATTAGTGACAATGAAAAACCAATAGTTACATTAGTTGCCGATATACCAAATCCTAAATATAATCAAAATGTAACTTTAACTTGGGATATTTCAGGGGTTACATCTTGTGATGAAATTATTGTTACATCTAGTCCTAATAATAGTAACTGGACTACAACAAATCCTATTATCACAAATTTAAATGGACAACAATATATAGGACAAATTTTAACAACAACAACATTTGGAATAGCATGTCGTGTTGATAATGAATGGGGTAATGCTGGGGCAGTAGTCTCACCTACAAGATTTAAACCAGTATTAACATTAGATGCTACGAATAGCATTAGTTATGGTGGTGATGTAGAACTTACTTACACAGTTAGAAACAATCCTTTTTCATGTGACGCAAAACTTTATAATACAAATGAATCCAATATTACTCCTGTATGGCAGGGTACAGTCACTGGAAATGGTGATGAAACTTCAACACAAACTGTTCCTACAATTGATATACAAACTAATGTAACAACAAGTGGAATAATTACTTGGAGATTAGACTGTACAGACACTACTCCAAATCCTGATCCTACAGGTAGCGCAACCGACACAACTACTGTTATTGTTCCAGCTCCTGTTATGACATTTAGCGTAAAAGACAGAGGTACTTCAAGCCCAACTACAATTACTTGTACAAATACTGGTGTAGAAATTACATACAGTATAGACCCAACTACTGTTTACCCTAATTCTTGTATAGTAAGTTCGGGTACAGGATATTATACAGATTCAGATTGGTATTATAATAGCCCTACTGATAAAACTTCTATAATTGCCGACGGATCCAACCATACAATAAACACAGGATCAGTATCCCAAACTGGTAATTTACTTTATGGTTTCAAATGTTTACAAGTTGACCAAGTTGCATATTGGGCACAAGCTAAAAATCTGTCTCACAGCTGTACTGGTGGTAGTTTAGAAGTAACACCTGGAAGGACTTGCTACGAACCAGGGGAAACAGTATCCATAGGATATAAAGGCTCTGGAATAGAATCAGGTACTTGTAAAGGTGGTTTTGATAACCCAACTCCTACAAGTCTCCTTAACCCTGATATAGCAACTACATATAGATACGCAGAAATTAGAGCAAATTCCTTTACCACTCCACCTATTAATCATAGTTATACTGTTGCTAGCTGTAAAGAAACAGATTTCCCAAATAATACACCATTATCTAAGACTGTAAATTTCGATATCAAAGCTTCATGTCCCGCATGTACTGACAAATGCGATCCACAATGTTCAAATTACAATCCTAATCGTTGTGTTAGTCCAAAGTTCAAAGAACAATAAAATCTAAATGTTACCGCAAGACCAAATAACAAAATCTATAAAAACTTTTATAGATGAAAGAATGGGAAGTAGTACAGATCTAAAAAATGTATCTGCGGATTTGTCTTTACCTGTTTATTCAAAACATGGTGATTTTACAACTAATGTTGCACTAAGATTAGCAAAATTAAATCCACCCCAGTCTACGACCACCCCTCAAGAGGGGAATCCGAACATAGACAAGCCACTAGATATTGCGAAAGATATTGTTGAGCATTTAAAAAATGACAATGAAGTAAAAGATTTAATTAAAGATATAGAAATTGCAGGACCGGGGTTGATAAATATATTTTTATCTAATGATGCAAATAAAATTTTGCTACAAGCAATTTTAAAAGACGAAGAAGTTTTTAAATTAAATACTGATAGAGGTTTGCATTGGGTTATCGAGCATACCAGCCCCAATCCTAACAAAGCTATGCATTTGGGGCATTTGCGAAATAATTTAGTTGGAATGAGCCTTGCAAATTTGATCGAACAATGTGGTGCACATGTAACTCGTGATTGTGTAGACAATAACAGGGGAATCGCAATAGCCAAAGCCATGTATGGGTTTTTAGCACTGAAGAAAAAAGATGCAGAGGTGGAGAATGAAGCTCACCCCACCCTTGATAAGGGGGGGGCAGGGGGGGGTACTCAAAATTGGATAAACAATAAAGACGCATGGTACACACCACAAGATTTAAACATGCGTCCCGATGTTTTTGTATCCGAATGTTATGTTGGTTGTTGTGATTTAATAAAAGAAAATCCTGAAATAGATGATGTAATTCGAAAAATGGTTATTGATTGGGAAAATAAAGACAAAGATACTTGGGCACTGTGGCAACACATACTAGACTATTCATATGCCGGTATGAATATGACATTGGCAAGACTAGGTAATAAATGGGACTATATTTGGCATGAACATGAACATTATCAAGCCGGTAAAGATTATGTGGAACAAGGTTTAAGTAAAGGTATTTTCAAAAAATTAGATGACGGTGCAGTCTTAACTCAAATTGAAGAAAAATATAATATCCCAGAAACTATTTTATTAAAATCCGACGGTACAGCATTATATATCACCCAAGACATTGCATTGACCGATTTAAAAAAGAAAAAATATAATGCTGACAAGCTTGTTTGGGTCATTGGCCCCGAGCAATCATTGGCGATGCAACAAATGTTTGCAGTTTGTGAGCAATTGGGTATTGGTAAATTATCCGATTTTATCCATATACCATATGGTTATATGGGCTTAAAAGACGAAGATGGTAATTTTAAAAAAATGGCATCGCGTGATGGTACTGTATTGTTAATTGATGATTTATTAGACACAATAAAAAGCAAGATAAACGAGGTTATAGGTGATAGGTTACAGGTTACAGAGGAGAAAGATTTAACAGAGAAAATTGCATTGGCTGCGGTAAAATTTAGTATATTAAAAGTTGAAAAAAACATGAATATGGCATTTGATATAAATGAATCCATAAACATAACAGGGGACAGCGGAGTTTATATTTTATATACCCTTGCACGAATAAAATCTATCTTACGCGAAGCTATTAAAAAAAATATAGATTTTTTGCCCGATGATTCTAGTGAATCATTTAGGGAAACAAATATCTCTGGCGACATAGCAGGGGATGTAATTCGTAAACTTCATGGATATAAAATAATTTTAAATGATGCTCGCAAGCACCTGTCTGTACACCCCATAGCACATTATTTACTCGAACTTGCATCGGTATTTAATTCTTGGTATGCAGTAGAGAAAATTCTCGACGATACGCCTGACATGCCTGAAAAATTATTGATCCTAAAATCTATAGAAACAACCATCGAAAACGCCCTTTCAATCCTCGGAATCCAAAGCGTCGAGAAGATGTAAAACTTGACTTTATTTTTTACATTAGTTGTACTTTTATGTACATATAAGTACAGAAAATATGAACATTACAAAAAAAATAGTAGTTGGTCTACTAATTTTTATAAATATCTTTTCTATGTCCCACTTTTAATATTTTAGCAATATTATTTTCTAAATCAAAAGAAACTCTATAATCCCCAATACGAAAACGATATTCACCAAGATCAAAATTAGTAAGATGCTCAGCAAAATTAAGAGGATTGTTAGAAGACATATAAAATTCTAATTTATTCTTAATTTGAGTCTGAATATGTTTATCAAGATTAGAAAATTCTTTTATTGAATTACCTTTAAAAGAATATTTCATAAATTAAATAAGCCCCAATTTCTTATACAAAAGATCCGAGCTAATTTCATTTTTAGATTTACGGGCAAGGGCTATATCTTTTTTATATTTTTTAGAAATCCCCATAGAATAATACTCCTCGAGCATTTCTATACGCTCATTCATTGTATTCCAAATTTTAATAGGAAAAATAACAACTGGTTCTTTACCAATTTTTGTAAATTTTGCTTCTTTTTTTAATATCTCAACCATATAATATACATTATAACATATATTAAATTAATGCAATAACAGTTAAATACTTTGATGAGCTTGGGAATTCCCATATAAGAGAGAAAATTGAGCAAAAGAAAAGGCGAACTTAGGTATTCCTCCGTTCGCTTGCCTTTTCGTTGTGATACTTATATCTTAACAAATGAGATACAAATGTCAAGCAATTGTACAGTTATTCTATTTCACCTAAACCCTGCCTATTTGAGATTTAAACTAAAAGCTGACAACTTAAAACTAACAGCTGAGAACTAATCTTACCTAACAGCTAACACCAAACAGCTGACAGCTATCTCGCCCTTCCTTATACTTATACTAAATCCTTATACTAATCTATTCTTTATAAACTTTATAACTTTTAACTTTATAAAACTACCTCATCATACTGCCCGTAGTCGTCAGTCACAATCCATTTGTAATTTACAATGAATGTGTCCAGGTAGCGTATTGCCCATAATCATCAATTACTTCAAAAACCCATTGGGAATTACAACTACCTTTTTTAGTAAAAGAGCCTGATGAATCAGTAGGAGCTGAATAACTAGAACCATTTGTACTAACTTTAATATTTTTAGCATAATTTTTATCAGGTGTAATGACCATTAAACATTGCCCAGTATTAACCAGACTACCTGGACTATTATTTGATCCTATACACCAATTAAAATTTAAACTATCACTCCAAGAAGTTTTACCATAGTCACTTGATGTGTTATCGTTACAACGAACTTCTTCATCTGTTGATGTACTTATAATTTTTTTACTAGCATAACATCTACCTTTAGATGTTGGATTAGCTGATGGATTAAAAAATGTACATGTTCCAACTACTTGATTATTTGTATTATTATTAGCACCAAGTGTTCCAGTCCAACTTGGGGCTTTATACATACTTATATAACCCATTTCATATTCCATTATACTTTTAGTAGAATCCCAAAATCCTCCTCTGCAACCAGTATAGTTTATAGAAGCACTGATACTAGTACCAAGATCGGATGGATATAAATTACAACTATCACCAAGACCAAAATTTGTAGTTGGCGAAAAACTAGATGTTGCTCGAAGTTCTAAATCATATTTAGGTGTATAATCAATATCATCTATACCTGTGATTAATAATTTTGAAATATAGCGACCTGCTACGAATGCCTCTAATCCTCTAGCTTCAGTGGGAGAGACACCATAAGAAAATTTATCCTTATATTGATCAAAATCAGTAGACCATTGTGAATCTGATTTAACAACAAAATCATCTGCAATGATTGATGAGCCAATTCCTACAAATTTATCACTTTGTGTACCAAGGTTGGAATAAATTCCAGATGTTAAAAGTGTACCGAAACTTTGATAATCCTGTTCTGTTTGAAGAGTGTTGCCACCTGTACCTATCTTTTCAAACATACGAACTGTTGTATCTGGGCCAGTTTTTAATACAGCACCAGTGTTAAAACTACTTGGAGTAGCACTTGAATCAATATCTGTCGGTTCGACATAATTAGCCAAAGTCACAGAGCCAATTGCAATTAAAGCAATAACAGAGAATAAAAATATTTTGTGTTTGTTTATTAACATATGCTTATATTATACCTTAAGCCAATTTAAGGTGCAATATGTATATGGACTTATACATACACTTATAGATACTCTTTATTCAACAAAATCAGAAATTATTGCCATATATTTATCATAATCATTTATATTCTGTCTTATATCTAAAATCATTCGACTAATATCAATCTTTTCATATTGGTGAACCAATCTATTTCGTAATCCAACCGAAGGAGCAATTTTATCTGCAAATTCTCTTGGTAATATATCTGATGAACCAAGAATTAAAAAAGTACCATAATAATCATTTGGGATTTTTAGATTCTCTTCACTAATAATGTGCTCATTTATACCAACAGCAGCATCAACAATAAGCTGAAAACAGCGCTCCATAGCGGAACGCTCTATATCTAATACTTTAAGTTCTTCATTACTTTTAGAGAGAATATCTTTTATAAGTATCATATTATCATGCATGATATTCAGTTTTGCTTGAACAATTTCTTTATCTATCATATTTTTAATCTAATCGGGTTAGAAAAATTAATATAATTCTTTGTCTTTAAAAAAGACATTGTTCGCAATGGAGCAGTTTCAACATATTCAAAAAATGAAGACATTCTAAATGTTGAAAATAATCCAGGATTTTTTTCATATATAAGAATTCCTTTAGTTGTAGCATTTCTTTTTAAAAGGGGAGAAGAATTATTCAAGTTCACTAAATCCACTCGTTCTACTTTTGTAAGATTTTTTAGATCTTCTGCAAGTTGCAGTTCTTGTTCAAATGAAATATCACCCAATACCGCAATATCAAGATCACTGGTTTTTTTAACCTTACCTAAAGCATATGAACCAAAAACTACCATCAGGTCAAGCTTGTATTTTATAGCAAGAATTGGAGCTTTTTCTTTAATTATATCTAATTCTCTTAACATATAAACATTATAGCATATATTTTATAAAAAATAAGCTCTTTACCTAAAAACTGACCGATCTTATTTTCCTAACCTAAAATCTAACAGCTAAAAGCTAGCTATTACCCCTTATACTTTTGCTAATTTTTTCTATAACCTAACAGCTAAAAGCAAACAGCTGACAGCTAGTTTTGCTTTCCTCATACTTATACTAACTCCTTATACTTTCGCGACTTATCCCCACCATGTGCAAAACTTTGATATTATAGCCAAAAGGTGGTATAATAGTGGTAATAAATAAAAATCTGATATGAAAAAAATAAACTTAATAAAAGTTATAGGGCTAGTTGCCTTATTCCTCTTAACATCAAAAGGACAAGCGGAACCACTTCCGGATTCACAATATCGAGTGATACCGATACAAGGATTAAATTATTCTAATTTCAAAGGTGCTCCAGTTGGATTAATTAATGATGTTATAGTTATTAATGCATTCAATAGAGGTGGAGGGACCGGTGATAAATTTTATTGGAATGATCAACAAATTATATTTCCAGTATTCGGAGTAAATCTAAAAACTGGAAAAGTTCTATTCCCGAATGGAAGTGACAGCACAGATGTAGCTCTAATAAAAAGTACATCAAAGAGTAATATATTTTATATGATTTCTTATCGTAGACATTTGATAGAAATTCAAATCCTTCCAAACATGGTCTCACAAAAAACAATACCGGGTGTTGATTCTATTGTTATTACTACTATTTTAGAAGGTGTTGGAGATGAAATTTTTATTGCTGATTACAATAAAGGAATAAAACTCTTAAAGGGAGACTCTATTACGCAAGAGTATCTACTTCCAGGAGTTGGAATCAATTCTCTTGCAAAGTGGGGGAATCTCATTGCTATAGGTGGTGACCTTGGTAGAGTTGGGACTCTTAATCCACAAACAGGGGAAATTGTTGACATCCGAAATGGAATGGGATTTCAATCCAGTGTTCATGTTTTTGTGAAAAATGGAAAACTTTATGCCAATGTAACAATAAAAGCAAAAGATCTCTTGTATCAATATGATAGCTTGAATGGTTGGAGGATGATTAATTCTGTAGGAACAGAAGTATCGTATATAAGGTGGGATGATATGTTGAATGAATATACAGCCGCATACTCTGAAATAGAGGGGAGATGTATTTTTCGAAATGACAGTTTCATTCTGATTCCCAAAAATCAACCTAATTCTATTGAATACATAATGTGGTATAGAGACACTCTCTCTAAATACTATAAAGATAATTTTGGTTCTACTGATATATTTTTTAATCATGATGGTAAAAAATACGCAGTAGGTGTAGGTATGATAGGAATTGTTGAAAAAGTATTGATTCCTGAAGACACTCTTGATGGTGTTTATACTATTGGAAAAAGTCTAGTTCATCTATATCCAAACCCGGCAACATCTACAATTACAATTTCTGGACTCGAAAGGGAAATGAGTATTGCGATTACAAATCTGTACGGCCAAATTGTCCTTTTGGAAAAAACTACAGGATTACTTGATATTTCGAGTTTAAATCCCGGTCTATACTTTATGAACATTGAAGGCTATATGCCTAAAAAGTTTATTAAAAATTAAATATAGACAATAATTCTTTAAGCCTCGCTAACATAGCGGGCCATTTTTTTATTAAAAAACAAAAACCCTACATATGGAGTTTTTGTAAAAATTAATAAATTTTTATTAATAACATTTACCAAGATTAAGATTAGATGTACCTGAGCCACGACCCCCTGAAACCTGTTCAATTATAAGATTACATCTACCAACAATTTCAGTTCCAGTTCCTGGTATAATTTGTGATAAATATGTAGGAAGTTTTTTTGTAGAATTATATTGAAATTCTATTGGACAACCTTTATTTTTTAAATCATTTGCAGTTAGTGTACAATATTCTCTTGGAGAATTCATAGAATATAACCGCGAAACATTAAGATCAGATGTTGGGATATATAAATTATAATTTAATGGATCTACTGTTGTGGAACCAATTACAACTCGTGCTGCTTTTGTATAACCACGAACTATAAATTTTCTTGGAGAATTCTGATCAGCTAATTGCCAAAAATCATGATCACCAGAAATCGGAATATCAGTATTTTTTCCAGCTGGATTACCAAAAAAGAAAGCAGGTGCATTACTAGTACTTGGAACTTCGGCACGGATGTCTCCACTACCATCAACTGAAAGTCCATTAATAACGGATGTTTGTCCACCAACAACAATACTATTTGTTGATAATTTAGTAGTATCTGCATTTGTACTACCAGCACTTATGCCAAGTTTTCCTGTTTTTATAAATGGTCTATCTACATTAGATATATCAGTAATTAAGATTGGGGCTGGTGTATTATTTCCAGGAGCATTATTTGTTTGGTCGGTATATTCCGCGCTAACATAAGTCAAACCCAGTCCTAAACTCAAACCAATGACTAATATTGCTAAATAAGAAAGACTTTTTTTGAAATTTAACATGTTAGTTTTCAGCATTATATTTCATAATATCAATCTGTTGTGTACGAGATAGTTGAACTTGTTCTTCGTTCATTTTTATTACTTCTTCTATTTGTTGAGCTTTTTCCTCTGTTGTATAAACTTTTTTAGGTTCTGGTTTTTGTCCCATAAAATAAAGTACCATAAATACGATTAATAAAATTGTTTCCAAAATTATTATGGCTTTCATTTTATTAGGGTGTTCTTTATGTAAATTATCTATTGGACTTGGAACTGTATTAAAATTGTTTTGTGTGTTTTCCATATTTTTTCTTTTCCTGTAGTATATTATATTCTACTACTGGGATTAATTATTAATTAGCAATTTTGTGGTGTTTGATTAGGTGAATAATGTGGATTTATTTCACGACAAGTACTAACAGTTGTTGATGAGTTATATTTTGATAGTATCCATCCAATAGGACAAGCTGCATTAGCTGCAGTAGTACAAGTTTTACCCATACCAAGATTTGTTGTAATGTAATTAAAATAAATTGATGGTGTTGTTTGTGTAGCATTTTCAACATCCACAGATGAATATGTATATATTCCACCAATACCTTGTCCTGAAAGTTGATCTACACTTCTAATATCAGACGGGATAAACAATTGTGGTATTCGTAATGCTCCGGCAATTACAGCATCATCTTTGACATCAACATTACCTACTAATGTTGCGTTTTGTCGCACATCTAATCCTTCAGTTCCTAAAACTCCCTCTACATAAAAACTATTATAATCTGCACAATCTGATGGAGCCTGGTCTGTCCCATCACCAATACACAGTTTCCCAACACGAACTTGTTCCAGTGGCCCGACATTTATTGGCACATAGCTTGTTGTGGATCCTGGTGGGGAAGCGGGCTCAGTAAAAGCCGATATTGCAAATGCTCCACCAAACAAAACCCCAGCGAATAGTACTAATAATATTTTTTGTTTATTCATCCCGTTAGAAACAGATCGCGATACACTCGCTACTCTGTATTATATTAAATCTTATAATTTTTATCATATTCTTATTATATCATTTATTCTAATTTATGTTGTCGATCGCGGTTTTTAACGGGATCATCCAAATAATTATACCTATTACTATTGTACCATATTCTGTAATTTGTAGTAAAGACATAAATTAACTAATTGATCTCTAACGGGAGACCTTAACCAAATTTTAGGTGCAATACAAAACAACAAAATAAACTATCTCAAAAAATCTGGAATATTTTTACGATTCACAACAAAGGTTTCACTGTTTGGATAAGCTTTTTTGAATTCAGTAAAACCAGCTTTTTCTTCACTCCACTTACATTCAAATGCTTTAAACAGTCCATTTTGTTCTTCTATATAATCAATTTCTAATTGACTGTGTGTACGCCAAAAATACATAAGTGGCAACCAGCCAGTTTTTTGTTGATGGTATTTTATTCTTTCCATGACAAAATAATTTTCAAATAAAGCTCCAATATCGTTGCGTAATTTTAAATTATTAAATGAATTTATTAAATAATTACGAACACCATTATCATGAAAATAAACCTTAAAGGCGCTTCTTATTTCATCTCGACGATTTCTTTTTAATGAGTATAGCCGTTGTATAACAAAGGTTTTTTCTAGCAATTGTAAATATCTTTCAATTGTTGGCCTACCAATTTCAAGTTTTTTTGCAAGTTCCGTTGTATTTACCTCATTACCAACTTGAAATGCCAATAGATGCAATAAATCCTCTAAAATTTTTGGTTTTCGTATTTGCTCATAAGTAAATATGTCTTTATACAGATAATTATTTGCTATCTGACTAAGTGATGAAATTTTATCTTCTATTTTAGAAGAAACAACAGAAGGGAAAGAGCCGTAAATTAAAATTTCTTCAAAAGTTTTATTTATTTCATGCAAACCCTTATCTTCAAAAATTTCCTTAAATGAAAGTGGTGCTAAAAAGAAATCCCAAGCTCTACCAACCAAAGGTTCACCAACTCGATTTGCTAATTCAAAAGAACTTGACCCAGTGGCAATAATTTGAATTTCTGGATATGTGTCCACAAAAACTTTTAAAACAGTACCTATGTGCTCTATTGTTTGAGCTTCATCTATTACAACAATTTTTTTATTTCCTAAATATCTTTTTAAAACATCAGGCTCTCCTGGCAAGAGATATGCTCTTTCATGAATATTTTCACAATTCATATAATATCCACTTTCTCCATAATCAGTTAGTATTTTCTTTGATAAAGTTGTTTTACCTGACCTTCTAGGTCCAAAAAGACAAATAATTTTACCTTTAAATAGCTTTTCGCGAATTTTATTTTCTATAATACGTTGATACATAAGGATAAAATAATTAAAACTAATTTTGGTAACTAAACTTACAATATTTATACTAATAATGTAACATACATTACTAAATAAAGAAAGTATTACTGTGGATAACTTTAACCCTTAAAACTAACAACAGGTTCTGTAGCATAGCCCAACAAGCTATAGCCATCTGTGCAAAGTTCCACCAAAAATTGCTCTAAATTAATCATTTTTTCTTGATTATTTGTAGTTTTAAGCATTTTTAAATAATTTTCATATATTGAACTATTTTGATTTTTTAAGTAAATTAATGCGTTTTTCTCACCCCACCAAGGTTCATTTCGTAATGCAAGGTATAAAACCAGTAGCTGTGTAACCAAATAATTAAACTTTAAAATAAAAGCTTGTTGGTATTCTTCTTTATCATTTTTATGATATCTCTTAAGACATTCCAGCTCACGACTAACATTTTGTATTAATTTAATTTTATATTCTTCTTTAACTACTAAACTTTTTGATTTAACTTGTATAATTATGTTTTCTAAAATCTTATCAGTATCTTTTAAGATTTTTATTGGTTCTTGTAACCAATGTACAACTATCCCATCCCAATATGAAGAATCGATTTCTATTTGATTTTTAATCCGCAAAAAATCATTTATATCAAAAATAAAACATTCAATAAAAATTCCTTCGTCTTTTAAGAATACAGATTGCACCTTAAGACTATTTTCTTTAACAAGAACTAATACATCCATATCTGAATTCTCTGAATAAACATTTCTAGCTCTTGAACCATAAATACACATACCAAGAACTTCTTGTTTGTATTTATTCTTTAAAATATCAATGATTTTCTCCTGAAACATAGTTAAATTGTAGCACAAAGAGACTATATTAAACTTTCCTATGCTATACTTTAGTATATAGAAGATACTTTTAATTATAAAACATATGAAAATATTCAAAAAAGCAATAAAGTATAAAGGTGAAGAATTTGATGTTCATCATACAGATACGAATAATTTTGATGATTTGGAAGACAAATACATCTTAAAGACTCATGCTGTTTGTTTTTGGGATAAAAAAATGGTTTTAGTAAATCATTCTGAATGGAATGTTTGGAGTATACCGGGTGGGACAAGAGAATTAAATGAATCAGTTGAAGAAACCTTACACAGGGAAATCTTGGAAGAAACAAATTGTAAAATCATTGATCTTAAACCAACAAGTTATCAAAAAATAATAAGCTCAAAAGGTGAAATATACTATCGAGCGTATTATATCTGCAATGTAAAACCAGTTGATAAATTTATCAATGACCCTGCTGGTAGGATAAATAAAATAATATGGATAGACCCAAAAGATTTTGAAAAATATATAGAGAAAAAACCACATAGAGAAATAATAATAAAAAATGCTCTCAAATCATTAAATCTAACAGCTGTAACCTAAAACCTATCACCTGTAACCTTTCCTGTGATATAATAAACCCATGTATGTCTCACCCGAAGTATTAAAAAAATTTTTATTGGAATCAAACTTGGTCACAGCCAGTGATATTTCGTCTGCTGAGAAGCAGGCGGAAAAAACCGGGGACAGTTTGGGCAATGTTTTAATTTCCCAAGGCAAACTAGACGAAGATGAAATGCAAAAATCCATTGGTTATGTATTGGGTATTCCTTTTATTGGACTGGAAGACGAAAATATAGATTTTGAAACATTGTCTTTAATTCCTGAACCTATAGTTCGTGCACACAATATTGTGGCTTATCGAAAAATAGACAAAGGTCTAGAAGTCGCAATGCTTGATGTAAATGATTTAGAAGTATTAGATTCACTTAAGAAAAAATTAGGCATCAGACTGTTACCACGATTAACGAACAGCGCTTCTATTCATCATGCACTGACATTGTATAAAAAAACTTTACAAGATGAATTCCAAGACATAATTGAAAGAGAAACTGATAATGTCAAAGGCATATTGGAGGTAAAAGACGATGCCAAAGATGAAGATCCCCAACATTTAAAAGAAATGGCGGAGGATATTCCAATTGTTAAAATTGTTGATTCATTAATTTCGCACGCAATACTTCAGGGCTCTTCCGATATTCATATGGAACCTCATGAAGATGCATTTTATGTGCGATACCGTATTGATGGATTATTGCGTGATGCAATGGTCTTACCCAAAACAACAGCCGCAGGCATAATTGCCCGAATAAAAGTACTATCAAATTTAAAATTGGACGAAAAACGCTTGCCACAAGACGGACGATTCAAAATCGAGCAAGACGGTACAAAAGTATCTTTCCGTGTCTCAACACTACCAGTTTATTATGGAGAAAAAGTTGTTATTCGTATCTTGAAAGAAAGTTCCAAAGGTTTTACACTAGAAGGTCTTGGTTTTCACGGTACAAGTCTTGAACGAGCCCATGATGCTTTGAAACAACACATTGGTATGATCGTTGCCGCCGGGCCTACTGGTTCCGGTAAATCAACTACGCTATATACAATGCTTGATATGGTTAATACTACCGAGGTCAACATTTCTACCGTTGAAGACCCGGTGGAATATCAAATGCCACGAATAAACCAAACCCAAGTTCGTCCTGAAATTGGTTTAACTTTTGCGAATGGTTTGCGTACACTACTTCGTCAAGACCCTGATATTGTCATGGTGGGGGAGATTCGTGATGGAGAAACAGCCAGTATTGCAGTTAATGCTGCATTAACTGGGCATTTGGTTTTATCTACAATTCATACGAATTCCGCAGCTGGAGCAATTCCACGATTTATAGATATGGGTGTTCCATCTTTTTTACTAGTCTCAACATTAAAAATCATCATTGCTCAAAGATTAGTGCGTAGATTATCTGGATCAAAAGAAAAGTATTTTATGAATGATGCCGAATTAATACAACTTGCCAAATATATTGATCTTGACCGAATGATAGGATTTTTGAAAGTTGAAAACATAATTGGTCCCAAAGATACTTGGAGAGATATTCCTTTTTATAAACCAAAAGGCTCTGACGAAACAGAAACTGGCTACAAAGGCCGTGTTGGATTGCACGAAGCATTATCCGTATCAGCATCAATAAAAGAATTAATTTTAAAAAGTGCCACAACTGACGAAATTGAAAAGCAGGCAAAACAAGAAGGCATGATGACAATGCTTGAAGATGGAATATTTTTAGCAGCCCAAGGAGAAACCACAATTGAAGAAGTTCTCCGTGTCATCAACGAATAAATATGTTATTTTATTTTACTGCGATGCGTCCCAATGCTGAAAAATATGAAGGCTCGATGGAGTCGGAAGATAAACTTAGTTTAGCAAAAAAAATTCGGGAAAATGGCGACATACTTTTAAAAGTTACCGAGAAAAGTAAAACCAATATAAATCTTTCATTTTTAGAAAAAGTAAAAACCACTGATCTTATTTCTTTTGCTCGCAATATGGCGGGGTTAATGCAAGCAGGTGTAGCATTGGCAAGATCAATTGAAATATTAGAAAAACAAACAGTCAATAAAAAAATGAAAGAAGTCCTGCATGGAGTATTAGAAAGCATCCAAGCCGGTAATAGTTTATCAAATTCACTTGCAAAATATCCCAAAGTTTTCGAACCATTATTTATTTCTATGATGAAAGCAGGTGAAGAATCCGGAAACTTGGTGGGTACACTGCGTGAAGTTCAAGTTCATTTGGAACGGTCATATAATCTAAACCGCAAAGTAAAAGGCGCAATGATGTACCCAATGGTAATTATTATCGCTATGGGTACGATTGGTCTTTTAATGTTCAAATTCGTTGTTCCATCTTTATTAAAAGTTTTTACAGACTTTAAAGTTGAACTACCTTTTACAACAAAAATTGTTATTTTAATTGCAAACTTGATAAATCATAATTTTGTACTACTTATTGTTGGAATTATTGCGATTGTATTTGGCCTGCGTTATGTTAGTAAAACTGAAAAATTTAAAAAAATACTTAGTAAACTTGTTCTTAAATTGCCAGGTATTGGTACAATTGCAAAACAAACTTTTACTGCTCGGACATCGCGAACACTGGCATCACTTTTAAAATCCGGAGTAACGGCCTCACGAGCATTGGAAATTACAAGAGATGTCGTTGGTAATATGCAATATAGATTAGTCTTAGACGAAGCTATAACAAATATTGAAAAGGGTACATCAATGTCAAAAGCTTTTCAAAGTCATCCGGATTTGTTTCCAATTATGATGGGAGACATGGTTGAAGTTGGAGAAGAATCCGGTAAAGTCGGGGATATGCTACTGGATGTTGCTAGTTTTTACGAAGAAGAAGTCGACCAAAAAACAAAAAATCTTTCAACAATTGTTGAGCCAATATTAATGTTATTTATTGGTGGAGGAGTTGGATTTTTTGCAATTGCAATGATGACACCAATGTATAAAATGCTAGAAAGCGTAAACTAAAACAATATATGAATTTACAATATTTTATAAAAAATAATAAAAAGGGCCTGCACAGTAGTGAACTTTTATTGGGGAAAAGTTCTACTACTGGGTTTACCACTATCGAACTAATTATTGCAATATCTATTATTGTTATTTTAACTGCAATAGCATTACCTAAATTAAACAACTTTAAAACAACACAAACTCACAAAAATGAAGTTGGAAATGTAATGGCATTGTTGAATGAAGCACGAGTTCGCGCACTTTCAGGTGATAATGCTCGTGATTATAATATATTATTTAATCCAGGAAACAACACTGTAACATTATCCAGAATAACTACAGATGAAGGTGATACCGAATATGAAGAAACAATTACATTAGACAGCCATGTAGGTTTTACAACTACATTAACTGATAATACTGTTTCATTTACAAGGTTTACTGGTGCAAGTTCAAGCATTGGAACAATTACGATTACAACAACATCGGGTGCATACACAAAAACTTCTGTTATTCGTATGTATACCAGTGGTCTTGCAGCTCTTGATTAGGAAATATAACCAAATATATACTATAATAGTTATATGAAAAGAGTTTTTGGATTTGCTCTTATAGAAGTTTTAATTGCCGTTACAATTATGTCCGGCTCTATGCTTGTTGTTGTATCGGCTGCAAATAAATCATTAATTTACGCGAATGAAAGTTTAAAAAATTATCAAGCAACTCTTGCAATTGAAGAATCTGTCGAAGCTGTCAAAGCCATGCGAGCTTCCAATTGGACAAACATAACAAACCTTACAAATGGTACGGCTTATGGAATTGTTTGGGGTGGAACAAATTGGCAAACAACCGCATCGCCCGTTGAGACTAGTTTGGGTTTCACTCGTACAATTACACCGTCTGCAGTTTATCGAGACGCAAATGATGATATAGCAGAATCCGGAGACTTAGATGCTGGTACAAAGAAAATTACAGTATCAGTTTCTTGGGTAGATCATGGGACAGCACAATCAGAAAGTTTAGAATTTTATATAGCAAATATTTTATAATACTATTATGAAAATTAACTTTTTAAAAAACAAAAACAACAAAGGCATGTCTACTATGGAAATAGTAGTATATGTATCTATAATAACTTTATGTATTGGAATTTTAGTACGAGTTATGGCAGGAACATTTGCTGTATTTGTAAAAACACGATCTATCCAAGCTTTAACCCAAGCTGGATCATCCGGTTTAGAAAGAATGACATATATTATTCGAAACTCAACATCGTTTAGCGCCAGTGGAAATACTTTTGGAATAAACCCAAGCATTATTTCATTGGATTACACTGATCAAGATGGCAATCCACATACATATATATACACTGTTACAAATTCAAGACTAAGCGAGCAAATAGATGGTGGAACAATTACATATTTAAATGGCCCAAACCAAACTGTTACAAACTTTACTGTCAATCAATTAACTGCAGGAACATATTCTGGGGCTAATATTATAATGACGCTTGAAGATAATAGAATCAATCCTGCAAAGTCAGCAACCTTTACAACCAAAACTTTTAACAATTAATAATAATTTTTTAAAACAAATATGATAAAGTATACAAAGTTTAGGTGGGTTAAATTTATGAAAAATATATTTATAAAAAATAAAAAAAAATACCAACAAGGCAATGTAATGCTTGTTTTAACTTTATTTGTATCGTTAGTTAGCATGGCATCAATCACAGCCACAACGGGGACTGCTGTAAGAGCGCACCGTGATGAAGTTAATATTGAAAGAACAAAACAAAGTTATTCAACTGCTGAATCTGGTATCGAAGATGCTTTGTATAGATTAAAAAATAATATGGATATTGATACAAGTGAAACAATCACATTGGGTAATACAACAGCCACAACTGCAATTACAGATATTGATGATTCACAAAAAAGCGTAGCAAGCACAGCAATAACAAATTTCAATAATCGATCACTGTCTGTAGTTTTAAAACAATCCGAAGGTGTTTCATTTTTTTATGGTATGCAAGCCGGTACTGGTGGTGTAACTATGAACAATAGCGCAGGCATAATAGGTAATTTATATTCCAATGGGCCAATAGTTGTAAACAATAGTGGATATGTAACAGGTTCTGCAACATCGGCCAATGGTGACTCGGCGACAGTTGACCAAACATTTGGCTCTGGAACTCCGGCAACTAATAATACTTTTGGAAATGGCACAAGTACAGAAGAT
>Ga0209542_10005404_pt1 | contig 25486 bp, 21 predicted proteins | sample RifCSPhighO2_01_FD_184028 | JGI IMG/M metagenome (GOLD analysis project Ga0209542, IMG submission 184028) | Soil microbial communities from Rifle, Colorado - Rifle CSP2_plank highO2_0.1 (SPAdes) (version 2) | ecosystem: Environmental > Terrestrial > Deep subsurface > Rock core/Sediment ...
AAGGTAACCACCCATTCCCCCTTCACGCCCGGAGTTACGCTGCTTTTGATGCTTAACCCTAAAAAGACAATAAGTCCTGCCGTGATGAGGAGAACACCCCAATGCAAAATTCCCCCGTGCCTATTCATCTTTTGCTTCTTCATTTTGGACTACCGCAATACTTTTTCCACACACCCTTTCTGTTCTTCCAACCAGACACACCTGTTACCGGCGATTTTTACTGTATCGGTGAGGCAGTCATTGCTGTCAATGTAATCATGACAAGAAGTGATAACCTTCCCTCCCAATACTTTGCTGTTCTTAATTTTCTCATTCAAGTCGACTCCTTCTAGGTTCTCTCCCGCCTGCATCTCCATGCGAAGATTGAGCAAGGCTGATTCTATTTGCTTAAAACTTTCAAAATTTTCAGTGGCCCCTTTTGAAGACCCTTTTGACGCTATGAATAAGAGGATGCCAACAAAGAAGATAAATACGATCGATAAGAGAAGAATCAAAAAGAGATCCTGTTCATTGATGCTGGCAGCCTGCGCCTTCTTATTGAAATGAAGCGGTTTCAGGCTTTGTCCTATTTTCATCTGCTCACCTTTTGAACATAGATCACGAGAAGATCTTTTTCTACCATACCTTCTCTCTTAACAAGCACTTCTTTGAAAATGGCAAAATCATCTTTGTAAGCATACTTATCGGTAATCGCTTCCTCGCCGCTTTTTTCCAGCTTCAACCGAAAATTCAACGATTGTATCCCTTGCAGAGCGGCACTTCGGTAGCACGTGTTAAATCCTTCATTAGTGAACTTGTTAAGATCAATAACACCGGGAACGACCTTTCCCGTAGTTTCATCCTGAAAAGCAAAACATTCAGGGATGGTGGTAAAACGCAAGGAGATGAGTTCTGCTTCCAATCGGGGAGGAACTTCAATGACGGTATTGATGAACGCCTGAATTGTAAAGCCCAGAATAAACAGCAAGACGGTAAAAATCCCTGTAACCACGGTCCAAATGATGATTTCTGACGTTGCCGTTTGCCCCTTACGATTCATTCTCTGCACATCCCCGTAAAATTACTCTCTTTTTTTTCTTTTCCAAACACACGGCTGATTCTTTCTCCGCGACCCCTTCCCCTGTATATCCTTCAGGTAAAAAAAAGGAACGGCGCAGCCATTCCTGTTCCGGCTCTCCTGGCTTAAATAGAATAACACTTGTTGAATCAAGAACCAAAGAATATTCCGATAAATTACGCGGATACGTGACAACCGCATCACCAGGCAAGGCAGCCAACGTATTGACCATCATCGAAATGTCATCGATGGATGTTTGCTTGAAAATGGTATCTTTCTTCGCAAAGGCCATTCCTTTGCTAATGGCAAGTAACCCAACAAGGAGAACAAACAGTACTTTGATGACAAAGACAGGGCTGATGAAAAATCCTTTTCGGTTCATTGTTGTGGTTTGGGTGATTTAACTGGATGTAATATTGGTTTCTCAGGAATGGTGCAAGGGGGATTTTGACAAATGAAAATAACATTCTCTTTCTTGATCATCTGCAGTTCCAAGCGTTTTACTCTTGTTTCATAGTTTGACCACGTATCAAAACCTATACCATAAACATAATAATTAGGCGAAATTTCAATACATCTCATTTTCGTGGGAGTGACTCTCTTAATCTCTCTCTCTTCACCGCAGAATGTTCCTTCTGTATCTGTTTCTTCAAGAGTATATTCTTGAACCAAGCAGATACAATCATTGCCCCCGCATTTGTCTTGCGGGCCGAGCCAATGTTCTTCAACATCATCAGTAGTACAAAAAATTGCCTCATTTATATACGAGCTCCAGAAATTTAACACTCGTGTGCCAGGATCAAGAATCAATAAAGATGTTTTTGGCTCTCCTTCCCTTCCTGTTTCCCCTAACGTCTGGATATCACTGACAAACTTGTCGAAACTATCTTGGCCTTTTGAGAGTAAACCGACATACTTGACAGAGCAGGAAATAAAGGTAACGAGAATGATAATAGCCAAGGCTAAACCAACCAATTCCTGAGCTGATAGAATGAACGCTCTTTTTGTTTTTTTGATTTTTTTTATTGGTTTCATGTTCCATTGTTTTTATTATGTATTTTCATTTTGTCTGAGCCTCTGGGAATTAAACATGCAATACAGAAAATCATTTCTAGGACCATTCCCTATTTTTACAGACATATCGTTTATTGTCAATAACGAGCGGCGCAAGATCATTGGCAACATCACAGCGATGCCAGAAATTCTCTTTGCAAATTAACGAGCCTGATGTTTTTGCTTTCCATTTGTAATCTTCGTTAGTAAAAACTTCCAGCGCGTCTGCATCTGAATCAGCAAATGTAGATGTAGGAGTTAATTGTTTTTCTGTCCTATAATCAATGACTTCTCCTTGCTTAAACGCTCCAGCCCCAATATCACTGCGCCCTCCTCCTGTTCCTTCATGTTGTGCAACAAAAATCCAACATTGGCCTTCGGCAGCTACGGCCTGTGGTAAACTACCACTTACTCCATAATATTTATACTTTTTAGAACGATCCTGCACACATTCTTCAAAACTCCCTTTACCACTTTTCGCGAAAATTTCACATTCCCAATCAATAGATCCCCCATCCGTTCCGTCATCATAGACCGCTTCAATTTGAAATTTTTGGAATGATTCGAATGTTCCTTGATTCACCACATCAAGCAGGATAAAATACTCATTATTATCTTCCTGCGGTTCTGCAAGTTTCTCGGTGGAATCAACATGAATTTTAAGATAGCATTCGCTGTGGCCAGGGTTATCACAAAGATCTGCTTCACTGCCCAACTGCAGATATACTTTAGGCGTTATTTCTTCATCGATGCCCAATCCCGTTGTGTATTCAATATTAATTTTAAACTTCGAAAGATCAATGAAAGCAGAAGGATCTTTCCATATGTTCTCTAAATCTGAACTGGAAACGTCGGAGGGGTCGATTTCATACAACTTCTTTTTAACACAATTTTTTTGAAGGATATCGCAGACAGAGACTGTTGTGGTAAATGAATGTGAGATGGCCTTTGGCCCTTTATTTTTAATGGTGGGAGCCACTTCAATCCATTGAAATACCTTGCCGTTAAAATCAAAAAAATATTTTTCTAACCCTTTTGATGCTCCTTCGGCTTGAAGATTGGCGTCAAGAACAGCGAGATCGCTTTCGACTTCAATTCCCTCTGGTTTAGCTTGCACGGGCGCGAGGGTTTCTTTTGCTTCCTGGCATTTTGTTTTATATTTCACATCGCAATCTTCCTTCTTCTTGGCATCGCATTTCTCAACAAACGTTCCCGGATTTTTCTCGGAAGGATATTGCAAACACGTCTTGCGGTCATTTTCCGCTTCATTGGGATCGGTAAGTGTTTTGGGACAGCCTAAGAATGCCGTGGAGGTATGTCCTTCCCCCTTGGTTGAGATGCATGGGCACTTATCCAATTTATTAAAAACGCCGTCAGAATCGCAATCTTCACTGTATGCTTTTGCTTCCGCACCGATACCTTCTATCCCTAACTTAATTTTTGAAAGAGCGGGACCGCCATATGCTAGTAAAAGAAGAACGCCGAGGATAAGGGAGATAATTATTGAAACCATCTTGCCACTGACCCCTTTTTTGTTCATCGTAATAACACCTATCTTTTTTTCTCCGTTTTCTTGTTATCCAGACTTATTATTTCTTGTACCTATAAACTTTCTTGTATGTATAAACCTTACGATTCGAGGCCTTGCGTAAAACAACCGCCGGCTTCAGCAGAGGCTAAGTTGTCAATTCCGATGGTGCTCACGGGACGTTCTTTATCATTGTAAAAATCGGTTTTGCTGAAAGCCGTATTTACTCCCCATATAATTCCCACAGGCGGGAGCAGCACTCTCACTGCCGTCTTCCCTGCCGTCACCCATGTCGAATCCTCTTTCTGTCTGGACAAATAAGTTACGGCATAAATATGTCCTGGCTCAAGAGTGTCTAAGATGGCAAGGTATCCCTGTCCGCCATAACCTTGGATATAATCGAGATATTTCATCCCTTTTATCTTATGATGATCCTTTTCAACCATGTAATCAAACATTTCTTTGGCAGGAATCTCTCCTTCTTCGATCGCCCGCGGTAAGGTTACAGTATAGCAAAGGAAACATTTGTTTGGACCAAGACCAAATAAAGTAGAAACCCTTTCTGGAGGAAGTACATCATCGTGCCGGCCTTCATTAAACATTGCCCAGCAGTTGGCCATCAAATGTGCAAGCTGGCCTTTAATCTCTTCACGGCTCCCACCGATTTCCTCATCCTGCGTCTGGCAGAGGAGCGGGCCCCAGTTTAAATCCGTAACCCCTATATCTATAGCCGTAGATGTGCGCGCAATAACACTGGCGCGGCAGATACTTTCCACAGATTTATCTTCCGCCTCGGCAAAAAAAACATATAAGAACCCTCCGACGGCTAAAAAGCTCATAACCACACCTATCAGTAAGACGAGTTGGCTGACAATCCCTTTTTTATCTTTCTTTCGGAGGAACATGGTTTGTCTCTTAGGAACACCGTTGCAGTTTTCCTTCCGCTACTTGTCGGGGAATGGATGTTTCCCCTTGCGGATCTTCTCCTAAATAATCATCGTCAAGCCCATCAGCATCACTCCCACCATCGACCGTAGGAAAAAAACAGATGTGCTTGTTATCAGGGGTATAAAGATAACCGGCATCTTCAAAATCTTTAAAGCCGGTACCAAAATCAATCCTGTTCTCAGACAATCCTCCGTACCCTCCATCGTCATGCCTGATGGTAATCGAATTCACTGGGTTGTAATGCTCTTCTTCAATTATTTTTATTTTTTCTTCCCAACTTTTTTCATTAAGGAAACTTTGTTCAAAATTGCTCGTAACTTCTGAACTTCCGGCAATGACGCAGGGAGCCATGTTCTCAACAGAAAAATGAAGATTGGGATCGGTAACAAGCTGTTTTCCCCCTGCGCTGCCATACACGGAAAACGACGTTGTGCCGGCATTGCCATCGTACTCCATAATTAATGATGTGCCGCCCTCTTCACCAAGCTCTGAAAAGCCCCCGTACGATGCAAAACAGCGGCCGTTGCTGGCCAGCATTGTCTTGATCGTCTCTTGCAATTTCAGAATCTCCAGCCGATGTGTTTCTGGAATGGAAGCTGCGCCAGCGGAAACTTCTTCCCCTTTTTCAGGAAGAAGGGATTTTAATGCCGACGTAAACGATTCTTTGATTTCTTCTGTAAGCCCTGTCTCAGGACCAAAGAGAAAAAATACCAAAACGCCGATTAACAGCCCAACCAGAACTATTTCGATCAAGAATTTGATTTCCATATTACAACCCTAAAATATTTTTTCCCAATTCGATCATCTTCTCGCGAAAAAAAAGAAAAATGAGCGCGGCAATAACCAGCAGAAAAATAGCTGCTAACACTATTTTACCTAGATCTTCCACGACAATAGCTTTTTTCTGCCATGTTTTTTTATTTTCCCCTATTTTGAGAGCTTTCTTCACCGCCATGCTTTTCATCTCTTTCATCGGCTCCTACCCCTTTACGGTCCCCCGGCCGTGCCTGCTCTCCACAAGATATACCCCACAATGAGAGCGCCAAGAATGAGGAGGAGCAATACCACGAGCTGCTCGACTTGGACGAGACCTTTTTTTTTGTTCATAGTATTTTGTCCATAGCATCCTGCTTTTTCATTGCCGATGTTTCTCTTTTTGTAATGTCACTCTTAGTTTATTCTTCGGCAAAACAACAGATTTCTTTAGCTGCTCCTGCGCCTTGGTTTTCTTCCGCGGGACATTGAAACGTCAGTGATCTTCTGTATCCATCAGGACATTCCGGGTCACATGAGCCCCCTTTACTTTCGCAATCAAACAAGCCAAGTTCCGCTTTTCCTTTCTGTTCCCTGAACATAATCAATAATAGAATCATGACCAGCAAGGCCATCGCCATGCCAATAATAATCCACCACATGTTCGCATCTGCTTTTCTGTTCATGTTCTCTTGTTCATCTTTCAGCTGAAACAGTATCTTTTCCCATTAAATATGTCAGTTGAACATTGCTCACCAGCATCACAGGCTTTGTCAATGTCGTTGCATTCTTTTGGTGAACCAAAACAACACGTCTGCTCTTTTGCACAATCGAATGCCGGTGATGAAAACGTCCTTGCGGGACAGGCACTTTTTTCACCAACACAAACGCCGCCCTTGCTTTCGCATCCTGAAACGCCCACACCAAACTTCCCGGTTTTGCCGGTAAATAATACCATCAGCACGATCAAGACAATTAAAGCGAGGACTGCACCGATAATGATCCACCACATGTTAGCGTCAGCTTTTTTCATGATTTTATAGACCACCGGATCCCTTTAAACACAGAGTGCATTTAACTCCAGTCGCATAATCCATCAGCTTCACAGGAAGTTTTATCTACAAAGTTATTGCATCTTCCTATTTCATCCTGCAATTTATTCCTTGCTTCTGCTTTGGCCGTATTTACTTCCTGGATGTTTTCTAACTTAGAGGCTGCACTGTACTCAGAACGAAAGGTACTTTCAACACTTGCACCTGGATGGCATGGCCCATACGCAACTTTTATTGTTGAAAGTTCTGTTTTTGCTTCGCCTGTACCTTCTTGAAAGATAGCAATTTTTCCTGTAAAAATCAATGCTAAAACAACTAAGATAATCAATGCCAAAACAGCAACAATAATAACATTTAAAGAAAAACCTTGTCCTTTATTGTTGTGGTTAAAAAAAAGACCTAAAAATCGATTAGAGATAGCTTTACTATTCTTTTTGTTCATGTTCTACACCTCGTTTTTATCCAGACTATTATAATAGGCTGTTTATAATCTTATAACCTTATTTAAAAAGAAATTCCATATATAAATGTTACGCGGAAATTCAGGAACAAACATAAAGCCAGCTATACACCACGCCACTGTCTGTTTGCAGAGGGAAACGGTCAGAACTGGATCTCTTGCCCGTACAGCCGCCATTCTTTTTTATCGGGGGAATAATTTCAATCGGTTTTTCTCCCAGAAGAGGAACCAGCTCGGAATGGAATTCATACTTCTGGTTCCAGTTTCCCAGTGTTCTTTCTAACATTTCAGGGAGAAACTCGCTCAGAAAATCACAGCTGTGCCTGCCCCGGCAGGTATATAATGACGTCGTATCTTTGTTTATCGCGCAATCTTCAATGAGATCTTTTTCCACTTCTGGAAATGCTCCCCTGGCAACCTCTTCCACGCAGTTTGGCTCGTCAACCGTCATTTTCATCAGCGCCCCCATCGTGCTGTAGGCAAGCCTTTCGGGAGTGAACGTCCTTCCTGTTGGTTCTGCGCGCAAGGCAAAGGTGACCATAAAGATCATCCCCAGAGTAAGTAAAATCACAATCACGACTAATCCCATGATCTCCATCTGCGCGCGTTTCATGAATACACCGTCACATTGAGATACCCTAGATCATACACTGATCTTCCTTCAATGGCGAGATCATCCCGTAACGTGATCACGGTAAACGTCGACAGTTTTGTTGTCCAGTCAGGAACGACCGTGCCATTTTCCAACGTTTTTACTTTTTTCTTATCGTAAATAGTCCATGTTTGATTTTCAGGATAGGTTTGATGGATCATAATGGTAGAAAACGAAAAAAGATCAAAGTAATAATCATCGAGATGTTTCAAAAATGTATTATTTGCATGGTGCAATTTCACCAAATCCACGCAGTTATCTTCCGACTCTGCTTCACCTTTGCTGCATTCCAATTCCGGAAGAAAGAGCGTGTAGAGCACAGTTTCTATCGCCCGATTCGCCAGAATTTCCTGTTGTTTTTCCTTAAAAGCGACCTGGGAGTATTTATAGTAAAAAACAATACCTAAACTCACGAGGATAAAAAATATAAAAAGGACGGCGATCGTCTCCGTCATGTGAATCTGCGCTCTTTTTTTTCTATTCATTTTTAGCTGCTATTCTTGTTTCTCTTTTATTTTTCATTAGTTCTTATTTATCGTTTTTAAATCATTTTAAAATATTAATACAGAGTCGCGCAATTGCGCGCCAACTCCTGGTTTAATTCCTGGATCGTCAATGCCAGCGGCCGTAACTCAGTGCAGGAAGCTGTCGCTTCAGGATAAGTCGCAGCACAGGCGGCTATTTTGTTCTGAAACAGTTCCAACCTTTCTACCAAGTTAGTTGGAAACAATTTAATATTCCCTATACAATCAGGATAATTTACCTGGCGCAATGGAGTATCATAATAGGCTTCCATTTCCTGCAGTTTCTCAAGATAGACCTCACTTACGTACTGCAATCGCCGGAAGGCTTTCTTCATATTACAAGTATATAACTCTTCATTTTCTGCAAAGATGGCCGCATATTTTGCCGCATCGCGTTCCCCGCCCAAGGAAATGAGATAAATGGGTTGTTTGTTACGTTTCATCCAGGTATCTCCCGCTTTCTGGAAAAAATCAGCAGTATTTCCAGCGGTAAACGAAACGGCCGTTACTTGCCCGTCTTCCAACGACCGTAACTTTTGCGGAACAGAATCCCCGGCTTTTATCGTATTCCCGCCAACGTCCACAATGCGGATATGGAAATACTTCTCTGGATCAATAACATCAACAGAAGTCACAAAATCCCGCTTGATTTCAAAAAGAACTTCTTTTTTGCCTGACAGTTCTTTTTCCGTCTGGGAAAAGAATTCGTTGACAAAGTTCTCATCCTGGCCGACAAAAAAATATTTGGTCGTTGAGGATGTAACAAACAAAAAATCGATTGTTTTATACGGGAGTTTATATGGGATGCTCCACAGATTAAGACGTGGCGCTTTAATTCTGGTTGGTGAAAAAACCGGTTGAACCACATCTTCTACCTGCGCAGAAGTCCCTTCAAGCCCGTATTTACTGACACCTTCCTCGCAAGAAAAATAGAGCGTATAATCTTTCAGTCCGCTGATATCAATCGAGTTTTTGGTCTTCTCAGAAATGCTCGCGCCTTTAATGATCGATTCTAAAATTCGAACAACATCAAAAGAAAGCTGCGTCTCCGATCGGGCCTGCTGCTTCACGACAATCCCCACGAAAAACAGTAAAATCAACCCGCCGGCGATCAGGATATAAAGCCAGTTAAATGTAATTTCAGTCTGTCCTCTTTTTTGCCACTTTTTTTGGCCTGCTTTTGTTCCGTTTTTGCCCCATTGTTGTCCCATTTTTTTAGTTATAATACGATACCAAAAAGGTAAGGTAAATAGGTTATGATAGATATGCCGAGAGTTCCGTATGGTCGCCCTTTCCCTCTAACTGCAATGAGAATGATCCTTTCACAATCGGCAGGCAGAGGTAATTTTTCCCTTCTGAAGAAGCGATACTGATCTTATGGATTTTTATTTCTGGTATCCCTTCATGGGAAGGCTGCAAGAAAACATTCTTACTGACGCTGGCATATTCTTGGGAATCTTTCCAGACGCTGCAGGCGATGGGATCTTCCTGGCAGAGAGCAGCATCATACGGCGCATCCATGTCCACAAAGCAAACTTGTGTGTAGCGGGCAGGAGTCTTGAATTTCTCGATGTTCACCGATCCAAACTGTGTATAGATTCTCTCCACGGAACGTTCAATATCTGTTTTGAATTGGACCAATTCGATGGTCTCGGCTCGTTGCAAAAATTGAATAATAGCTTTGTAGCCAAAGATCATGATCAGAGCAAACGTCAGGGCAACAACAATAAAAATAAACACCTGGCCGATCCCCAGCCCTTTTTTCCCTGGGATTATTCCCGGTGGTGTTTTTGGTTTTATTCTGGATTTCATGATCCCCATCTCCCTCTAGGAGGCTCCTTCCTTCCGCTTCTTGCTTATTTCTTTCAATTTGGTGAAAATATCTTTTGCTTCGTCTTTGCTGACCACTTCTTCAATCTTCTTTTGTTCCGTCTGCCTGGCAATATTTTCCAGCTTGGAAAAAATATCTTTTTCTTCAGGGCGCAGGCCGGGACTTATTTTCGCTTTGTCCTGCTGATAACGATGCGCTAATTCATCCAGCCGCGGCAAGTGGGGCGCTTTTTTCTGCAAGATTTCCGCAACATGGGGGATCTGTGCTGATTGTTTGCCAAATGCAGCAAAAAGTTCCTGGCGCTTCTTCTCTTTCCGCTTCTCTTCACGCATTTTTTGCAATTGGGTGAATTGATCTCTCCATGTTTTCTTGACGAGCGATGGCTGGCCTGGAACCTGAACACCAGGAAGACCACGAACCACGGGACGTGCAGGGACCTTTGCCTGCGGCGAATACAAGTAATAATAAATTAAGTATCCACTTCCGCCCAGAAGCAGAAGAAGCCCCAGAAGTAAAAAGACCCAGGCGAGAAGCATCGTTAAGGTGAGGGCTTGTTCTTCAGTAACAAGCGGTACTTCAAGGGTTGGTGCATCGGCCAAGCAAGGATTTAAACCTGAACTATATTCTCGCAGATTTGTATATCCGTCCCCATCATAGTCTTCCTCCGCATCAGATTTTCCATTGCCATCAGTGTCTTTGTTCTGAGAATCTAATTGGCAATTAAGAGCATTAAAATCGCCTTCCCATACATTGGGAAGCCCATCGCCATCATTGTCCAAGAATTTCTGATTCGCTGGAACCTGGCCATCCGCACAGCCGATCTCGTTGGCAATTTTGCCTGCATCAGTAGAGGGGCATTCATCACAGGAATCGGAAATATGGTCCCCATCAGCATCATTAAACGGAGTTTCTTTCACACCGCTCCAGTTCTTCCCGGCATTATCAACGACATAATAACACACTGCCCCATCATTGGTAAACGATATTTTTTGGCCGTTATACTCCTGAGCAGGCAAACACAATTCTGCCGAAGAATGAGTTCCATACTTCCACTCATTGCAACCAACACTGCTATCACAGCTCATTTGAAGAGAAACATCCGTACAGGTTTCTGCATCAGTAGTAAAAGTGACAACAGGAACTTCATCAACTGCGCAGCGGGAATCATTTTTAGAAATGATCGTAAACCCGTCGCTGTCTTTAAACACCCCGACATTTCCTGCTTCATCTTGCGCCAAAACTTTTACTTTATACGTCCTGCCGGCATCTAAATCGCCAACAAAAATAGTAAAAGAAGAGTTCTTGCCAATGGTTCCATTACGCACAAGAATTTCCCCAGCTTCATCGCCAACAAAAATGGGAGATGAAGAGTTCTTGCCAGAGATGTTTAAGCTGGTTGATAATGATGATGTAAAGGGCGATGTTGTGGGTGATGTTGTAAAAGGCGAGATCGTAAACGCCGGCGCAGCGCTGCTGAGAGTGCTGCCAATATCATATAATTCATAATAATAACCAGCAATGCTTTTTTCTTGGGAATTGGCAATAATTTTAAGGTTATTATTGCCGCAGGTAAAAGTGCCGTCATCAACAGCAGTGATAACTGGAGGGGTAAGATCAACAGTAAAAACTATTTGTTCAGAAAGAGGCTCGGGCTGATCGCCAACCTGGCACTTGACGGGAATCACATGTTCTTTCTCTTCTAAGACGGGAAGCGGAGCGGTGTGAACCGTAGTTCCAGCGCCTGTCGCAAAAGGCAGGTATGATGGCGTAGACGATTTGTTGGAAAACGATTTATTATTAGAGAACGATTTATCGGAAAATTTGTATTCACAAACAGCATTTTTGGACGTTTGCACGGACAACGTCACATTCTTTGTTCCAATGAAACCGCTGGGGTTAAGGGAACGAATAAACCCAGCTTTGGTGTAATCAACGTGAACTTGTATCTCTTCAACTTCTGAAAGAACACCAGCGCCATTTTTACACTGAACATTCAACAGATAATCTTTTATCCCTGTATCACCAACGTAATTTAACGTGTAGGTATCTTTATGTTCCTTATTCAAGATTTTTTCATCCGCGCCCGGGAAGGAAAAAGACATCGTTTCATACGTGGTATGGCCGGTATCACTGTAACGGCAGATGGTTTTATCATCCGTTGTAACAAACAAAGTTGTGGTAACTCCTTCAAATACTTCGTCCGGTTCGGCATGGGCATCGGTAACTTTTGGGGATGTGGGGTCATATTCTAAAATAATCTTTTGTTCCGGACCTAGCTCGTCTTCATTATTCTTGCATTGGACGTAGACGGTTTTGATTTCATCCTCTTTAAATGAAGTGAAAACGCTTTCCGGAAAGTTTTGGAATAAATACTTTTTTTCTTCATTCGCAGTTCGGGTACGATGCGGGGGAGTCGCGTCGTAGTTAAAACCGGGAACAAAATCAAACCGGCATTCTTTTGTGGGAATTTTGGTGAAAAACTGCCAGTCAAAGACGGGCTTGTCGCTGACGCCCCACAACGTATTCTGATAATAATGCTGCGGTGGTTTCTCCATAACGAGACCGTATCCATCAATGAGAACCTTGCCGCAAACAACCTGCAAGGGAAGATTACCGGCGCTGTCGGTGGAATAATAACACAAACGGGTAGAATTTGTCAGGAGAACCGTCTCTACATATTGCGTATATCTCTGAGGGATGAAAAATTCACACTCTGCGCTGTTTTCTTCCAAGCAATAATACGTCTCCTCGCACCCGAAGCCGGTTTCTTCCGCGCATTCGAAATCCACAGCGACGGTATTGACAAAGAATTCCTCCCATTCCAAACTTGTCGGCTGTTCTTCCCGTTGTTCTTCGCGCAGAAGGACTTGAGTTTTCGGAGCAGTGCGGTCAACAAAAAAGTGAAAATAATCAGGGTTGTAGGTTTCTCCTGTAAGTAACTCTTTACAAAGTACTTCTTGTTCAGCTACATACTCTCTTTCTTCTGGAAGCGGCAATGGTTCTGTTTCGTGTTCTTTTCCAACATCATCCGTGATCGTGAAATCGCGTAATTTTTGCTTGGTGGCTGCATCGTATAACGCGCAGGACGCAGGAGCGAGGGTATGGATTTTGAAGACTACTTCCTGCTCGGCGACCGCCCCTTGTAATGGAGGATAGACGATATCGATGCGTTTTTCTACATCAAAAGTATAGCTTTTCTTTTTTGTATTTTTGTTGCCCTGATCATCAGTACAGGCTGCTTCAAGAGTGTAGACAATGCCGTCCAAGTTTTCAAAAATCGCCTGTTTTTCTTTCTCCTCTCTGGAGATGGAACGTATTTGAGATGAGCCGGAAGGAAGAACCGGTGTTAACGTAAACGTGCAGCTCATTAATTCGGTGGTCCCTTCCAAATATGCGGTTAACGTGGTGATTTCCCCAACCGTGTCAATCGTTTCCTGAATATTAAACTCAGGAGGGACATTATCAATCAAAACAAAGGCTTCCTGAAGCGCTTCCTGATTCAAAAATTTGTCTGTGGAATAAAATTGCAAGCGGTACGTATCCCCCGCAGCTTTTGTTTTTTCTTCCAGGGAACCAACAATATTAACGGTGACAGATTCTTTCTGAAGTTTTCCCGGATAAAGAACTTCTTTGAATTGGGAACAAATGCTTGGAGCATTGGCTTCTTCTTTTGTCAAACAGAACCATAACGAGCCCAATGGATTTCGCTGTCCAGCGTGTTCGTGGAAACTGTCATCGCCAGTGAACGTGAGATTAGAAAAGGCAAGGGAAAGAGTTGGCTGCGAGCTTAGTTCCGTTCTCGGGGGAGAAACATCATTGCGGCACGCCGCAAGTTCACTTCCGATGAATCCGGCGCAATCATCAAGAGCATCACCATTGCCATCTTTTACACAGCTTGCTCCCGCACCATTGGAACTTCCCTGCCATAAACAGCGCTGCCAGCCGCACTGATCTGAGGAAAATGTAAACTGGTTATCAGCGCCTTTCTGCACACTTTGGCCGCCGGTACATTCTAATTCCGTTTCATACGTATAACAATTTCGTTCTGCGGTGGGTGTTTCTCCGCAGTTCTGGCAGGAAGTAAGGCCTGGTGCAGAGAAACATCGCCCTAAACTTGAACATACTTCTGCCGTGCAATAAAAATTTTCAAACAATGTGGATGGGGGAGAGTCTGGGCCGCATAAAGAACACTTGTCATCTTTTTCATAATTTTCTTCCACGCAATACCCAGCGCCGGTTTCTTGCGTCACCAGTCCAGGAAGATTGAGGTTGATTAAAGAGTAATCCACGAGCAGGGATTCTTCCGCGCTATCAACCCATTGGCAATTTTTGGTTAAACAGCTGTTAATCTCACACGCATCCTTACTCTGGTAATCAAAACAACTTTCTATTTGCGTACAGCTCTTGCATTGGTTGATAATTGAAGTGGTGGAATCATAATAACAATAATTGGCTGCTTTGCCGCCGCTGGGATCATTCGTGCCATAGCACATCTCTTCCACATAATAAAGACCAAAAGGATCTCCTCCCAGACTGCACACGGCAGCATTCTTACATGAAGCTTGGCGAGGGGAAATTTTCGCGCAATAAGAATACTCCCCTTCGCATAACCACGCCGTTAATAGATTTTGATCGTTGCAGGTCCAGACTTGTTTCCTTTCTTCTTCCGTTCCTACAAGACAAAATGTTTCCCACCCTGAATTATCATGATACTTCCCTTCGCAGGCCTGATTGCCAACATTAATGGTATTTGACGAGACGGGGTTTGATTTCCTTCCTTTATCATACAATGCAGCAATTTGGTAAGTGTACTCTTCTCCCCATGAAACAGTGGTATCGATAAAAGAATTGGTGAAAGGAGATATTTCAAATGATTTCTCGACAGTAGCTCCTTTGACACGTTGGAGAGTGTAACCGATAACTTCCGGGCACGGTTTCACCCATTCAACCTTGAGTTGTTCTTTCCCTGGAACAGGAGAAACGACCAGTGATCCTACATCTTTCTCCGTCCCCGGCTCCGTACACTCTCCGACAAGCCGGATTAAGAGCACGTTTTGCGAAACAGTTTGATCCGCAAGAACAGTTATGGTCTTTTTTTCAGAAACATAATCCTGATACGTGGCAGCAATGGTGTGTTCCCCTGTTGTTGCGATTTCCAAGTTAAAATCTCCATCAGGAAATTGGGAATAGCCTTTAAACACGCCATCAACATATAATTTGACGCCGTACGTAGTTTCACCATCATCAGGCTGGTTATTTCCATTAACATCAACATAGGCCGTCCCCTGCACGCCCTGAGGGATTGTTGCGGTTAAGACCAAATCAAGAGTAAGAGCATCTTTGGCAGCGACAGAAATTGTTTTTTTGTCTGCGCTGTAGCCAATTTTACTTGCCGTTATTTGATATTCTCCGGGAGAAACTTCAATGCTGTACGAGCCATCCGTGCTGGTCACAAAACCGCTTTCAGGACCAGTCCAGGAAAGAGTTGATCCGGCCAGCAAATTGTTTTTCACATCCTTGATCACTCCAGAAATTGTTGCTGTTCCTTTCACCACCAAGGTAAATTTCTGTTCTGCGGACTGGCCAGGGTTTAACGAAAGAGTCAGCATTTCGGAAACGTAGCCCGCGGCACTTGCCGTAATCGCTTCCGTTTTGGGACTTAAACCTGTAAAAGTAACAACACCAAGGGAATCTGTTTTCTTCTCAAGACCAGCGCTTTTTAACATGACAGAAGCACCCGCAATAGGTTGCCCTTCTTCTGTATTGACAGAAACAGTGAGCGTCGCGGTTTGAATTTCAACCTTGCAATATTGAGAAGCGCACTGTTCTTTCGTTAAGCCAGTAGGGTTATAAAAATCATAATTTGCGATACCTGATTGGTCTGCTTTTTGATCACAGAGATATTTATTACTCAGAAAACTGCAATAGGACGTGGGAGTAGTAGGAATTTTACAGCATCCTGCTGTACACCATAACTCGTATTCTTCATCAGAAACAGCCTGCCCTCCCACTTCCTTGGACGTACAGAATCCGGCGGGATGAGTTAGGCAATCAATGTTGCAGGTTACGGGAACGCACTCGCTTAACGCGGAACAGCTTTGGGAAATAACATACGTTTTTTCGTCACATTCAGGATCATCCGCGCACTGGGCTTGAGCATCTTCATCATATTCTACACAATACAAATCATCGAGAAAGGTGCCAGCAATGTCGGTTCGGGGATAAAGTATACAAGAAGCTTGGGAAACCACGAAAGAAGACAGCAATAGTAAAAATACACTTAAAACTACTACAATCATCCCTCTTTTTTTTACTACCATCTCTTAACGTATAGAAGTGGGTTCTCGTTTATAAAGCTTCCGAGATTAAAATAGACAGTAAAACCCTTATTTTTGTTGAATTTTTTAAAGGTGAGTGAAAAAAGAATTACCTATTATCGGCATAAGCCATCAGGTTGGCATGTTCCTTCAAAAATGCCATCAAAATTATTATCGCATACGTTTCCTGCCGTACGATCTTGTTCTGTACATTCACAATGAACTTGAAGTGCTTCATCATTCGTGAAAAAATTTGTTTCCGCTCGAAGATTCATGTTATACAAAGTATCTTTGGCGACAGGGGCTCCAATCTCGGCCACGACTGGACCAGCACACACGCTAGAGCAACCCATTTTTCCATGACACCAGAGGTCATTCTGGCCATCATTATTAGAATCAGAAAAACCCCAAGCGAGTTGATCGTAACATTCTTCAACCACTTTATCACAGCTAAGGGATGTATCTTTGTTTCCGCAGCGCAATTCGTCATTCCATAACTGGGATTTTCGAAGAGTAGGATTCCCACAGATGTTCCCCCTTTGCCCGTCACAGTAATCTAATTTTTGTTCAAGAAGATACCCCTCATTGCCGGAGAGTGCGGTATATTCAGGAATGTTCCCTTCACAATCAGGAAGAGGACTCTCGAAACAGGATGTTCCTGCAGGGGCAACATCCCATTTGCCAGGAATTTCAGGAGTTCCCACACAACAAGTATGAGTCGCTTGAAATGGATTGGCAGTTTTTTCTATCTCTTTAAAATGAGTATTTCCTTCTTCATCAAATTCATACGTATACTCGTGATATGGATACGCCCACGGATTTGTGGGGTTTTTATGTGGAACACAAGCGGTGACAGAAACAATGGCCTCTGCGCTTTGTGATTGGGCAAACGCACCACAATAATTTAGGTTATAATCAAGAACAAGTTTCCCTAAAACAAGCTCCCTGAATGGATGAGTGGTGAAATATGCCCGATCAAGAAAGTTTTTGAGATCCTCACCTGTTTCCGGCTGACCACCGCCTATTTTTTGTGGAATGTTCAGTGTTGTTAACTTCGTGCCAAGTTCGTCAAGGGGTGGTTCTGTCGTGGATGTTTCTATCGGAAAAGTAAACTCCTGGCCAGCAGCGATGTACTGTAAAGATATTTCTTCAAGATCCTCAGTAAGGGAACTCTGCGGAAAGGTGACCTCAAGCGTGATGGGATCTTCCCGGGAAACAAAATAGACGCCCGAATCAAACAGGTTTACATCTTGATAAATTGATTTTAAATCAAGATTCATGGTGATCGGTCGATCAACTAAAACGCGAACGGTTTGGGTATCTTCAAGATCTTCATCCGCTGCTTTAGCGATGATCTTATACCACCCAGGGTTTCCAACTTCACGGGTGAAAAAAACATTGCCAAGAACATTGTCAGGATAAGTGCTGTCTTTAGTAAAATCCTCAGAGACAAAATCATACTCTACTGCATCTTCATCCGGATCTGAGGCATTTGCTACGATATTAATTTGGCCAAATTTCTCATCACCCGGAATAACTAAATAATCATAACTTTTTTCTGGATTCCCGCCAAGAAGACACTGCGAACGGTGCACATAATCTAAAGCCGGAGGACGATTTTGACGCGCAATGCGAAATGTATACGGCTTATCTTTGACAATGTGAGGGACATCGCTGAAGATGAAGAAATCATCGCCTTGTTCCAAAGGAAGAATCTTTAAATTAAGATTCAGGTTTTTGTATTTTTCAAATGGCAAACTTCGCTTGCAAAGGTAATAGCCTTCCTGCGGCTCGCATCCTATAAATTGCTGTGTATTTCCATATTCAAAAAAAGGGCTTCGGAGGATCGCATCCGTATACTGAAAGTCGACAAATTTCTGATCATGCTCTAAAGGGAAGAGGATAGCGCTGTCCAATAATTGTTTAAATTTTGTGGGATGAAAGAAATCAAATTCGGAGAGTTGAAAAAATTCTTGATCGGCAAGCCGGAATTTCAAAGGATATGACACCTGGACGCTGATTCCTTCATCCAAGATCGCCAGCTTCAGATCAATATCGGTTTCTTCAACTTTAGCTGTCGCAGAGATGTTGATGGCGACAAAATCTGTAACACAACTTACAGTTTGCTCGATAAGATATCGTTGCAAATCACTCTGGATTGAACCAGCGCGCAGCTCCAGTCCGCCAAATCCGACCGTGATATCAGGATATGTATATTGGCAAAATTCAGGAGCATTTTCATCAGTAGCGCAGGGATACGCTTCCGGATACTGAAACGGTTCTTCTCCGCGTGTAATCCCATAAGCGATCTTCTCCTCATCCGGCCCGTAGGTGATGCCCGTGATCCCCTTAGAGAAAGAAGTTAAGCCGCCTTGATCTTTCCAGATACGTCCTTGCTTTCCCAGCAAAATAAGCCCTTTTTCAATGCCATCAGCGAGGCAATCTTCAACGAAAATACGAAGAGCTTCTTTCTGGAACACCTTTGACAGAACTTTCTCCTGCTCGGTTTGCAGCTGTCCTTTTCGAAGCTGATTTGTCAGCATCAGAATAGAGAGAAAAATGAATAAAATGAGGATCCCGACAATTATGAATATAGTTATTTGAGCCCTTTTGGAGGAAACCCTATTTCTATCGCGCTTCTTTTTCCCCATACTAAAGGTAAAATTTAGCAGCTTATAAAATTTGTTGATAATCTTCCCTAATCTAACTTACCCTTACCTTTCCCGTCAGCTGCGGCCACAGGAGATCGAGATTAGAAATGGCTTCCACGTGCTGGATTGCCTCTTGTTGTATGCAGCTAAGTTGCTGCTGGCCGGCAGCTTCTTCTAACAGTTCGAGATCTTCAGGAAGATTAACATGAGTTACATATTCACAGACGGGCGTTTCAAAATTTTCATATTCCGCGATGAGGGTTTGTTTTTGAGGGGAAAATACCTCGCGCACGGCACGAATGAATTTTTCGTCTTTTTTCAACAAGTAGACATCACGGAAATTTTGTACTTCTGCTACAAAGATTGATTCTTGTGAAAGTTCACTTTCGACACCAAATAAATTCTTGATTTTTTCCCATACTTTTTCTACCAAACCAGGTTCCAGCGAAAAGCCTTCTTTTCCGTAGATAACAGCATTTAATTTTTGAGAGTACCACAAGTCGCCTTTGACGGCCGTTCCTGTTACATCGCATTTTACAAACTCATTTTCTCCGGATGGAGGGCATAACACTTTAATCTTGCCTTGAGGAATGCCTAAAGCCAGGAAAAAAGAATCCGGGTCGGTAATGTCCCTGTTTAACGTCGTGGCAAAGGACGTCTTTCCTTTGTGCTGCAAGACACAGAAATTGTTGACGCAGGTGTTTTCTTTTTCTGGAACGAGCCTCGCCCCTTCTTTGTCGAGAAGGGCATCAAAACAGACCGTCGTTACTTCCTGGCCGCCTGGGCTTCCTAACGTTTCGGCTAATCCGACTTTTCCCGCAACGGCAACTTGCTTGATCCCTTCAAGATAATTTTCTTTTCCTGCTGTTTCCAGCTCAGCCTCACGAAGGGAGGTGCAATACAGAACAAAATCATCATCACCGGCAACATTCACAAGCTCTTCAGCGACAAATTTTGTCCGTGACGTCCAGTTCCCTGCCTGACAATAATTATCAAAAACATACTCGCCGGAATTAATACAAGAAGGATATTCTCCTTGATAAAAATCAGCCGTCGCCGCGTCAACGCTGGCGCTTTCCGTGCTGAGGACGAAACATTGATCTTCGCTATTGCAGAAACCGCTTTTTTCACGATTCCAGTCCTGTTTCAAAGGCTGGTATTTCCAGATGCCTTGGACACAGCGATAATTGCGGTCATCGGGGAGATGTTCCACCAGCGCGGAGGCGCTCATGTCTTCAACACAAGCGTAGCCGTTCCAACAGGAATTTTGAGAACAGCAAGCTGCCCCGGAACGGGCATCAAAACCTGTGAGAGAAGGCTGGGACTTGTAATGATAAGGGGATTTTCCTTGGTTATCAACATATTGAAGCAGGGGTTGGAAGATAGTGCAGGAATTAGATGTCCCTTTAAATTCAATGACAAGATATGAAGCATAGGCTGTACTAAATTCTGGCGGCGAAGCAATATTCCTGTTGCCATCTTTGTCAACAAGTGTTATTTGAATGTCAGAGCAGCTTCCGTTGTGGGAAAAGGATACATTCGTATTTTTTCCGATGGCAATTCGTTCAGACCGCAGTATCTCGCCATTATTAAGAGTTACTTTATTTTGAACAATTTTTTCTTTCTCATTCTGGACGGCAATTCCATCCGCTGCAAGAATATCCCAATGGGGAAGGATCTTCCCATCCAATCTAAATTCAGCATTGGGGAGAAAGTTTTGCCCGGGAAAGGCAAACGTGGAATAATTGCGCTCGCCGGCAGCAACGGATTGGTCTTTCAATGGGAATGGCAAGTTGGAAAAAAATGTGGTGAGATCGGACGTATCAATTTCTCCAACAGCATAACCAACTTTGGTTATCTCTTCAGCACTCCACGAATTGATGGTTGTAAAACGTTCTTTGTTTATTTCATGATCAACACTGTAGGAACAAAATGCTCCCCCCTTCACAGAACAATACGGAAGGTTGTTTTCTGGGTTTATTTTATTAATCCCTTCCAGAAAACTTGCGGCTTGGCAGCCATAAAAACCTTGATCGACATTCCCCTCAGCATCTTCTTCATTGACAAAAATGACTTGCTGGGCAGCTTTTTTCACTTTCACGTTCGCATCTTTATCGTACGTATTTGATGAGCCTACAGGGATCTCTCCTTCATTCGTAACAAAATAGAGTTCATACAAATCAGGGTTGGGATTGGTTACAGTGTAGAACGGTTCTCCAGGAAGTGGATACACACATTCTACATTCCCGCTGCAGGAATATTCCGGTTCCCAGGTTTTGCCTTGACTATTTACACTAAACTTAACATTCATTGTCGTCTCGCCAGGCGCGATTGGCTGTGAGTTCCAGCAGCCGTAATTATCCCTGGAATCATCTGCATAATATTCTTTATCATCATTGCCGCAGCAGCGGCGGGCGGGAGCAACTACTTCTTCATCTCCCAGCCAGGCTATTCCTTGATATGCTGGATCGTCCTTAAAAAAAGGATCGTATAGAGCATTGCATAATTTTTCGCCGCTGATTTTATCTCCTTTCTGCCAATAATCCAAATCCGTCAGCCAAGAGCTTTTGCCCTCATCACTGCTATATTCGCCGGAACATATTTGCGGCTTTTCTCCCGAAGTAAGATAAGCATTCCTCACTTCAATCTCATTCTTTTCAGGAGAAGCGTCAATCCTCATGAATTTAACATTGACCATCTCTGAAATTGGCACTTTAACATGAATCCAGCGATTCTCTTCGAGGACAGGATTGTTAGCAGCATAGCCTAGAACGCTGTCGTCAAAATAAACAACATTTTTGCCGTCATCCTGTTTTGGACCAAAGATGCTTAGCCGCACATTGGTGGGAACATCTTCTTCGAGATGAGTAAAACGAACATAAAATTCAAGATAGGTCTCACCAATGAAGTCTGTTGGAGAATCTTCATAATAATCGGAATATACTTTGTCTAAATCAATCAGAACTTTGTTTGCGGGCATTGCACTTATAATGGGAAGAGAGAACAAACCATCCCCTGGTTTTCGTTCTTTTATCCCATTGAATGAAAGCTGGATTGGTTCATTAGGATCGCGGCAATCTGCCCAGCTCCAACGGTTTCCTTCTTTGTAGCAATAAAATCTGTTAGCATTCGTGATATCATCTGGAAAAATTAAACCCGTGGAAATTTCTTTCGTTCCTTCTTCATTCTTACATTCCACCCACTGCTGGCCGTTGGCAACAATGTCATATGCTTCTTGCTCTGGTTTTTTTATGGTGAAGATATGGAACTTGGCATCTCCGTCACTTTTTACCCAGCACCATTCACCAGCGCAGCGGTCGGGAGAACCGTCAGGCTTTTCACTGGGCCAATCTGGAATGTCTCCAACTCGACCAACCAACTCCGGCTTTTCATTATTCAAACAAATAAAATTACCTGGAAGATTGCCTGCTGTGCCGGAAGCGATGTTTCCGAAGTCAGTCAGTGGATCAGTTTCATTATCATCACCGCAGCAATTGTTGTTGCCTGTGTTGGAGTTTATCCACGAAAATGATTTATCAAATAAATTTTGATCAGCATTAACACAGGTTTCCTCATTTTCATCCGGATCATCAATGCTGATGCCATCGCAATTGTTATCAATCCCATCACCGGCGAATTCTTTCACTCTGGGGTTGATGCAAATAGCACATTGCGAATGTTCAGGATACTCGCAATCTTCAGGCCCTTCTACATCTTTACAAAAAGAAGGATCAACGGAGGGATCATCTTTGCAATCAACAGCTTCCAGAAAGAAATCACGATCACGATCAACACCTGCTGGTTTCCAGAGAGGGATGTCAAATTCATCAAGAGTACAGTTGTACATCTGGCCATTGGCCCAGGTGATAGTGTTTAATGAGCCACTTTTTCCATCCTCGCCATCTACACCTGCTTCACATTTATGCCAGAATTTGTCATAGGCGCAGATGTGAGGGTAATCTGTCTTAAACAAAGAGTAAGTGAAAGATAAAAATGCGTCACCTCCAGCTTCATCACATTGGAAAAGAATGTTAGAAATCTCGCTAGTATGATCTAAGAGTTTTCGTTCAGAATTAAAAATAACCCCCTCTTTTACTATGCCAGCTGCACCATCACTAGTATCGCTGGTATCCCGCTCTTCAATCAAAACCCAACATCCACTTCCTTCAGTTATCTGGTCCTGGGGCGGTTTAACTAATTTCGAACCAAAATTACATTCTTTTATATTTGATTTCCCTTCATTTAATGTAATAAGTCCTCGATGCCCTTTGCCTTCGTCTATAACATCCATAGAAGTATAATCATAAAGTCCGGATGTGGCTAAATCAGTGTCTTTAAAACAATCCAACACATCAGAACCATAATCACATCCGCCATGCGCAGCAGGAGCTTCCACACTTTTTCCTAAAGCGGCGAATTTGTCTGTATTAGCAACCAAGCCTTGTGAAATACTTGGTTCTGGTTCTCCGCCTTCTTCTTGAGAAAAAGAAATTAATGCGAAGAGTGAAAAACAGACTACAATGAGTAAAAACATCCCTCTTTTTGTGTTCATGGTATTATAGAATAAAACAATCCTTTTTTATTTATAAATATTCCGAACACTAAAGAGAAAAAAGTAGTTTTACTCCCACTGCAAGAGAAGGGGATAGACTTTATTGGTGCAATGAACCTTGTCAGTGGAGAAAGTTTTCACACACAGACCTTCTTCAGTGGATAGAAACGCAATCTTTGAATCATCCGGAGAAGGAGCAAAAGGAATGGATACTCCTTGCGCGATGAGAGAATAATAGCCGTTGAGAGAAATGCTGTTCAATGTTTTATTTGAACCATCAAAATAGAGAGCATTTCCTTTTGGGGACCAGTGGACGAAATTTATGGGCTTCGCAACTTGATTTTCAGTGACAGCACTTGTTTCTTTAGTGTCCATATCATAGACTACGGCTTCTCTTTTCCCACCGCAGTCTTGAATGAAGGCGACAAGATCCTCGTGCACCGCAGGCTGATATTCATCACAACCAGGATCAAAACTCGTTGGAAGAAGGCGCTGTAATTGTGAACCGTCTTGCTGTATTGAAAGAATCTTGAAATTACCATTATCTTCAGAAGTGCAATAGGATTGGCCACCGCAGGTTCCTGAAAAAAGAATCGTGGAAGAACCGTGCCATGTAGGAATGAATTGAATACCATAAGGCTCCTCGGAGGCTCCCTTTGGCAAAAGTAATTGAGGCGTGGAACCATAAACATAGAGTTTGTCATTAAATGTTACAACAGCAATTTTTCCACTGCCAGCAACGGAGAACCACCCTATTTGGGAGATATCTTTTTGATTAAGAATTATTTCATCAAGCCCCGAATTAAGAGAAAACTTGTTAATAGTGTTAGTGTTATCGCCAAAGTCATGTTTAAGGTAATGCCAGTTTCCACAACCCAAATCATCTACTACACCATTACATGTATTATCCACACCATCACATAAGTCAAACTCTTCCGGCTGGCATGTTGGCTCAGGGGTTGAGGGTTGGGAAGAGGATGATTCCTTTTGTGGAGGATTTTGACATTCTCCTTTAACGCAAATACGGTCTCCTTTACAATCATAATCTGCGGTGCAGTAAGAGGAAGATGTGCTTCCAGAATCACACGAAGGAAAACTTACGGCAAGAGCTGCACCCAATGCTAATTTCCTAACTAGATCAGTAAGTGTCATTTTTACTACTAAAAAGGGAAATGATTATATTTAAATGTTATGATTGTTTTTGAATTTCTAAACACCTTTTACCAGCACCACCCAACACATTCCAGAAAGACAACAAATCTCGTGCCGATCTCATTTCCATTTTTTCATGAGAAAAATTGCTGAAAAACACTTTCACCTTATACTTCTTACACAGTTTGATGTTAAACATCATGCGGGCAAGTAATTTTGATCTCTGCGGAGAGTTTAAGATGTTAGAGAATGGAAAGGCAATTGTTTTCTCCTTCTCTGCGGCAATTTTACAAAGAACTTGGTCCAATCCTCCCCGAACAAAATGAGTGCTCTCCTTAGGATGAATATGTTCTATGCCCAAAACCATGCTTATTGGTGTTTTTTCCAAGGCAAAACGAAGCAGGTCTTCAGTAGGTGGCTTGTATAATGTAAGAAGTTTTTTGGAAACAGCACGATTTGTTTTTAATAAAAGTTCTTTTTTGGTCTTGGCTTCAATGATGACCGCATCCGTTTCCAGAAACAATGTTCTGGAAAATCCCAGCTGTGTACTCAGTTCTTCGAGTTCTTGTTTTTTTGGAAGTAATATAAGATTGTCCATCTTTTCTTAAATGGAATACTGCTTTATATATTTTCAGGAAATATTTATAAAAAAGGAATCAAAAATTACATTACGCTAAACCGGGCCTTACTTAGAGACTTGGGGAGGAAATGATGGAACTGAGAATTATTAACGAACGAGATCAGACTACACAAGATATTGCCTTTGCAGGAAAAACAGTTTTTGAACTTCTTACTTCGCTGAATATTAATCCGGAAACAGTGCTTGTAGTACGAAACAAAGAAGTAATAACAGAAGACGAAGCAGTAAGAGACCAAGACGTTCTGGAAATTCTGAGCGTTATTTCTGGAGGATAGGTTATGCAATGCGGCAAATGCGATCTTAAAGCGGTCATGGA
>Ga0209542_10005405_pt1 | contig 25484 bp, 31 predicted proteins | sample RifCSPhighO2_01_FD_184028 | JGI IMG/M metagenome (GOLD analysis project Ga0209542, IMG submission 184028) | Soil microbial communities from Rifle, Colorado - Rifle CSP2_plank highO2_0.1 (SPAdes) (version 2) | ecosystem: Environmental > Terrestrial > Deep subsurface > Rock core/Sediment ...
CTCTTTATTGAATTGAGCTCTAGCAAGTTTGTTGATTATTATTTTTTCTCGTCCAATAATTTCAGCATTAGCTTCATCTTTAGTCATGCCATTTCTCATTAACTTCGCTCGCATTTCTATCTTTTCATCCTCGGAGAAACGAAAAAATGGCATACTTGGATCACCATGATATTGATTTTCGGGAATTAAATTGGGTCTTCCTTCTTGTACCATACTTTTTATTATAACACATTAACCAGTAAATATTTATTTCTTTTCTGGAAAAAGATGAGGATGTGCTGATTTTCATCCTTTATATATTGTTCTAATCTCATATATTGTCTCTATTTTTTTCTGACATACCGGTAGTAACCTGAATAGAAAGAAAAGGAAGCCCTCCCCGAAACATAATCAGATCAGTTTTGTTGCCTTTTATTTGAGAATGCTGGGCAGTAAAAACTATCCCGGCATCTTCCGTTTTGTCCGCTTGTTTTATTTCTACTCCAGTCATAGTGGCAGAAATTAGTTCCATAAGAGCATTTTCTGCCAAACGCCTTTGCTCAAATTCATTGTTCGAGTCTACTCGCGCTTGATCAATACGTCTAGACATATAATCTTCTCTCCCTGTGTGGTGTCCTATAGGCATAAATATAAAGTTAGTTATAAATATTATATATTAATAAATCTCAATCCACCACAAGCAATTTACTTGGGCTTCTGTGTCCATTTACTATTCTCACTTTATTTTTAGGAACTTTAAAATGCTCGGCTACTAATTCTATGACACGATTATTTGCCAGATTGCGTTCCGCTTTTTCACGCACGGAAATTTCAAAATGGTCTTCTGTCTTTTTTTTAAAAGATTCCTTTTTTATCCCAGCTGTAACTCTTACATGAATATAATTTACTTTGTTTGGCATTTTATTTTAAGTGCTACAAGATCGGCATCAGTTAAAATTTGGTTATGCCCTTGGTTAAGTTTATACATAATTGCTTTCGGGTCATCCACATGGGGAAGACCCAGGGCATGCCCAAGCTCGTGTGCTAAAACTCGCACAAGTTTCTCTCGATTACTAAATTCATATACATCTATTTCCTCATTAATGCCATTCTTCTGATACACTCCCTCTTCAAAAGATTCTCCACGCGAAGCACCTATTGTATTGTATTTTTCTACAGATATATTTAGTATATTTGCAAGACGATTAAGTACAACAACAAGCGCATTTATCTCGGACACTATCTCGTTGATTTGTTTTTGTAAGATTTGCAATTGAGATGATTGCGTATCCAATAAAGATTTCTCAAGTTGAAGTTGGTCATATTCTTTGCGGGGTGCTCCACCTTGCATATTCCAATACTCTACCTGTTGTTCGTAAGTCTTTTTTTTGATGTCAAAATTTTGCGCGCGTTCATTATAATCATTTTCAGCTGTCGTAAATTTAATTTTTAGTTCTGTAAATTTTATTTTAAGCGTGTCATACGAAGCCCTAGTATCTTTAACCGTAATACCAAGACTCGCGAGTTTACTCGTGGCGTCTTGACGATAATCATAAATAAGATTAACCTTTAAAATTCCATCTTCTTGAAAATTAAATAATTCCTTTCCAAAAGGTTTCTCCCATATTATTTCGGCATCCGAAAGCGCGCTTAAAAAATATTTTTTTGAAATACCAAACTGTGTATCAAAAGTCCCGAGAATGTAAGTAATGGGTTTTTCGCAGGGACGATTTATAATGCCAAGCTTCGTAATAACCTCTTTGAAAAAGGGAGTAATATAGGGACGAATAGTGTTTTGATATTGGTATAATACACCAAGAATAATAAGAAAAATGATGATTTTAAAAATATTTTTCACAATACTATTATACAACAAAGAAAGAAATTTTATTTGCATTTTTGGCTCTGATATGCAATAATAACAATATGAATTTAGTGGTAAAAGTTCTGCCTTACGCGCAGATTATACTTTCGGTGATATTAGTAACAGCAATTATGCTTCAACAGTCTAGTGCAGGATTAGGGGGTGCCTTAGGTGGAAATGATAGTGGAAGTTTTCATCACACTCGACGAGGTTTTGAGAAGTTTCTTTTTTACTTGTCCATTATTTGTGGAATCCTTTTTGCTTTATTCGCATTCTTGTCTATAATTAGCAAGTAAGAGAGGTAATGGGCTAGCTCATTAGCATCCTGAACAAGCTAATTATATTGTACCTGGTTATATAATTAGCTCATAGTTGAATCTACTTTTGATAATATTTTTTAAGTTTTATGGAAAATTTCTATAGCCGTATACGCCAGCTAAAAATTGCCGGCAAATTACCTTCTAAAAAAGAAATCAATTCAGTTTTTTCTTCCTTTTCTAAAAAAGAGCGAATTGTTTTTGTCGGGTTAGTGGTAGTGCTATTATTAAGCACAATATCAATACTAGAAAATATTAATAAATCTTTCATGGTGAATGTTCCTTTACGTGGAGGGTTTATATCCGAGGGCGTTGTTGGTACTCCGCGTTTCGTAAATCCTATACTTGCATTCTCTGATACTGATCAAGATTTGGTTTCACTTATTTATTCCGGTCTTATGAGAAAAAAACCAGATGGAACTATCATCCCAGATTTAGCGGAAAAATATGAAATGTCAAAAAATGGTCTAATTTATACTTTTGTTTTAAAAGATAATTTATATTTTCATGATGAAAAACCTCTTACAGCTAATGATGTAATATTTACTATTAATAAAGTTAAGGACTCGGTTATTAAAAGTCCCTATAAAGTAAATTGGGATGGTGTGAATATTGAAAAAATAGATGAAAAAACTATTAGATTTATCTTAAAACAACCTTATGCATCATTTTTAGAAAATGCAACATTTGGTATTATGCCCGCATATTTATGGGATGGTTCCCCTATAGAACTTAACAACGCAAATACAAATCCTATTGGTTCAGGACCTTATATGATTAGTAATACGAGCAAACAATCGTCGGGAATTATAGATTATTATGAATTAGTACCATTTAAAAAATTTATTTTGGGTGAACCATATATCAAAAATATAAGTTTTCATTTTTATTCAAATGAGAACGATCTTATAGAGATGCTTGAAAATGGAACAATAGACCAGGTAAGTTCTATTACTCCCTTGAATGCAGAAAATTTAAAAGAAGGAAATTTTCAAGTAGAATCTTCAGTTCTTCCAAGAGTATTTGGACTTTTTTTCAACCAAAATGTTAATCGTCTTTTTGTTGATAAAACTATCGTCAAGGCTATTGACCAAGCAATAAATAAAGATAGGATAGTCAAAGATGTGCTTTTTGGATATGGAGTCGCAATTGAGAATCCAATACCGCCAAATATGATTCAATATCAAAAATTAAGTGCTAAAAATAATATTTCACGAGAAGAAATATTGCAAAAAGTACAAAACGATTTATCTAAAGCTGGTTGGAAAAAAGATGTAAATGGATTTCTTGAAAAAATAACAACAGAGAAAAAAAAGAAGGTAACTACAAAATTAGAATTTTCTATTTCAACGGGCAATGTTCCAGAACTTGCAAAAACTGCCGAATTAATAAAACAAGATTTGTTGGCCATTGGAATAAAAGTTGATGTAAAAACTTTTGAAATCGGTAATTTAAATCAAAGTGTGATTCGTCCGCGTAAATATGATGCCTTGCTTTTTGGACAAATCATAAATCACGAATCGGATCTTTTTGCCTTCTGGCATTCTTCACAAAGAAAAGATCCAGGACTCAATGTATCGATGTATACTAACGCAAAGGTAGATAAAATTTTAGAAGATGCCTTTGTTACAGTTGACGAACAATCCAGAACAAAAAAATATCTTCAATTTGAAGACGAAATCAGAAAAGACATGCCAGCAATATTTTTATATAGTCCCAATCTTATTTATGTGGTGTCAAAAAACCTTAAGCAATTTTCGATGGACCACATTATTTCACCTTCAGATCGTTATTTAAATGCCTATTTATGGTACACTCAAACAGAAAATGTTTGGAAAATATTTTTAAAATAACAAAATAAAAAAATGATTAAAAAAACAAGATTATCCTTCAGTTCCATCAGTATTGAAGACGGAAAAGAACAAAAAGCAGAACAAACGACAACACAAAGGGTGGAACACAAAATGTCGGATAGAAAAAGACCAATAAAAAGTTCAACTTATCAGTATTCCAAAAAAAGATATGGCCAAAATGGAAGATCCCGTCCATTTGGTGGAAAAACTCAATATAAAAATACAAATAGTGAAAAAGTTCTTCCGCCGGAGAAAGGTGTAGTTCGTATTATTCCATTGGGAGGAGTAGAGGAAATTGGCAAAAATATGACAGCAGTAGAAATTGGTGATGACATTATTGTAATTGACGCTGGTATGCATTTTTCTAATGAAGCAACGCCAGGAGTTGATTATGTTATTCCAAATACAACTTATCTGGAAGAACGCAAGGATAAAATTCGCGCACTTATCATAACCCATGGGCATTTAGATCATATTGGAGGTGTGCCTCTTGTTCTTTCGCGTATAGGCAATCCTCCGGTATATTCTAGAAATCTTTCTATCCTGATGATGAGAAAACGTCAAGCAGAATTTCCACACTTGCCAGTAATGAAAGAAAATATAGTTGAAAAAGACGATACAATAACTTGTGGAAAAATAAAGATAAGATTCTTTGGAGTCACTCATACAATTCCGGATTCAATGGGAATAATTATAGAAACAGAACATGGATGGATTGTGACGCCAGGAGACTATAAACTCGATCAAGTAGATGGAATTGTTTCAAAAGAAGAAGAAAAAGAATATTCCATTTTTGATAAAGCAAAGGTACTTCTTTTAATGACTGATTCTACCAATATTGAAAACGAGGGTTTCTCTTTGCCGGAAGTAAAAGTATATCAAGGACTTGAAAATTTGATAAGAAAAGTAAATGGCCGAATCATTATCGCCGCTTTCGCTTCACACATTACCCGACTCGCCCATATCGTAAAATATGCCGAACTTTTAGGTAAGAAAATAGCAATCGATGGACGCTCAATGAAAACAAATATTGAAGTAGCAATAGAGGCCAAGCTCTTTTCTCCTAAAAAAGGCACCATCATACCCATTGAAGAAGCAAATAACTATCCACCAAATAAAATGGTTATTCTTATGACTGGAGCTCAGGGTGAAGAATTTGCTGCGCTTAATCGTGCCGCCAATAAGTCTAATACAAAATTTTCCCTTCACAAAGGAGACACCATTATACTCTCGGCTTCTATTGTTCCAGGTAATGAACTTCAAGTCCAGAAAATGAAAGACGGCTTAACAAGACAAGGTGTACGCATTATAAGTTATCGAACAGCAGGTGAAGATTTCGTTCATGCAACAGGCCATGGCAATCAAGAAGATATAAAATGGCTTCACAGAAAAACTCATCCGAAATTCTTCATACCAATTCATGGTTGGCACTCAATGCTTGTGCGACACAAAGAACTCGCCATGGAATTAGGTCAATCGGAAGAAAATATCGTCGTCCCAGATAATGGTTCAATTATTGAAATCTCCGCCGATGGGCAAAAAATCACTACCCGCAAAGAAAAAGCGCCGAGTGGAGCAATGATGGTTGACGGTACTTCGATTAGCGATACACAAGATGTAGTCATCCGTGATCGAGTAATGCTTGCACAAGATGGAATGTTCGTCATCATAGCATTGGTAGATCAAAAAACTGGAAAATTAAAAAAATCTCCGGATCTGATTTCCCGCGGATTTGTCTATTTAAAAGAAAACCAAGAACTTCTGCGTCAAGTAAGAATTATTATTAAAAAATCAGTGGAAGACAGAGTGGTGAAAAATCCTGCTCGCCAACACGAAGATTCGGGAATAGACGGAAATCCGATAGATTTTGATTATATTAAGGCAGGATTAGGAGAAACAGTCTCAAAATTCTTGTATCAGAAAACTGAAAAAAGGCCTTTGGTTATACCTGTAATATTGAGCGTCTGACATGAAACACAATAGAAAAATAATATATTTAGCGAGCTTCCTTTTCTCTCTTCCGGTTGCTTTAACTACTTATATAAACTCCAGTTTTTTAGAAATTCACACCAACACCAACTATGTAGCTATTATTTATATAATATCTTCCCTTGCAACTATCATAGGCTTGTTTAAAATGCCTAGAGTTTTAACACATTTCGGAAACCGCAGAACGAGTCTATCCCTTAGCACTATTATCTTTTTGTCTCTCATCTTTTTGGCATTTGGAGGCAAAGGATTCATCGTAATTCCAGCTTTTATCATTTATTTTGTTGCAACAAATTTTCTAGTTATGTCACTGGATATTTTCATTGAAAATTTTTCTGAAAATTTTTCTATCGGCAAATTCCGCGGTCTTTATTTAATGATCGTTAATTCCGCTTGGATTGTTGCTCAGATAATTTCCGGTTCTATCATAACAAAAAGCTCTTATTTAGGTATTTACCTTTTTTCAGCGGGATTTATGATATTAGTTTCTATAATTTTTATTATATTCTTGCACGATTTTAAAGATCCTAGGTACAAAAAAGTTCCCATACTAAGAACCCTCAAGATTTTTATGGAAAATAAAAATATTTCAAAAATTTATTTTATCAATTTTGTTCTAAAATTCTTTTTTGCTTGGATGATAATTTACACACCAATCTATTTACATGAATACATAGGTTTCGGTTGGGATCAAATTGGTATAATTTTTACTGTCATGCTTCTGCCTTTTGTTATTTTAGAATTTCCGTTAGGAAAATTGTCTGACAAAATGGGAGAGAAGAAAATGTTGATAATTGGTTTTTTAATAAGTATTTTGGCGACTATGGCAATACCATTTATTAGCGTTCCTAAACTTTGGCTTTATGCTCTAATTCTTTTCTTGACTCGTATTGGCGCCGCCACAATTGAGGTTATGAGTGAAAGTTATTTTTTTAAAATGGTGAATGAAGAGAATGCTGATACAATTAGTTTTTTTCGCAACACCGGACCGCTTTCTTTCATCATCGCCCCTCTTTTAGCTATTCCTGTTTTATTATTTATCCCCTATTTTGAATATCTTTTCTTTGTTTTGGGAGCAGTGATGCTATGTGGCTTTTTAATAAGTCTACGACTTAGGGACGTGAAATAATTTTAATTTTAATTTTAATTTTAATTTTAAAAAAAATTTAATTATCTTTAGCGGACTCTAGAGTTACGAGAACATTTTTTTCTTCACCCCGGTGTAAAATTTTAAGAGTTATCACTTGACCAATACTTTTTCCACGAATAACAGAAGCAAGATTTGTTTTGTCATCTAACTTTACTCCGTCAATTTCTAAAATTATGTCATTTTCCACAATCCCAGCTTTATCGGCAGGAGAACCAGGAATAACAGCAAGGTCGTTAGTATTGGCACCCGTTTTAACTAAAACTCCATAATCTACTGTTAGATTATTTTTTTCTTTCATTTCTGTATTAATAGATACATAACGAAGACCTAAATATGGACGAACAATTTTACCAGTAGATTTTACCGATTCAATCGCTCCTTTGATACTGTTAATTGGTAAAGCAAAACCAATATTTTGAGACCCTTGCGCGACAGCAACATTGACACCAATTACTTTCCCTGAAAGATCAAGTAAGGGTCCGCCAGAATTACCAGGATTAATTGCCGCATCTGTTTGAATAACCTGATCAAGAACTTCAGCATTTCCAGAATTATCACCCGCAGTTATTGAGCGTGCAAGTCCAGAAATAACCCCAACTGAAACAGTATTTCGAAATTCACCCAATGCATTACCTATAGCAATAACACTTTGTCCTATTTGCAACGAATCTGAATTACCAAGAGTAATATTTGGAAAAGTTCCATCAATTTTTATAAGTGCAACATCTAAAACTGGATCACGAGCAACAACTTTTGCTACGTGTTTTTTGCCATCATTGGTAAAAACAGTATATTCAACATTTTTTTGATCAACTACGTGCTTGTTGGTAACAATCAAACCATCACTCGACACAAAAAAACCTGACCCTCCGCCAATTTGTTTTTTTTCTGTGCCATTCTGACGATATTGCGGAATATTAAAAGAAAAGCCGGGAAACAAATCGCCAAAAGGATTCTGTTGCCCATTCGGATCAATATAAGTTTCATACTTTGGAACTTCTTTAGAGATAATTATAGAGACGACAGCAGGATTTGTTTTCTTTACTGCATCAACCACAAAAGATTCTTGTGAAAATATTGATTTTTTTTCAATAATTTCTTTGTTAACAATTGTTGCATTATCTTTATCGTTAATATTTTGTTCTTGTGCTTCTCGTAAATACTCTTTAGCAAAATATCCAAAGACATTTGCTCGAAAACGCCAGACGATACCAAATCCTATACCAAGAATAAGTATAAATGAAAATAGACTGGTTAAAAATGTGATTATAAAATCTTTATTTACAAAATTCTTTTTAATAAATTTTATTATATCTATTTTCTGCATATTATTTAAAAAATACTAATAATAATCTATTATATTTATCTTTTTATTTTTAGCAAGTGACTTTTGTAAATTTTTTCTTTAAAAGGTTTAAGACGCACTATTTTAACTATTAAACCTTTGTTTTTAAGGTCTTTTTTAAGATTTTGAACGTAAAATTTTTGATCATAACCTAGAGCAATAATGTCCGGGTGCTCTTTTATGATATGCGGAAGATAATTTTTGATTCCAGAAAGAACTACTTTATCAACAAGTTTGCATTTTTTAACTAAACGCATTCTTTGTTTCTCATTTAAAACTGGATATTTTCCTTTTATTCTGATTACATTTTTATCTCGAGCCACGGAAACAATAAGAAATGACTTGGCAGCTAATTTTTGTGCCTGCTTAAAAAAATTTTTATGTCCTTTGTGCAACCCATCAAAAGTCCCGAAGACCATTATTTTTATCTTCGTTTTTTTCACAGCATTATTAACAAAAACTTATTATAAATAATGAGGCTATTAGAATAAAGATAATACCCAAGGCAATGGAATAGAAAGTAGCATTAACACTGCTCCTAAAAGCGAAAGATTTTTGTAAAAATTAACGTGTTCACCCATACGAGTCATAGGATCAGTGACCTCCCAGTATTTATGCATTTTGATAAGCGTACTAAGTAAAAATAGCGAAAGCAGTAACACTGAAAATTCTATATAAACTCCCAAAAGTATCCCCAACCCCCCTAGAAACATCATAAGGCCAGTTAAAAGTACAGCCTCTTTCGGCATTAAAACTCCTTTCGATTGTGCATAACTCGTAAGACCCTTGAGGTTCTTAAAGTGATTATAACCACTTTTTATAAAATAACCTCCTAATAATATTCTCCCTAAAACAAATAAGTAAATCATAATTCAATTATACATTATTTTTTGTATTCCACAATCTCACCTGCCTTAATCTCTATTTTATCCGCTTTCCTTAATTTTCTGATTGTGTTTTTGGAAATTATATTATAATGTTTTATCTTATCTAATTTCTTATCTATATGCCATAAATCTTTTTCTGAAATCGGCCAATTTTTTTTAAAAGCATTTAAATTAAGTGGTTCAGAATATTGTCTTAAGGTTTTTTTACCATTATTTAAAAAGTACTCATGAAAATAAGACATTACAAGCTCGTGAATGTTTGTATAAACAGGCTCACGATATCGTAAGACTGCATGATTGGTCTTAGAAACCGCTCCCCAGAGCCCTAAAACCTTAAAGGGCGCAATTACATGATCATAATCTTCCTTTGTGGCTTTCAGATGTAAAACATATGGAATAAAGCCGTGTAACGACAAGATATATGCTCCTAACAATGCTCCCTCCAGACAATGCGCTTTCTTTGCTCTGAGTGTAAACAATGGACTTTTAAGTGTCTCCCCTTCTTTTTCAAAATTAAACAGAAGATTGTTCAAAAAATCCTGCACCTTAACGGGAGTGTTCAGTTTTTGTATATAAACTTTTTCTTTTTTGGTAAAACCTCCCATTACTTATTTTAATTTTTCTGCACTATAAGAATCACACTGGTTGTCGTTGCATCTTTTAGGAAAAAAGTATAGCCTTCTAAAATCACACTTTGATTATTTACAGTTCCCAGTCTAACATTTTTTGAAACAGATAGTTGTCCGCCGGAAACTGTTAAATTTCCTGAAATCTCTCCGGCCCAGATACACTTAACAAGAGGGTCGTCTGGACAGCGTGAATCATTTATTTCTTGTAGTATGACATCCAATCCATCGGAAAAAGTAATTTTATCATTTAATTTGAGTGTAATAGATTTACCAAATTCTGGGGAATTCGTCACGGAATCTCCTACCGGTGTTTCAGGTATTTTAACAGGTATCTTTACATTCCCCTCTTGAACAACAGCAAAAACAGCAAACCCAAGGCCGAGCATCATTCCTAAACCTAAAATAATTAAAACTATTTTTTGTATATTCATACCCAATTATTTTATAAATTATATTATACCAAATTTACTCCCATTCAACAGTCCCGGGGGGTTTAGAAGTAATATCATAAACTACTCGATTGATTCCTTTAACTTCATTAGTAATACGGGTGGAAATTGTTTCCAAAAGAACGTAATCAAGCTTGGCCCAGTGCGCGGTCATGAGATCTGTAGTTGTAACTGCGCGTACAACTATTGGATGACCATAGGTTCTGGCATCTCCTTGCACTCCAACTGATCTTATCGGTAATAAAACTGCGAGGTACTGTTGTGTATCTGCTTTTGCTAATTCTATTTCATCACAAATAATTTTATCAGCTTTACGGACGAATTCTAATTTTTCTTCTGTGATTTCACCTATAATTCTAATTGCAAGCCCTGGTCCTGGAAAAGGCTGCCGATAAACAAGATTACTTGGTAAATTCAATAATTTGCCGATTTTTCTAACTTCATCTTTATAAAGTTCTCGAAGCGGTTCTAATAATTTAAATCCGATTTTTTCGGGCAAACCACCGGCATTGTGGTGAGATTTGATTACAGCAGCATGCTTGCCCACGCCTTTTGAACTTTCAATTGTATCAGGATAAAGAGTTCCCTGGACAAGCCATTGTATTTTACCCAACTTCTTAGATTCTTTTTCAAAAATTCTGATAAAAAGTTCCCCGATAATTTTTCTTTTTTTCTCCGGATTAGTTACTCCTTGAAGTTTATCTAAAAATTGTCTTTTGGCATTAATTACACGCAAATTAATTTTTTGATACTGTTTGAAAGTTTTAATAATTTGTTCCGTTTCTCCTTCTCTCATTAATCCAGTATCCACATAAATACAAATTAGGTTTTTACCAATCGCTCGATGAACCAACGTCGCCGCAACCGCTGAATCCACACCACCAGAAAGAGCACAGACCATGCGATCACTTCCAACTTTGAGTCTGATGCCTTTTACTGAGTCATTAATAAAATTGCGCATAGACCAGTTTCTTTTGGCTCCAATAATCTTTAAAAAATTTTCAAGTATTATTTTCCCATTGACTGTGTGTTTCACTTCAGGGTGAAATTGTAAGCAATATATTTTCTTTTTTGTATTTTCCATTCCGGCTATGGAACAATTTTTTGAACTAGCAATATTTACAAAACCTTTTGGTAATTTTGTAACCTGATCACCATGAGACATCCAAACTATCTGCTTCTTAGGTAAATTTTTTAGAATTTTTGTACTTTTTTTGACAGTTATCTCGGTTGAACCATATTCACTCACCTTACCAGCTTTAACTTTTCCTTTTAATATAAATGCGGTCAATTGCATACCATAACAGATTCCTAAAATCGGAATCCCCAAATCAAAAACACGTCTGTCGACGCGCAAAGCACTTTTTTCTGAAAGATTTTGCGGTCCTCCGGATAAAATAATACCCTTGCCTTGCTTTAGTTTAGCAATAGGAAAATCAGGACTAACAAGTTCTGCCAAAATCCCCGCCTCACGAATTCGCCTTGTAATTAAATGAGAATATTGTGAACCAAAATCTAGAACATATATTATATCTTTCATTTTTTTGATTGTAACATATTATTTAAAACAAAAAAATCCTCACTGACTGAGGATTTTTTTGTGAATTCAGCTATTTCTTTTTCGCCTTCTTTGGTTTTTTCACATCCTTTCTATACGCATTGTTTCCTTTTCCCATATGATTTTGCAAAATCACATCGCGCAATTGTCTACTGAAGCGCGACGCTATTTTAAAGTAATACTATTTATAATTACAGGAGCAACCGGCCGATCCGCTACTCCTGTCGGCATATTTTCAATTTTTATAACAACATCCATTCCAAAAACAACTTCACCAAAAACAGTATGTTTAGTATCTAAAAAATTATTCGAAGCTACATTGATGAAAAACTGGCTCCCATTTGTATTAGGACCTGAATTTGCCATGGCGATTGTACCTATATCATTTTTATTATTGACGCCCAGCTCATCAGCAAATTTATACCCTGGATCTCCAGTGCCCCAGAGAGCCATTTTAGAATCATCTTTCGTCAACGGGTCTCCACCTTGAATCATAAAACCTTTTATTACTCGATGAAATTTAACTCCATCGTAAAAACCTGTTTTCGCAAGCTTAATAAAGTTAGTCACAGTATTTGGGGCTTGTTCATCTAAAAATTCAATAGTGACATCTCCTTGATTTGTGTGTAATATCGCATTCATAATTTTTTCTTCATTTTTAGTTGATAAATTTTGACTTACATTATTATTTCTGACAAAAAACCAAATGCCCAAAATAATTACAATAACTACAATGACAATACTGATATATTTATTCATGATTTTATTTTATCATATAACTCTTTTTGTACAATGAGTCATGTTATTTTATATTATTAATCTTCTTTCTTATAAAAATGCGCTACCAGAACAATGGTTATAAGCGTTAAAAAAATAGTAAGCGCAAGCATTGGTATTGAAATATAACCACCAAATTCATCAACTAAGTGCTGATAACAGGAAACTCCGGAAGCATCGCATGGTAGGGATCCAGTATTTCTAAAATAATAAATGAAATTTTGATAAACAGATATTATAAAACCAACCGAAAGTAGAGGAAGTACATATTTCACTATTTTTCGATCTTTGCTCCAAATGGCTGATCCAAAAATAAAAGGAATTGGAAATAAGAAAATCCTTTGATACCAACAAAGATAACATGGTAAAAAACCAACTATTTCCGAATAAACAAGAGTGAAGAGTGATGCGAAAATCGACAAAATAAAACCCAGTGTTAAGTAATGCTTATCTATAAAATCTAAGAATTTATTTTTTGTAGGACCTAAAAACAATACAAATAAAGCTAATACAGAAAAAATCTGTAAAATTATTGCGCCTGCTCCTAAAAAAATATTTAAATAATGCACAGTAATAATATTCATATTTGTTTTTTATTCAGGCAAGGTGCAGGAAGTTTTTTCAGCCAGTTGTTTAAGTGAAATTTCTCCTGTTAAGCGCGACTCATCAGCAAATTCCCAAGTGGGATAACCGGAAACATTTTTGTCTTTGCAAATTTGAAGTTGTCCAGAACCATTAGCAGTAGAACATTCAACATAGGGCAACAATTTTACCGATGAGCCAAAAAGTTTCTTTTGTGCTTGGCAATGTGGACACCAAAAAGCGCCGTAAAAAACCGCACCTTTGTCGGTCAAGCAAGTCGCAAATGCATCGTATTTACCTGGATCTGTGGATGCATTATCGGACCGAAGTATTACGGTTGTAATTACTCCTAAAATTAAAAGGCCGATTATAAAAAAGAAAATTTTTGCATTAGTCATATAATTACATCATATCATGGTTTTATTTTATTACCATGACCTCAAATTTATCGAATAGGTCATAGAATTTTTGGTAAAAAAACAATCAGTCCTACAACGACAGAGATACATGCAGCAATAAATACAGCTCCGGCTGCAACATCTTTCGTGTCTCGAGCATATGGATGATATTGAGGTGATGTAAGATTTATATCTATTTCAATAGCAGTATTAAAAGCTTCAGCCACAAACACCAGACCTATGACTAATATCAAGGCAAGCCATTCAAATGAAGATATTTTAAAATAGAATCCGAATAGAACAACTACAATCATGGCAAAAACATGTATTAATGCATTTGGTGTCATTGTTAAGAAAAGACGAACACCTCGAAAAGCATGGGTAAAACTCTGCGCTCTTTTTACAACACTCCAAGCTTTTTTTTCCTTCGGGGAATCCATTTTTTATTCAACTTTTAGGGTACCTTTCATTCCCATAGACCTATGAGTTCCAACCGAGCAGTAATATTCAAAACTTCCAACTTTATCTGCCGTAAATTCCAAAACCTCTTGTGAAGGAGATTTGGTTTGCTTTGTTGCTAAACCATATTTATCTATTTTAAAATCATGAAATCCTTCGGTATTGTTAAAAGTTATTTTAACCTTATCTCCTTTTCTAACCGATATTAAAGAAGGTGCAAAAGAAAAATTTTGACCGGTTATGGTGAATTCTCTCACTACTCCTACCGTATTTTCTTTTGGCGGAGAAAAAGGTACGGAACGTGGTTCTACTATTGTCTGTATCTCACCACTACTCGTATCAATATTGTCATATACGTTAATATTTTTATTATCTTCTACCGTCGGCGCTTCCAACTTTTTACTATTTAACGCAAAAAACAAACCTCCTGCAACTAAAACCAGAACAATCAACGTAATATATGTTTTATTCATGTTTTTAAAAACTTGATTATAATTATTAATGTGTTTTCCACGGATTGCCTGGATTGGATTCTTCTTTTTCTTCTGTCCTAATTTGCTCGGCAATAATTCTTTCTTCCACGTTAAGCGGCTGGCCTGCTTTAATTTTATGCCTTACAATTTCTTCTTTATCTGGTTCTGGTGGCCTAACTGAAGCTCCGCTAAAATCAAGATCCAATTGTTCTTTTCCTGCCATATTCTTATTATATCACCAAATAAAAAGCAAACAATATGTAAATTAATACTATTGATACTGTATATAACTGGGTTGAGGATTTAATTTTAGCAAATCTTCCGGCGTCATAAGTGTGGTACCTGCTTGTAAAATGTCATTTTTGTAAAACAACTTAAAACCGGTAAATTGAACAGGTTCTTTATAAATAAATTGTTGGTATGTATTTATTTTCTTCGCTTCGCCTCCCCAGCCGTCCATATGCATCACAATTTGTACTTCGGGTAAGGGTTTAATAATTTTATAATTCGTGACCATTTTTTGTGTATAACGATGAACAACAAGTATTTTGGGCGTCAGATTATTGTCTCTCACAATTTTTGCCAAATAATCAGCGGCAAAATTTATATCCGTGGCATCTAGTGTTCCTACTACTTTCCCCGGCCGAATACCAGTTTTCATTGAGAACTCGGGATCAACACCCAAATGCACTTGCGGTAATTTTAAATATTTTTCAAACATTGGAATTTCCGTTTGTAAATTAGAAAAACCAACTTGAATATCTAAAAAGACAATGGCATTTATTTTTTTTGCCATATCCAATACTTTATCAATTTCAGAATCCGGCATACGAAATCTGTATTTTCCATCCGCTCCGGCACTACTTTGCGCAACGACCGCAATATAATGAAATGCCGGAATAACTGGGGTAGAAGGATCCGCTGTCTCCCATTTTTTTACTTCTATGTTCAATCTTTCAAGCATTTCTTTTTCAGGATATTGCCCTAAAATCCCCATTTTAGTTGAATATAAATTTCCATAATAAGCAATAACACGCTTAAAGGGCAACATTGCTCCAGCGTTTGGATAAACAGTCTTTGTTGGCCAAAAATTTTGTTTTAGAGCAATAGACTCGACAGGAGTAGCGGTAGAAGCAACATCAGAAGTGGTGGAAACAATTTTAGAAGAAGGATTGTTGGCTAATTCATTCATCTTTTTATCGTAAGCCAATGTATCAAGTGGTGGAAGAACAAATGCTGGCAAATTTTTTACAAAATCTTTTTTCTGACTATCTTGATATTTATAAAAGACATATCCACCTAAAAATTGGGGATTCAAAAAAAATATAATAAAAGATAAAAATAAAAGGGTGAAAATAAACCAGAAAGAGATAATCGATTTTTTATTTTGCATCACTTACTTTATTTTATCTTTGTTTTCTTCGTTCGATTTTGCTTCACCTAATTTACTTAGTATATCTTGTATTTTTTGAACTATTTCATCTAAACTATAGTTTGTCTTCACGAGATAACCTAAAATATTGCTCTCCATGGCTTCTGCCATGTAGTTAACTTGTTCCATTAACGTAAGTATTACTACTCTAGCATTTTTACCCCAGGGATCTTCTCGCAGTTTTTTAAGCATATCTATCCCTCCCATTTTCGGCATCACAAGATCAAGTAATATAATATCTGGATGAAAATCTAATGCTTTTTTTAATCCTTCTTCTCCGTTATCTGCTCCTAACGCATCAAAACCAGAAAAATTCAATTTTTCTACCAAGACAGTAGTCAAATCATTATTATCATCCACAATCAATACTTTCTTTTTATTATTTAAGTTTTCCATGTATTTCTTGCACTTTTTATTATACACCTTTAAAGCGTCAAAGTAAAAACACTACCTTGATTTTCTTCAGACACAAAGCTTATATGCCCACCCATAGATTCTATAATAGAATTGACTAAATATAAACCCAAACCGGTACCCTGAGTACTGCTCAAGCTACGAGCGTTGTTTGCCCTAAATAATTTGCTAAAAATACGACCTTGCTCTATCTTTGGAATACCTATCCCCGTGTCAGAGACTATTATTTTTTTCCCTCCACTTGATTCTTTAAAAGTTATCAATATCGTGCCTCCATCTAGAGTATATTTTACTGCATTAGAAATAATGTTTTGAATTATGATACGCAGTAATTTTGGATCACTATTTATGTTTTGAAGAAAACCATCATATTGTTTATTGATTTTAATTTTCTTTTTTTCAATCTGTGAAGATAGCTCAGTTAAAATACTCTCGGTTAATTCTTCGGCGTTGGTTGTTTTTAGATCAATCGGTAGAGCCCCCATTTCAATCCTAGAAATATTAAGCAAGACTTCAGCTAAATCAATCATGTCTTTATTAACGGCATTTAATTTAGTAACATATTCTTTTTGTTTTGGGTTCATTTCCCCGATATCGCCAGAGGTTAACATTTCAGTATACCATTTGGTTGTAGCTAAGGGCGCTCGCAATTGATGTGAAGCCAGAGACAAGAATTCTGTTTTGGCTTTATCTAAAAGTTTTTGTTCGGTAATATCAAAAATCATAGCAAGACCAATTTCTTTTGAGGAACTCCCTAAATTTTTCATTTCAAAAATAGACAGTAAAACTGATTTTATCATGCCATTTTTAGTAACCAGATCAATTTCTTTTCTGTCGATGGGAATACCTGTCTTATAATATTGAAAAAAGATCTCCGCTTGATCTTTATGGTTTTCAGAAATGTAAGAAAAAAAATTTTTATTTTCAATTTCTTCCAGCACCACCCCAAAAAAACGTAAGGCAGCTTTATTGGGTTCATGAATTTCCGCATCTTTTCCTAACATAATATAAGGTACTGGCGCATTATCATAAAGCTTTCGAAATTGTTCTCTGGAAAGTGCGACCGATTTGGTAGCATTCCAAATTTCAAGCTCAAAGCGTGTATGAAATGTTAGTAATAAATAAAAAATAAAAGAAACAAGAACAGTAACAGCGACCAAGCATAGTAAAACAATTACAAAATATATTTCAATGACCGATGAATCAGTGTTAAAATATTTATAGGGATTGATTAAAATATCTCGAATAAAATCAGATGAGGAAAAAAGAGCGCCAGTTAAAATAAGCAAGAATAAAAAAGAAACGAGGAGATGTTTTGTGTAAAGCTTAATTCGATTCATATTTAGATGTAACACCATTATACCAAAAATGTGAAACAATGTATTCACGAAGTGCTGAGTGTTTGGTGCGAAGTTGGAACTACTTTATTAGGAAATAAGGGTATATTAGTAAATTTAACCAAACACTAAAACTTTATCTGAACTTTCTACCATTTTAAGTAAATCAGACATGGTAGAAACTGGACATACATTACTTTCTTTCCCACGTAATTTTATACAAGTACCACAAACATATATATTGCCTTTTAAGTTTTTAAATTCAGCCACTCTTGTTGAAATATCAAAATCTTTCGTGTCAGGAATAGTATCTAACTCTGAACCCTCGTTCATTAAAAAAATTTCTGCTTGATGGCCAGCTTTAAGCGTTGTAATACCGAGACGAAATGTATTCCATACATGTTCGGGTTTATTTGATTGTAAAATAATGCCGAGTTTCATAAAACTATTATATCAAACTTGCAGTTAAAAGCACTGGCTGGGAGACTTGGATTCGGACCAAGATAACGTCCTCCAGAGGGACGTGTCCTACCATTAGACGATCTCCCAATGTTCTAAACCTAGCATATTTTCCATAGAATATAAAGAATTTATTTGATATAATCTAAATATGAAAAACGAAAAAGAAATAAGTTATTCTCACAATTACAGGAAAACTTTATCAAAAACTAGACAGATAATTTATTTTTTCTTATTAATGCAAGCTTTTATAAAAGCGGTAAAAAGAGGGTGAGGAGAAAGTGGGTGAGCTAAAAATTCTGGATGAAATTGTGTACCTAGAAAAAAAGGATGTTTGTTTTTGGGAAGCTCGGCTATTTCCATTAAATGTCCATCTGGGGAACGGCCAGAGAAAATCATCCCCTTGGCTTCTAAATCCCCAACAAATGCTGGATTCACCTCATAACGATGACGATGTCGTTCCATTATTTCTTTTTTACCATAGCTCACTGCCGCAACAGTATTATCGCGAAGGACTGCCTTATACGCTCCTAACCGCATCGATCCGCCGTATGAATTATTTTTTAAATGTTCTTTTTGAGATTCCATCACATCTATTACAATATTTTTTGAATCGGGATTAACTTCTCTGGTATTCGCATCTTTTAAACCCAAAACATTTCGTGCGTATTCTATTACCATCATCTGCATACCATAACAAAGACCAAAATAAGGGATTTTATTTTCACGCGCGAATTTGACCACACGCAAATTTCCCTCCACCCCTCTTGTACCAAAACCTCCCGGTACGATAATACCGTCATATTTTTTTAAATCTTTCAGTTTGGCTGAGGATTTTTCAAAATCAACAGAATTTAACCAAGAAATAACTGGTTTTCTATTTTGCGTGTAGCAAGAATATTTTATCGCTTCGATTACCGAAAGATAAGAATCTGATAACATAAAATCGCCTGATTCAAAATATTTTCCAATCATAGCAATTTTCACAATATTTTTGCCATTGTGTGCGTGTTTAGCAAAATTTTTCCATTTACTCCAGGATCCTACGTCCGGCTTCTTGCAAACTACATTCATCAAATTACAAAGTTTGCCTGATAATTTTTCTTTTTCAAAATTAAGCGGTATATCATAAATACTATCAACATCCGGTGCAGAAATAATTCGATCAGGAAAAAATAAATTGCAAAGAAGAGAGAGTTTTTCTTTTCGTTTTTCATCGAGATTAGTTTCTCCTCTAGCAATTAATATATCTGGTTGAATACCGGAAGCATTGAGTGTTCTAACTGCAAGTTGAGTTGGTTTTGTTTTCATTTCACCAATCTTGCCAGGTGTAGGTAAATAAGAAACCATTACAAAAACGACATCTTTGGGATTTTCAATTTTCATCATTCTTGCAGCCTCTAGAAAAAGTAAATTCTGGTATTCTCCAATTGTTCCCCCTATTTCAACAATGACAACATCCGCTTTCGCCATAATTCCTGCTTTTTTAATTCTTCCAATTACTTCAAGCGGAATATGTGGTACGACTTCTACACATTTACCTTTATATTCTAGATTTCGCTCTTTTTCGATGACAGTTTTATACACCCTGCCAGTTGTCATATAATTGATTCTGGTCAAATTTAAGTCAAGAAATCTTTCATAATTACCCATATCTTGGTCTGTTTCATCTCCGTCAGAAAGCACAAAAACTTCTCCGTGAACTGTTGGATTCATTGTGCCAGCATCTACGTTGATATAAGGATCAATTTTTATTGCAGTAACATTGAGCCCGCGATTTTTTAAAATAAGTCCAAGTGATGATGCAGTAATACCTTTTCCTACTCCAGAAATAACTCCCCCAACCACAAAAATATATTTTATTTCTTTTTTCATTGAATTTAGTAAAATTATACTGGATATTACTTATTTAAATATTTTCTTATGGCCAAAAAACTGGAAATAATACCTAGAATTATACCCGACAATAAAAGTATTGCAAATATCTGAAAGAAGTTGGAAATATAGTAATCATAGATATTAAGCCCAAGAAAATTAGTCATATTACGTCCAAGCCAAACTGTTGCTGGTAAGAAAAGAATAAGTGTTACAATAGTAGCAATAATCCCATAGATTGCACCTTCAATCATAAAAGGTCCCCGAACACGCATTTTCGAGGCTCCAACCAGACGCATTACGCCAATCTCTTCTTTGGCAATAAAAATAGTCAACCGAATAGTATTGAAAGTAATGATGATAGAAATAATTATAAGAAGAAGAGTAATTAGAAAACCAAGTTTTTGCGCACCGGATATTATCGTATTTAATCTGTCTATTACCAATTTATTTTGATGGTAATTTACTTTATCTATAATAGAAGCAGAACCTAAAACTAAAACATTGTCTGATTTCATAAAATTAGCAATACTTTCATATTGAGAAATTTCTTTGGCTTTAACATTCAAATAAGCCCCGAGTGGATTATTCCCTATTTCATCTAAAGCGGCAATAGTCGGATAATCATTGGAATGTCGATCTCGGAAAATTTTTAACGCTTCATCTGCGCTAGTATAAGAAACATCGGCCACTTCTGGTAATTTCAAAAGGGACTCTTTTAAGAGCATAATTCTTTCTTCGGATGCATCGACATTAAAATAAATTGTTACATCTACTTTATCTTTAATAACATTAAGTGAAAAATATAGTACCGCTTGTAATAAAATAATAAGGGTGATGACAGAAAGAGTAATAGTTACTACCAAAACAGCCGCCCAGGAAACGAGCCCGCCTCGAATAAAGTTTATGAATCCTGCTTTTATAATTCTCTTTAATGTAGCCATATTGATAATTAACTATACCATAATTTATGGTATCTATTTTGGCTTATTTGCCATTTTTTGTATCTCGAATAATTTTACCATTTTCCATCGTAACCACTCTTTTCCCTACCGAATCAATGACTCCACGATTATGAGTAGTTAAAATAACTGTGGTGCCAAGGTCATTTATTTTTTTTAAAATCTGAACTATTTCATGAGTATTTATCGGATCCAAATTCCCAGTTGGCTCATCAGCAATAATAAGTTCAGGTTGATTGATGATGGCGCGAGCGATCGCAAGTCTTTGCTGTTCACCGCCAGACATTTGACTTGGAAAATGGAAAATTCGATTACTTAAATCAACCAACTCTAAAACATGCGGAACATCAGACGCTATTTCCTCGTCGGTTTTGCCAACTGCCTCCATTGCGAAAGCGATATTTTCATATGCAGTTTTGTTTGGCAACAACTTAAAATCCTGAAACACCACTCCGATTCGTCGACGCAGTTTAGTTAAATCCTTATTTTTTAATTTATGCACATTGATAGATTCAAAAAAAACCGTACCATCCGAAGGATTTTCATCTGCTAAAATCATTTTAGTAAGGGTTGTTTTACCTGCTCCTGAATGTCCTACAACAGAAACAAATTCTCCAGCTACAATTGTAAGGGTAACGTCATCCAACGCTACCACATTTTTATAAATTTTTGAAACATTATTGAAATAAATCACGATAATTAATTCAGATAACTTTTGAAGGGGTTTCGAGGCTGACGAGCCGAGAATTTCAGGATTTTTTAAGCTTCAAAAAATCCGTACCGGAAAAAGTTACCTGAATTAATTATATCATAGATTTTTTTCTGCCTCAATGAAAATATCAAGCTCACCTTCCAGTACAGCATCAGTATTTGACGTTTCTGCGCCTGTTCGATGATCTTTGATCATTTTATAAGGATGAAGCACATAAGAACGAATTTGATTCCCCCACTCTATCTCTGTATTTTTTAATTTCATACTATCCTCAATGCTTTTCTTTTCTTCAATAGCGCGTTTAAAGATTTTTGCCCGCAAGATAGACAAAGCGGACTCCCGATTTTGCTCCTGAGAACGTTCGTTAGACGCGTGCACTGAAATATTAGTGGGAATATGCACAATTCTGACCGCCGTATCTCTTTTATTAACATTCTGTCCACCCGGACCGCTGGACCTTGAAAATTCAATTTTCAAATCACTCTCTTTAATTACAATATCTCTTTCTTCCAATTTTGAAAACTTCGGTAAAACTTCGACCAGACAAAAAGATGTATGTCGAAGCTTTTTCGCGTCAAAGGGCGATATGCGCACCAAGCGATGCACGCCAGACTCATTCTTTAAAATACCGTAAGTGCCCTTCCCCACTATCTCAACCGAAATATTTCTGTATCCATTATGGTCATTTTTATTTTCATGGATTAGGGAAGTGCTCCAGCTCTTCTTGTTTATATATTTTACATACATCTCAAAGAGCATCGCTGCGAAATCTTCCGCATCGTCCCCTCCAGCACCGGAAATTATTGTAAGAATGGCATTGCCTTTATCGTATTTACCCAAGCCCTCCTTTTGCGCCTTCAGCTCCGCCAATTCCCGTAGTGTCGCCTGTGCTTTAACCTTATCATTCCAAAAATCCGGCTTTTGCATCTCCGTTTCCAGCTTTTCTATTTCTTTTTGAATTTCATTTGTATCTTTTGCCATATTATTTATTTCCACAACTCAGCAATTACCCAAGGTTTAAAAGTTGGAATTTTGTATTCATGACGAGTGGTTTTTTCAGGAAATACTTTTGGGCTCAAAGCCATTTTCACCACCTCTTCTTTATTTATGAAAATTTCTGGCCTTCGGCTATATACTTCCACCGAAATATCATTTATATATTCTATCTGATAACAAGGAACTTTTTTTAATCCTAACCTATTCGCCACATAGCACCTATGGTGGCCATCTAGTATGGTTTTAGTTTTTGAATCAATAATTATTGGTTTTTTAAATTGTCTTAAAATTAACATTTCAAAAAATATAGAAGCAGCATGAAATAAGTTCACGCGTTCGTGCGCAATCAATTCATGTGGATTAATTAATATTATATTCTCGTTCATTTTTTTAAATCTTTAATCTTGGGAAAGAGATTAGTGGGTAAATTTGTAAAATATTCATCAATATATGGAAACATTGTATCACAAGCTACAAGACAGCACGGAATGTCTCCATCTTTATTTATAAATTTTTTTAATATATTTTTCTTTTTATATTCCTTCAATTTTTGTAAAAGCGCAGATAATTGCATGCCAGTCGAAGGACCGACAAAAAGCCCCAAACGTATAAGATCCAAGCTCTTTTGAAAAGCAGACTGAGTATTAATCGCTATCACCTGATCCACACTATCTTTCCAGTTAATGCCCAATTTATGTATGGCTATTTCTCCTCGAGGTCCGGGTATCTCCGAGCCTGTTTTAATAGCGCTACCTAAAACAAGTAGCCTTGGATTTTTCTTTTTTAAATATGTACTTGCGCCAGTGATCGTACCTGCTGTGCCAATACTAGACATTAAAATAGAAAGACGGCTGCCAAATTGCTCCCAGAGCTCTCTGCCCACATACAGGAAAGACGCTTTCGGATTACCTTTATTTATGTATTGATTTAAATTATGCCAGCCTGACTTTTTACCAAGTATTTTAGCATCATAAATTCCACCTACAGAATCAAAAACTCCTGGGCTGGGCGGACCATGAGAAATTAAAAGGTTGGTACCAACTAGACGAAGTAAGCGTTTTTTATGCTCTGGTACATCAGGGGTAATTATCGCGTGCATATTAGGAATACCGAAATGTTTGGACAGAATGGCTAGAGAAAGTACTGTATTGCCAGAAGAATATTCTATAAGATTTTTAATTTTGGAAAGCTCTTTTTTTGGAATGGCTTCCAACATCATATAAGAAGGTAGGGATTTTATATTTGAAAGCGGAACAAATTGCAGAAGCTTCACAAAAATACGAACTTTGTCTTTAGAAAAAGGATTTAGTGACGATGGCAATTCTACGACAGGTGTAAAGCCGAGAGCTCCAGGTGATAAAAAATCTATTATTGCTTTATCTCCTTCAAAAACTTTTCTTTTTAGTAATTTTTTAGACATATATCATTGAGCTAAATACACTCACAGCTCCGCCACGCATAATTATATCACCCTCTTTGTTTTCGGACATAAATAACGTTCCGCCGGGTAAATTTATCTTTGTTTCTTTCTCTGCACCCTCATTTTTTCGAGCTAGGGCATAGACAGCGCAAGCGCCTGTGCCACAGGCCAGAGTCGGACCACATCCCCTCTCCCAAACTTTCACTTTAAATTCACTAGAGGATATTTTTTCTACAATTTCAAAATTTATTTTATTTGGAAAGTTTTTATTATTTTCTATTTTCGGACCTATGGCGAGAAGATCTTGTTTGTCAAAATCTTTTACAAATGCAACCGCATGCGGGTTGCCCACAGATACGAAATTGAGTTCTAAGCCCTCAAGTTCGAGTGGTTTATCTGGAAAATCTTTATGTGAAAAGGCGGGCTGGCCAATATTTACCGCAAAAGTGTCATCTGTTTTATATTCTATTTCCTTAACTCCGGCACGAGTATCTATATTGAAAAGATTTTTAGGATTATTTTTGGGTGAAAGTTCATCTTTAAAAAATTTAGCCACACAACGCACACCATTCCCGCACATTTGGGCAATTGTTCCGTCGGCATTTATATAATTCATAAAACAATCTGCTTTGTCTGATTTTTCAATCAGAATCACCCCATCTGCTCCTATACCTTTATGTCTATCACATAAGAAAACAATCTGTTCTTTGGATAAAATAATTTTTCCATTCATGTTATCAATAACAATAAAGTCATTTCCTAAACCATGCATTTTTGTAAATCCTATATTCATGAGTCCTTATTAAAATTAGCTAGAACCTATTTTAGCAAAAATTCCTAATGCGCACGCTCCGCGTGCCTCTTAACTTGAAACTAATTACCACGCTCTACTAATGTGCTAATTCCAAATGGACTCGGAAAATGGAAACAAAAGTTTTGGGGATATGGATTCCATTTTCCTCGACTTAATGTCTTTTGGCGAGATTTCAAATTCTGCCCGCAGGGGGTTTGGGGGAATGCGGGAAACCCAAAATGCAAAACTCAATATCGTGCCTTCGTTCATACTATCATATTGATGTTCATGATTAAAGGAAATCAAACCCTCGGCATCCGCCTCGGGCAATTCCGCTAGGGCTACGAGTGCCTATTGTAGGTGGCAGCATTTTAC